>ULYL01041813.1_pt1 | contig 12472 bp, 11 predicted proteins | sample 1962211 | NCBI WGS metagenome assembly ULYL01 (sample SAMEA4835864, study PRJEB28245) | human gut metagenome | biome: gut microbiome; material: fecal sample | place: Denmark | collected 2008
CTTTTTCACGAAGAGCCTTGGTCACGACAGTGACTGAGGCTCTTTTCGTTGGTATATGTGTCATATTTGGGCAAAGAAGAAGTAACGGAACCATCCGAAACAAGCCGCCTTTTCCATTTCGTCGAGACTGATTACTTTGTCCTCAAAAAACAGTTATGTTCAATTTGAATGAGGACAACCGTATAGTTATCGCGGAGCATCCGACTGATATGCGCATGGGAGTGAATGGTATGTGTGGACAGGTCCGGAAAATGGGTCTGGAACCGAGTAATGGTGACGTGTATATATTTGTGGGCAAGTCTCGCACGACCATGAAGCTGCTCCATTGGGAACGCGGTGGTTATGTGATGTACTACAAACGTTTGGAGCAGGGCCGTTTCCATCCCTTGCATATATCTTCGTCTGGGCATAGGCTTCAGATCTATGCGCTGGGATGAACGCAACCATCCGAAACAAGGTACCCATCCGAAATATTGGGGGTAACACGGCAATAAGTCCGCAGGGCGATACTATTTGCTGTAAAATGACGAAGCTGGCAGATACACTCTCTTTCTGCGTAACCATCCGAATAAGCCGCCTTTTCCATTTTGTTTTTACTGTTTACTTTCTGCAATATATGTTCCCATGGGGTGATGTGGTTATGGTTTTCTTTGGGCGCGAATGTCAATGAATTACCCATGATTGGGTCGATATAATTGATAACCGACATTGTGCCATAGCCATTTATCACGGCCGTGGTACAATGTCGGTACGAGAGAGGCTGGCAGAGCTGTCCTTTCAGCCTTTGCTTGTCACTTCAAGATAGTCCCTCAAGGCTTCAACATATTGTTCGAAAGCCTGTCTTCCTTTTGGGGTAATCCGGCAGATGGTGCAAGGCCTTTTGCCCTTGTAGGTTTTCTCTATCTCAATATAGCCTGCCGTTGAGAGTTTGTCAATCTGTACGCTCAGATTGCCCGCCGTGGCTCCCGTCTGTTCCTTGATGTATGGGAACTCGGCCTCGTCGGCGCTGATGAGCAGCGACATGACAGCCAATCGCAACTCTGCGTGCAACAGCGGGTCTAATGGTTGGAACATGTATCTCCTCCTTATCTCTTATTATGCAAATGAATAATTACGCCAGGAACAATCAGCCCGACCGTTGCCACAACTGCCATCACATAGAGCTGCATGTGGTCTGGATAATGCAATGCGCAGAAAAAGCCTCCGATGCCTGCAATCAGGCCACAAGCCTGGATGATGCGGTTTCTCAGTATCAGTCCCATGATGGTTGTACCCATTCCGAAGCACAAGGAGATGATACTTGTAAGGCATCCGAAGGCATATACCTTAGGTAAAACCAGTTCTATCGGCAGGACTCCGCTTCCGACCAAGCCGAGCATTATGCCCATGCTACAGCAAAATACACCAAATGTAACCCATACATATCCGATGGTTTTGCCCACGAATGTTGTTGGGATGGTTTCCCGCTTTTTGTCAATCAACCTATTGCCTGCGTAACCTACCAGCCACAACGCTGCCCATAAGAAATTCCACACAGGCCCACCATGATTATTCCACAAATAGGCAATGAGCAATGAAAAGGCTACTACACAAGCGCCCCACCAGATTAATGGCAGTGCAGAATTCTTGTTGATTGTCCGCTGGCTGCGTTCTATCGATTCTCGGATGATTTCCAGACTGCGCTCGGCAGTCATGTTTGTTGTTTCTTCCATAATTTCTTGAGTTTTCTTGGATGTTAAACGACTTGTTTTGTTCACTCATGCCCGTCGTTCCTCCTGCAGAAAGGTCAGACAAAGGCATCGCAGTTCCGGATTGCATGGCAAAGATAATAAGGTTTATAATATAAACCAAATTATAGTGCAAATTTCTTTGCGCGGAGATGGCTTTTTTAACATTTCCCATCCGAAATGAGACAACCAGTCACCCAATTCGCGAGATTTTTCACCATATTTGCAAGGTGAGGATGAAATCCTGGTAGGGAGGCGTTGCCTTTTGGCTCTTGAGTGGTGAAACATCTTTGTTTGGGGTCTATAGCATTGGCAAATAGGTAAAACGACCGATAATTGTTTGTTATATATCCTTGATAAGTTTCATTGACAGCACATGCATTCCCGTATGCCACAACAAGCGCATAACAAGGAACAAGGTGTTCCGTGGTTATGCAGAAAGAGGTCTGTGCTTTTTGATGGTGGTTAATTATGGTGAGCATCTATTTTGTTGAAACTATATTTTCATACAGATAAATTGCTTATAAGGTTAAAAGTATTGCTCTATTAAGAAAAAAAACTGTATCATTTTTTTAGAATTAAAAATATTTATTACCTTTGGCTATTAATGTTAACGAATATGGAAAAATATAATTGAACTAAAAACGCGCTTTCGAAAAAGAGCATTTCGACATATGTCTTGCTTGACTTTTTGGTGGATTTTTCTGACGCGAGGTAAGTAGTAACTACCTTCTTAGCCAGTCAAGTGTGTTTGCTTAAAATGGTATACCTTTTTAAGGCTTTCATTTAGATTGGTTTGTGGGAGAGTTTTAAGTTCATCATTGAATTGTAAACACCCATATCCCCCCGAGAGCAATCGCCAGAAGTTGTTTTTTATGCGCTTTTTAGAGTTCTGATATATAGGTTGATTTGAAAAGGAATCTGTTCTATAGTGTTAAGATAGGTGGATTGCCCTATTCAATAATTAGAGATTGAAAATTGATGGACTATTATTATGAAAATTAAGTGCTAACAAATATGATGAAGAATGCTTATTTCTCAAACATTAGAGATGAAATCATTTCAGCTCTTTCTCTTGCTAAAAAACATGTTAGGATTGCGATGGCTTGGTTTACCAACAATGAATTAATGGATGTATTAGTAGAATTGATTCGCAAAGGAATTCAAATAGATCTTATCTTGTTAGATGATGATATTAATCATGCTCTTGGCGCAGATTTTAATAAATTTAAACAAGAAGGTGGTAATCTATATCTGTATTCAAAAGATTACAAGTTTATGCACAATAAATATTGTGTCATAGATAATTGTTTGGTAATCACAGGTTCCTATAATTGGACAGATTATGCTGAATGCAGGAATTGCGAGAACATAATCGTTTCTGATGATTCTTCATTGGTAGAGTTATATAAAAGTGATTTCAATATTCTTCGTGAAAAATCAGAAGAATGTAGCAGTTTTGAAGTGTTGACAATTGCTGATGTTGATCAAAACTATTTTAAGTCCCATGTGGCAGATTTTGCACAAGAAATATATTGCAGACCAGCAAAGCGAAATGAAACCCTAATTAAAAAAGCATTTGAACGTAAACTTAACGAGGCAAAAATTGATTTGCCAAAAGATGTAGTCCTTGTTAAGAAACAGTTTGAAAAGAGCAAAACGGGATCTCCCAAACGTGCCCAATCTAATCGTCAACGCCTCTCTAATGCCCCGTCTCCCAAAACGGTTGTAGTTACTCCTGTCGAAGATTTTAAATATGCTGTTTCGAAATATAATATTGGGTTTAAGGCTAAATTGATAGACAAAAATATGGAAGAAGGATTGAAGGTGTTGGTAAAGAAAGGGCAAGTTCTTCCGTTTGCGATTAGCCAAGATTCTAAATCGGCCAATTCTGGAGATTCCAATTCGATGTCAGCCCAATGTGAATTGTATTATGGTGATACGACAGAATTGTCAAATTGCAAGAAATTTGACTTGTCGCTTAGGTTGGATGATCTTCCCCAAATGGATGAAGGTGAAGTGAAATTTAAGGTAATTGTTTCTCTTAATGAAATAGGAGAACTTACAGTACAGTTCGCATGTATTAATACGAAATCCGGTGAAAAGGGCAGCTATACTAGTAAAGGTCTTGTTGAATTTAAGAATTCTTAGAAATGAATTTCGATTATAAAATTAGCAATTTTAGGGCTATTGACAATAACGGAGCCCATGTTCATTTGCAGCCTATAACAATACTCACAGGCTGCAATAATAGTGGTAAAAGTAGTATTGTTAAATCTTTGTGTTTGATGAAAGATTTCTTTCGTCAGATAGATGATGACATCAAAAATGATAAAGGAATTAAACTCCATGCTTATAAGTTAGATTTTCAAAAGAGACCTCATGATTTGTTAGGAAATTTTTATCAGGTTATTCACGAAGATGGCAATAGTTTCGGGACTAATTGCAAACCCTTTTTTAGTGTAGAATTGTCGACTTATTCGCATTTTTTTATGCAAGATGTCATGTTGCAATTGACATTTTGTAAATTAGAAGAAGATGAATTAAATAATGGCTATCTACAATCTATAATGGTCAAAGACAGAAATGACAATATCCTTTTTGTTAGTAATAGAGATGGAGAAATGGAATACGATTTTAGATCGGTAAAAAAAGAATTACTGTTTTTCCTTTGTACTCAGCATTACCTTGCAAAATGGCAAAATGAATTTATTTATAATCAAGCAATGGCTAATAGAATAAAGCCAGATAACGAAGCTGGAATGAACCTTGACAGGGCGTTTAAAAAACTTGTAGGCGCGTTTAATGGTAGAGGCTTTATAGAATTGTTAGAGTGGCATACATTATCTTGTAAATCTTCTAGCGAATTGTCTTCTACGCATTCTACTGAAGAGGTTTTGCTTGATTCAAAACTAATTACTGGCGATTTTATAGAAAGTCCTGTTTTGGCTTTGTTCAGCTTCTTTCCATTTTTTAAGGATATGAAGGACATGGATAAAGACGAATGTATTTTGAAAATAGAGAAATCTATTGCAGAGTGCGGAGATGTCAATACATTGGACAAGAAGCTTATCACCACTTTGTTGACTAATTTCAAAGACAGTAGCTTTTGCTCCTTGTCAGATATGGTTTGTGCTTTAGAAAACGACTCTTTGTTTTTCTCAAAGAAGTCTAAAGGATTAGGATTAAATGGTGAAATCTTCCCGATGCCTCATACAATCTGGCATATTACAATTGGCGATGCGATAATTGAAGAAGCTGATATTCCTGAGAAACTTGATTATACACAAGTTTTACAGGCTCTTGACAAGATTAACCAAATTCTTACGAGTTCCCCGTTGTCCTATGTAGAATACGATGAAGTAGATGACACCCATCGTTATTGCTTGTCACATAAAATAGACTATATTCTAAGAAGGTCGATAGAAGATATTCTTTCACAATCATTACCAGGAGAATTGTCATACACAAGAACAAGTCTTGTAAATGTAAAACGTATGTATGGTTTAGAAGAAGATACAGACTTCTCAGACATGCTTAAAACATTTTTTGAAAACAAAAGAAAATTATCAACTGTTCAGAAAAATAATGATACTTATCAACCTTGCTCTTTCTTGAACAAGTGGATTAATGAGTTTGGCGTGGCACAACGGGTAGATATAAAGCTGCATGCTGATGGATATGGCGTCACAATACGCTTATATTCAAGCGAAACAGACTCCAAAGGGATGCTGTTAGCAGACAAAGGATATGGTTGTACCCAGTTGTTTTCAATTCTTTTGAAAATCGAGTCTGCAATTCTTGAATCTGTTAGATTGAATCTGATTTATCATTTTGATACTCGAGGCATAGGTGAAGACCTAACAAAATGTATGCGCTCATATTCGCAACTGCATCCTGTTACGATTGCACTTGAAGAACCGGAAAATCATCTTCATCCCTCATTACAATCTATGCTTGCAGACATGATACAGGATGCTTATTCTAACTATGGTGTTCAGTTCTTTGTTGAAAGCCATAGTGAGTATCTTATTAGAAAGATGCAATTGTTAGTCGCAAAGAAAAAAATCAGTTCAGATTCTATTTCCTTGCTATATGTAAATCCAACCTCTCGTCCTTCTTATTTGTCTATGTTGTCGGATATAGGAATTGGAGAAGATGGAATTCTTAAGCATGAGTTCGGTTCAGGCTTCTTTGACGAGTCAATACGTCTAACAAAGGAATTGTTCAAATCAACTGATGAAATAAATGAAAAGTAAACGAGATATATATTGTGATTACGAGTTTTGGAACTCTTTTTTTGAGTTGGAATCAGTAATCATTAAGGATAGGAAGAAAAGATGCCGATGGGATTCTTTTTGTGGTTTCTTAACTTCAAATAATTTATATTTCAACATTTCTAGATGTCAAATTCTCGAGGATACAGATGGAGGAAATGCCTTGTTCGATTTGTGTCAACAGAGAGGAGGGGCTGGCATAAAATTCATACCCCAAGAATTCCCTCAAATACAAGAACTCAATGATAATGATGATGATAGATTGAATTCTGTATTCTTAACCACCAAGAAAGAAGAGGAATGCAAATTCTTGTCAAGCCAATTTGGTGTGCTCGTTTTTAATTTGGAGATGGTCTTTTCCTCAGAACATGTTTTTAAAGATAATGGCCAGGCTTTTACGAAAGAAAATGGTAAGAATTGGAATTACCTATTTGAATTTAAAGGGAAATGTCCAAGTATAAGTTGCTGTAATTCGTTAGTAATAGTGGACCGGTATATATTGGCAGATACTAATGAAAATGTATTAAATGCTAACTTGAAACCGATTTTTAGCGCATTATTACCAGATGCACTTGCAAATCATATTGTGTTTACAATATGTATAGTTGCTCAGAAAATGGGGAATAATATTAATGGCAAATTGGATAGGATTAAAAAGTTAGTACGGCAAATTCGTCCAAATTTGGTATTCTGTATTAATATTTTTGGAACGAGACAACTCCATGATAGAACGATACTTACTAATAATATAATGTTATCTTCTGGCGCAGGGTTTGATGTTATTGGTACAAACGAAGAACCATTAAAATTTACTACAACTTCCTTAGTTTTCCCATTTTTTAGGTTGGACAAAAAAGAAAGTGAAAATTATTTGGAATGGATAAATAATGTCCTTCGGGAAGAACAGAAATGCAGAAGCTATCAAGAAAATTATTGGGGCGAAGAAAGTATAAAACACCATCTATTAGATTATTATTATGAAGAGCCTATAATTCCAAAAGCATCGTATTCAATTGGGGATACTCTTTCAGCAAAACTCTTAAGTGCATTGCAATTCCCTTCTGCCGCCACCCCCAACAACAGCCTGTAGCTGTTGTTGTTATTTATATCTTGCGTACTTTTGCCCCAAAGTTATCAATTGTTACTCTTGTATTTGCCATGTTTGCCGACACTATGGACAGTTTTAATGAGTGCGAGACGGCCGCCTGTCATGACCTCCACAGAGCCCCTGATACCCCCGATACTCTGGTCGATGGCATCGCCTTTTATGCGACATCGTCCAACTGTTTTGGCATTTATCTATGCTTGGCCAGCCACCCACTCGTATCTGTTTTTTTTACCCTCTGCCGAAAAAAAACGTCACTTGTAGCCTGCAAAATATATATTTTTCTTACTTTTGCTTATTGATTATTCCTTAAAACGTTCATATATGAAGCATTTATGCAGAGCTTTCCTGTTTCTCTTGTGCCTCACGCTTGCGGCCGAGGCCGATGGGCAGGGCATCATTAAGCACAATCCGACCATTAATCGTAATGCGAGGACTGGTAAAACCGAAGCCGCCAAGTCCAAGACCAAACCTGCTACAGCGCGGAATAAGCAGACCAGTGCCAAGCCCACTTTCGCCTCCGAGTGGAAGAGCCTCTATTATAGTTTTGTCTACGTTCGGGGCGGTACGTTCCAGATGGGAGCCACCCCGCAGATGAAAAATCCCTATCCAGATGAGCTCCCGGTGCATACTGTTACCGTCGATGGCTTTTTTATTTCCAAGTACGAGGTTACCCAGGCCCTGTGGGAGGCTGTGATGGGCTCCAACCCCTCTAAGGTGAAGGGCCGAAATCTTCCTGTGACCAATGTCTCTTGGACAGACTGCCAGACATTCCTTTCACGCCTTACCGCGCTTGCCCAGGCTAAGTCGGGCTACTCTGGGATAAGTTTTTGCTTGCCCACGGAGGCACAATGGGAGTTTGCCGCCCGTGGTGGCAATATGAGCAAGGGCTATCAATATAGCGGTAGTAATACTATAGGGAAAGTGGCTTGGCATTGTTATAATACTTCTACTGTCCAGCCAGTGGGCCGGAAGGCCCCGAACGAACTCGGACTTTATGATATGACAGGCAACGTCAGCGAATGGTGCAGCGACTGGCTCGCCCCTTACTCTGCACAGGCCCAGACTGACCCCACCGGCCCAGACAGCGGTGAGCTACGCGTGTATCGTGATGGCGGAATAGGCCATACTGTTGAGGCATGCCACATCTCTATTCGTTATGGTCAATCCCCCGACTATAATGACGAGGCTACGGGCCTTCGATTGGTAATGCATGAATAATAGGAACACGCCTATGCCACTGCAACTACAGACACCAGTCGACCTGCCGCGTGCTGACTTCGAGATAGAGCCATGCTCGCGCATGCTCTTTGTGGGCAGCTGCTTTGCCGACAATATGGGCCGACTCTTTGCCGACGACTGCTTCCGTGTGACGGTCAACCCCTACGGCGTGATGTACAACCCCATCAGCGTGGGCCACACCATCGCCCGACTCTCCGACGAGCTGCCTCCCGACGATAGGGTCGATACCGTCGTGATTACCCTCGGCACCAACCACATCTATATACTCCGCGCCACGGGCGAGGTGGTCGACAATTGTCAGAAGCGGCCGCAGCAGCTCTTTGAGGAGCGCGAGATGACGGTCGACGATACGGTCGAGAGCCTTGAGCAGACCATCGCCCTGATAGCCCACCGTTGGCCCGAAGCCCGCGTGATACTCACCGTGAGCCCCATCCGCTATCGCAAATACGGGCTCCACGGCAGCCAGTTGTCCAAGTCGGTGCTCCTGCTTGCCACTGCCGAGATAGAGAGTCGCCATCCCCATGTCAGCTATTTCCCCTCCTACGAGATTATGAACGACGAGCTGCGCGACTACCGCTTCTATGCCGAAGACATGATACACCCCAGCACCCAGGCCGTGGCCTACATCCACGAGTGCATGGGCCGCGTCTACTTCGGCAGCGCCATGACCCGGTTCCTCGCCGAGTGGCAGCCCGTCAAGGCCGCCCTCAGCCACCGCCCCTTCGACCCCGAGAGTGCCGGATATAAAGACTTTATGAATAAAACCATGGCGAGAGTCGACGCACTTTCAAAAAAATATAATAACTTTGCATTAAATTTTAAGATAGAGAGAAATGACCTATACTATTGAGAAGGTTACCACACTCATCGGTGCGCGTAGATACGGCAACGGTGAAGCCCGCGTAGGTTTCATCCTTACTGACAGCCGTTCGTTATGTTTCCCAGAGGAAACGCTTTTCTTTGCCCTGAAAACTCAGCGCAATGACGGTACGCGATACATCCCCGACCTGTATCGCCGTGGAGTCAACAACTTTGTGGTCGAGCACGTCCCCACGGACTATGCCACCCTTTATCCCCATGCCAACTTCCTGAAAGTCACCAACTCGTTGGAGGCGCTGCAGCGGCTTGCCGAGCGTCATCGCGATGAGTTCGACATTCCCGTGGTGGGCATCACCGGCAGCAATGGCAAGACCATGGTCAAGGAGTGGCTCTACCAGATCATGTCGCCCGACGTCTGCGTCACCCGCAGTCCCCGCAGCTACAACTCACAGATAGGTGTGCCCCTCTCGGTGTGGTTGCTCAACGAGCATACCCAGCTGGGCATCTTCGAGGCAGGCATCAGCCAGCCCGGAGAGATGCGCGCCCTGCGTGGCATCATCCAGCCCACCATCGCCGTGCTCACCAATCTCGGCGCAGCCCATCAGGAGAACTTCGAGTCCATGCAGGCCAAGTGTAAGGAGAAGATTCAGCTCTTCCACGACGCCCAGACCGTGGTCTACGATGCCGACGACAGCGTGATAGCCGCCGAGGTCGAAGCCTCCGGTTATCCCGGCGAGCGCCTCTGCTGGTCTCTTACCGACGCCCATGCCCCCATGTACATCAGCCGTATCGACAAGGGCGACGCCCATACCCTCGTGACCTACAGTTACCAGGGTGGCGCCGAGCAGCACTACCAGCTGCCGTTTATCGACGACGCCTCTATCTCCAACTCCATCGTCTGCGCCACCGTAGCCCTCCACCTGGGCGTCTCTGCCGCCGACCTTGCCCAGCGCATGCAGCAGCTCGAGCCCATAGCCATGCGCCTCGAGGTCAAGGAGGGACAGCACGGCTGTACGCTTATCAATGACTCTTACAACTCCGACGTCAACTCGCTCGACATAGCCCTCGACTTCATGCGCCGTCGCCCCGACCATCAGGGACGCCGCCGCACGCTCATCCTCAGCGACATCGAGCAGAGCGGACTCACCCCGCAGTCGCTCTATGGCGAGGTAGCGCAGCTCTGCCAGCAGCGTGGCGTAGAGCGGTTTATCGGCATCGGCCCCCAGCTCTGTGCCGCTGCCGACGCGATAACCATCGCCGACAAGTCGTTCTTCGAGAGCGTCGACGCCTTTGTCGCCAGCCCCGTCTTCCACACCCTCCGCGACGAGGTCATCCTGCTCAAGGGCGCCCGCAAGTTCGGCTTCGACCGTCTCACCGAGCTCCTCGTGCGCAAGGTCCACGAGACCATCCTCGAGGTCAACCTCTCTGCCGTGGTCGAGAACCTCAACTGGTACCGGTCCTTCATGAAACCCGAAACCAAGCTCGTCTGCATGATTAAGGCCGACGCCTATGGCGCCGGATCGGTCGAGATAGCCAAGACCTTGCAAGACCACCGTGTAGACTATCTGGCTGTGGCTGTCGCCGACGAGGGTGTCACCCTGCGCAAGAACGGCATCACCGCCAACATCATGGTGATGAACCCCGAGATGACCGCCTTTAAGACCATGTTCGACTATGACCTCGAGCCCGAGGTCTATTCGTTCCGTCTGCTCGAGGCCCTCATCAAGGCAGCCGAGAAGGAGGGAATCACCGACTATCCCGTACACATCAAGCTCGACACCGGCATGCACCGATTGGGCTTCAATCCCCGCGAGGACATGGACAGGCTCATCGACCGCCTGCAGCATCAGAACGCCGTCATCCCCCGCTCGGTCTTCTCCCACTTTGTGGGTTCCGACAGCGACAGCTTCGACGATTTCAGTGCCCGCCAGTTTGCTCTCTTCGACGAGGGCAGCCGCCGGCTCCAGTCTGCCTTCTCCCACCATATCCTCCGCCACATAGACAACTCTGCCGGCATCGAGCACTTCCCCGAACGCCAGCTCGATATGTGCCGTTTAGGTCTGGGACTCTATGGCATCAACTCGCGCAACAATGCCATCATCAACACCGTGTCTACGCTCAAGACCACCATCCTGCAGTTGCGCCACGTGCCGGCTGGCGATACGGTGGGCTACAGCCGCAAGGGAGTGCTCACCCGCGGCAGCGTGATAGCCGCCATCCCCATAGGCTATGCCGACGGTCTTAACCGCCATCTCGGCAACCGCCACTGCTACTGCCTCGTCAACGGCAAGCGCGCCGAGTATGTGGGCAATATCTGTATGGATGTCTGCATGATTGACGTCACCGACATCGACTGTGCCGAGGGCGACAGCGTCGAGATTTTCGGCGAGCATCTGCCCGTCACTGTGCTCAGCGACGCCATCGACACCATCCCCTACGAGATACTCACCGGCATCTCCAACCGTGTGAAGCGCGTCTACTATCAGGATTGACGCCTCCTCACCCGTTACCCTATACATGGCTCCGCCTGCAATGGTCTTCCCCTTGCAGGCGGAGCTTTTTTTGCGCCTTGGCGATGGGGTAGGGACTCTGTGTGAGCCGCTACGGAAGCGCCGGGAGCCGCTTGGCTGGCTCGTATCGTATGTTACGAGCCTTCGTGCCTATTGATACGTGCCCTCGTGACATTTGATACGAGCCTACGTGCCTTCCGTTATGAGCCGGCAGGGGTCATGGCCCCGCCGCTGCCGATGATGGCAAGGGCCGTGGCCCTCGTGCCCACGCCCGTCGATGCAGTTGGGCTATGGCCGAAGCCCTCCACGACGGGCGCAAAACGGCATGGCTGCAGCCCCAGGACGGTGGCATCGGTCGATTTTTTCAAGAAAAAACGCCATAGCCGTCATGGTATCAACTTTTTTGATTACCTTTGCCCCTACAAGTATAATTACCTTAAAACATGAATAATATTCAGACTACCAGAAAGACCAACTTCCGTTGGGTAATTTGCGCGATGCTCTTCTTCGCCACCACTGTCAATTATCTGGACCGCCAGGCCCTCTCGCTCACGTGGAAAGACTTCATCGCTCCCGAGTTTCATTGGACCAATACCGACTATGGCAACATAGCCGCCGCCTTCTCCATCATGTATGCCATCGCCAATTTCTTCTCCGGTCGCATCATCGACTGGCTGGGCACCCGTCGCGGTTACCTTTGGGCTATCGGCGTGTGGTCTGCCGGTGCCTGTCTCCACGCCCTGTGTGGCTGGGCCACCGAGCAGTGGGTAGGTCTCGACGATGCAGCCCAGC
>ULYL01046541.1_pt1 | contig 12429 bp, 10 predicted proteins | sample 1962211 | NCBI WGS metagenome assembly ULYL01 (sample SAMEA4835864, study PRJEB28245) | human gut metagenome | biome: gut microbiome; material: fecal sample | place: Denmark | collected 2008
TCCTCTGCACGGCTGTCATTGAAGGAAGTACCAAAGCTTACTACCAGAAGCTCGTTCTCACCGATCTCATCCTGGTTACGTGGATCGTCTTTGGAAGCGTCTCCTGTGTCACGTCCGAAGTAATCCGGATCAGCGTTCTCGCCCTCTACCAGTTCTTTCTGAGCGTCTGTCAGAGCATCCCATGCTTCTTTGGCTGCCTTGCAGTCCTCATCTGTTGTGTCAGTTCTCTCCTGAACATAGATCTTGTCGATCAGAGCTGCTACATTGTCAGCTGCTTTCTGGTCTTCATCAGAAGCCTCTGTGGTATCAGCTGCCTCAGTACTCTCATCTGCGCTCTCTTCTGTAGCGGAATCATCTGCTGCCATTGCTGTTGTAGCTGCACCCATAGAGCATGTCATGGAAACTGCGAGCATCAGAGCTAACATTGTTTTTCTTTTCATTTCTTATCGTCCTCTTTTCATGTATTTCCAGAATACTGATATGTACAAAAAAACGGCTGCTTTCTGCGGCCGCCTGCTCACACACGATTCTCTCGCAATACACATAAAAAGAAGTTCTGTATTGTTATTGAGAATACAGATTCGTAGACCGCGAATCCTGGATCTCACAATAAGGCAGTTCTCCTGACTTGGTTCCACACTGCTTTCCCTTCCCGGTTTCCCAGTGGTATTTAAAAACAGCTCCCCGTTCACAGTGACGGTATCGTTCCGGATTCTCACCGGATTCTCTTTTGCACATCCGACTGGACGCAACCTTATTGCCATAACATTTGTACATATTCGATTTTACCTGGTTACTTATTCTTTTACCACAAAATCACAAAATTGTCAAGATTGCTGTCGGACGAATTATGGTGCTTTCCCTGCATCTGTCAGTTATTTTCAACATACTCCTTTCAATATTCATGCACATTATGCATGGTTTTATATGATTTATGTTTTTTATTTATGGTACAGTGATTTCCTACAACATAAAAGCAGCCCCTTTCCGCCATCACTGTGACAGCAGAAAAGGGCCGCTCATATTATTTACTGAAGTACTCCTGCTCCAGGTATCTGGCTACATAGATACCGCTGGCGGATGCATGGGAAAGAGAATGTGTCACACCGCTGCAGTCTCCGATAACAAAGAGACCTTTGTGGCAGGTTTCCAGATTCTCATCGATCTCAACTTCCATGTTGTAGAATTTAACCTCAACACCATAAAGCAGAGTATCGTCATCTGCTGTTCCAGGTGCGATCTTATCCAGAGCATAGATCATCTCGATGATTCCATCCAGGATACGCTTCGGCATAACAAGGCTTAAGTCTCCCGGTGTTGCGGAAAGAGTCGGTGTTACGAAGCTCTCCTCAATACGTGCTTTTGTGCTTCGTCTTCCACGGATCAGATCTCCGAAACGCTGTACCATAACACCACCGCCAAGCATGTTGGAAAGTCTTGCGATGCTCTCACCATATCCGTTGCTGTCATGGAACGGCTCTGAGAAATGTTTGGATACCAGAAGCGCAAAATTTGTATTGTTGGTGTGTTTTGCAGGATCTTCATAGCTGTGGCCGTTTACTGTGATGATTCCATTGGTGTTCTCATTAACCACAACACCTCTCGGGTTCATACAGAAAGTACGGACCATATCCTCAAACTTCTCGGTTCTGTAAACGATCTTGCTCTCGTAAAGCTCATCGGTCAGACGGCTGAACACCTCTGCCGGAAGCTCCACACGGACACCGATATCCACACGATTGGAAAGTGTGGGGATCTTAAGATCTGTACATACAGTCTCCATCCATTTACTTCCGCTTCGTCCCGCGGAGATGATGCAGTAAGTTCCCTCGTAACGCTCATCACCTACAACAACTGCATAGCCGTCTTCTGTTTTCTCCACTTTGTCAACGGACGCGTCAAAATAGAAATCTACATGGGCTTTCATCTTGTCATAGAGATTCTGAAGTACTACATAGTTGATATCCGTTCCCAGGTGGCGGACAGATGCATCCAGAAGATGCAGGCCGTTCTGAAGACAAAGCTTACGGATCTCACTGTTTGTGGTGGAATAAAGCTTGGTTCCCTCTCCACCATGCATCAGATTCAGTTTATCTACATATTCCATCAGTTCTGTGGCTGTATCCTTGCCAATATGCTGATACAGCGTTCCGCCAAACTGATTGGTGATATTATATTTTCCATCGGAGAAAGCGCCTGCACCGCCAAATCCTTTCATGATCGCACATGTTTTACAGTGGATACAAGATTTTACTTTCTTTCCGTCAATAGGACATTTTCTTTTTTCCAGAGGATGGCCGGCTTCAAAAACCGCGATCTTTTTCTCCGGATCATTATTCATCAGCTCATAGGCTGCAAAGATTCCTCCAGGACCTGCTCCTACGATCAGTACGTCATATTTCATAAATAAAAACTCCTTATCTTGTGTTGCCTGTTTTCAATGTTTCGTTTTCGCACAAACCCTGACTATTCTACAACAAGTGTGTACAAAAGTCACCTGTTTTTTCCGGTTTTTGAAAAAATTTTTCAGTCCCTCCGAAACCTATATATCTTAAGCTTTTTTCCATCGGTTTCCACAGTAATGGCACCGTTTTTCATGGTATATTCCACCTGGCTTCCGGCCGCTTCCAGACGCTCTACGGTTTCCGGCGACGGATGCCCGTAAGTGTTGGTGGAAGAACAGGAAATGATCGCCAGTTCCGGCTTTATTTTTTCAAGAAACGCTTCCGTGGTAGAATAACGGGAACCATGATGTCCCACTTTCAGACAGTCCACATCCTTTAATATCCCGGACGCCAGAAGCTTTTTCTCCGTGTCTGCTCCGATATCCCCGGTAAAAAGCATCTGAAATTCTCCAAACGAGAGTTCCATCACCATTGCCTCCTCATTCACATCTTTTCCTGTGGCGTTTTTCTCCGGCCACAAGATGGAAAAAGATACCAGACCACAATGCAGCTCATCTCCCTTTTTTCCTGTCACAATTTTTATTCCGGCTTTTTGTGCCGCATCCGAGAGTTCCTCCCAGGCCTCCGGCTTTTCCGCCCATGAAGGAAGCACCAGATATCCTGCCCGGATGGTCGTGAGTCCATTTCCCATATATTCCAGAAGTTCCTTCGCCCCGCTGATATGATCCTTGTCTGTATGGGAAATAAAAAGCCCGTCCAAATAAGAAATCCCCTGACTTTTCAGAGCCGGCAGAAGGCAGTATCTTCCAAGGTCCGACTGGCTGCTGCTTCCTCCGTCAATAAGAAAATGGTGATTATCCGGAGTCTCCACAAGGATGCCATCTCCCTGCCCCACATCCAGGCAGGTCACCTTCAGGTCTCCTGCCGGATGAAACCCGAGGATCAGAATTCCTGTTATCATCAATGCGCCGGCTGCTGCCCGGACTGTCAGGAGTTTCCTTTGGATCTTTCCCGGGATTCTTTTATCCCGGCTGGATAACTCTGATTTCATACCCGCTTCCTGTTCCCGCCTCATCGGTTCTTTTATATACTGTCCCATAAACAGAACTGTAATCAAAAAAACATAATATACCAGAATCTGCCAGATTTCCGGTTCCCCTCCGATCCAGGTGCTCCACCTTAATTTTCCTGCAAGGCTACATAGATATTCATAAAAAAGCAGCAGTCCCCTTGCCGGCAAAATTACCAGTTTTGCAGCAGAAATACTGAAAATTCCAAGCAACAGTGCCGCCATTCCTCCCATCAGCACAAAGCCCACACTTGGAAGCACCAGAAGATTCAGAAAAAATCCGGCAAGGGATACTTCTCCAAAAAATTTCAACATCACGGGCAGTGTCACCAGCTGAAGGGCCATGGAACTTACCAGTGCCTTCGTCCATTTTTTCTCCGCACCTGCAAGAGCACAGATTTTTTCCGCTGCAACACCGATCCCAAGAACACAGCCAAAGGACAGAAGAAAACCGCTGTCCAGAAGATACGCCGGGGATTCCAGAAGAATCATCATAGCTGTTACCGAAAGCGCAGTCATCATGTCATAAATCCGGCCGGTGATCCTGGCACCCATGGCAATAAGAAACATTATCACTGCACGCATGGTAGAAACGCTCCCTCCGGTCATGATCCCGTACTGCAGCATCACTCCCAGCGAAAAAATTCCGGCAGGCCAGATACCAAGGCCTGCTTTTTTCAGAAGATTATAAAGTCCCATTCCCAGAATGCTGATATGAAGCCCGCTGATGGCAAGGATATGGACAATCCCGGCCAGCTGATAACGCATCCGCATTTCCGGATCCAGATCCTGTTTGTCCCCAAGCACCATCGCGCAGAAAAGTGGCGCGTCTTCTCCTGCCGATTCCGTAAGAATCTGCCTGCATTTTTCTTTTACCTTAAAAAGCTGCTGTCTGTATCCGGAATAGGATTCTGTTTTTTTCCGGACCACAGCGTTCTTCATGAAATAATAGATATGACGGCAGGCATAGTAATGCTGACTGTCAAAGCCACCGGGATTTGAGGGTTCCTCCACTCTTTTTAAAGTTCCTTTTACCAGAATTTTCATTCCCGGTTTCAGGTCTTCTTCTTTTTTCAAAAATACTCTTACATTTTCAATGGAAAATTTTTTTGACTGATAAATCAGATATGTTTTTTTCAGATAAACAGACTGGGAGAATTCTGTGTTTTCATACTGCTCCACCTCCCCGCAGATCACAGAGCCAGGATGTGCTTCGATCCAGTCCTGTACGGTTACAGGAAGGGGATTCCCCCCAAGAAGAGGAATCCCCGCAAAATTCATAATACCTAAACCAAGCACCATGAGAAAACACAGAAAACATAATGGCCGTTTTGTCATACATGTTCTCCCGTTTATGTAGATATTTTATTATGATTCAGTTTTGTTCTTTTTTGGCTTTTGTGCTGGCCAGTAGACTGTCATTCCATTCATAGAACTTATAAAGCTGCATATTCTGGCCAAAAGTGACTTCTTTGTTTCCCTCAATGGAAATCTCCACTTTATCCACATCCGTTGCCGCAATCAGTGTATTTACAACAGAATAAATCGGGATCTGCTCGGAAACATTTAACGCATAATCCTGAAATACAGAGTTGTAATCCACATAGCAGATTCCGTTGGCTTTTGTCAGAGAAAGCACTTCGGAATTTTCCGGAATGGTCGGATAATGATCTTTTTCCAGAGGTCCCCTTGCCAGCTGTTCCAGTACTACGGTTGCCTTTGGAAGATTCCGCCTGTAACGGACACTTCTCTGTTCTTCTACCAGCTTGTCACCGTTCTTATTTGTAAAATACAGGGTAAAAGTGTCATAGCTGTAGACGTCCCCGTCAGATCCGGAAAACTCCACAAAAGTATCACTGTTCATGGCTCCGACTTCTTCTCCTTTGGAATTCGTGAGAGGCTTTTTTCCCACATAGATTTCCACAGAATCAATTCCCGGAATCTGGATGAAAATCTTCACCACGCCGGTACGGACCAGAAGTTCCCTGGTGCGGGACATCTTACTGTAGGCCTCGTTAAATTCCAGACGCAGAATTCCATCCTTTATAGAATAGGAAGAAATTTTTACGCCTTCCGGAAACAGTGAAATTCCATCTTCCCTTGTCTCGCAGTTGTTCAGGCTCTCCGAAAAATCCCGGAGCATCACCTCTGCAGTTTCTTTTTCCGGTGTATACTTCTCTTCTTTCAGTTTTGTTTCTTCACTGTTGATATAGTAAAAGCTGTACTGCTGTTCTGCATTTTTCTCTTTTCTTCCCGCAAAACCGATATAGGCAATCAGCCCAAGAAAGATACAGGCAGCAGTCACGCAGATAATCTTTATCGTTTTTTTCATGCTGTACCTCCTAGGACGGAATATAGGACAGAGGAATCTTCACGGTAAATGTGGTTCCCTCTCCTTCTTTGCTGGATACTTTTATGATACCGTGATGCATAGCTATGGAACTTCTGGTAATGGCAAGTCCAAGACCGGTTCCTCCGATTTCCCTGGAATGGGATTTGTCTACACGGTAAAAACGCTCAAAAATCCGTTCAATAGATTCTTCAGGAATTCCAAGTCCGGAATCTTCAACGGTTACAAAGAAATCTTTGTGATCCGCATCCAGTGTTACACGAACCCAGCCTTCATCTACGTTATATTTGATTCCGTTCTCCACCAGATTGCTGATGGCAAGCGTAAACTTCACTTCGTCCACATCTGCATTGACCGGGCGGAAGGAATCCAGAATCAGGGAAATGCTTCTCTGATCTGCAATCGGCCGAAGCCGTTTCAGGATATTTTCCAGCAGTTCATTGATATTCATATTGGTAATATTCATATCTGCCGCTTTTTTGTCCATCTTTACAAGGGAAAGAAGATCTGTGATAATCTTGTTCTCTCTGTCGATCTCTTCTGTAATATCAGAAAGGAATTCCTGATACAGTTCCTCCGGAACTCCCTGCTGTCCCACAAGAGAATCTGCCAGAACTTTCATGGAAGTCATCGGTGTTTTCAGCTCATGAGACACGTTGGATACAAACTCCTGTCTGGATTCATCCAGGGTTTTCATTCTGGCAAGCATCTTATTAAATGCATCCGTAATCAGCGCTGTCTCTGTATAATCCGGTACGGAAATTTCTTCGTTCTGATATCCGTCTGTCAGATCTTCGATGGCTTTTGTTACCCTGGCAAAAGGTTTTACCAGTACTGTGGAAAGAATATATCCCAGGAATATGGCCAGAACTACAATAATTCCAATGATCAGGATTCCTTTCTGCTCCAGTTCCCGGATGGTTGACGTCACTTCACTGGAAGAAGCCATAATCATCATGGCACCCTGCACCTGATTTACTTCCGGGCTTTTTACCGGAACAGCCAGGATCAGCTTCTGGCTGTCGGAATCATAACGGTAGGCATCTTCCCCTTTAAAACAGTTTACTACTTTCTGGGATACCAGAGTTTTTCCCTCATCCACGCCATAGGTATCCTTAATAATCCTGAAATCCCTGTCTACAATGAGAATTCTTCCTCCATAGATATTAGACAACAACTCCAGCTTGCTGTTTACTGTCTGCGAGCTGGAGTCATTCAGATAATTCTCTTTGATAAGCAGGTCGCACATGATGTCACAGATATTTTCCATGCTCTGCACACGGTTGGCAATGGCACGGTCTTCATAGTTGGCAATGACCATTTCCGTTACAATGACACTTGGTACGATTCCCAGTATGATCAGGATGATCAGAATACGAAAGCGGAGACTTTTAAAAAACTTGCCGCTTTTTTTGATCTTCACAGCTTATGCCTGGAAATAGTAGCCCACACCCCATTTGGTGTGTACATATTTCGGCTCACTGGGATTGGCCTCAATTTTTTCTCTTAAACGACGGATATGTACGTCTACTGTACGGACATCTCCCGGATACTCATATCCCCATACGATATTCAGAAGATTTTCTCTGCTGTATACCTTGTTCGGATTGAATACCAGAAGTTCCAGCACATCAAATTCCTTGGCTGTAAGGTTAATCTCTTTTCCGGAAATAAATACACGGCGTCCTTCGCAGTCCAGCTTCAGTTCTCCGACTTCCACGGTCTTGGCTTTCTCCTGTTTGTTCTGGTTGCTGCCTGCACGGCGGATGATCGCCTTGATACGGGCCTTGACTTCCAGAATATTAAACGGTTTGGTCACATAATCGTCTGCTCCGTATTCCAGGCCCAGAATCTTATCCATATCCTCACCTTTTGCTGTAAGCATGATAATCGGGACATTGGAAAATTCACGGATCTGCTGGCATACCTCAAGACCATCCATCTTTGGAAGCATCAGGTCCAGAAGAATTATATCGTACTCTCCTGCCTTGGCTTTTTCCAGAGCTTCCTCTCCGTCATAGGCACAGTCCACTTCCATTCCATCCTGCTCCAGACTGAAACGAAGTCCCTTGACAATCAGTTTCTCATCATCTACTACCAATACTTTCCTGCTCATTTAACGCTCCTTACTTTATTGCTATTTTATCCTTTATCTTCTCATAGGTTCCTTCCTTGATACCAGGCACGCTCATAATGTCTTCTGTGGAAGTAAAAGGGCCGTTTTCTTCCCTGTAAGCGATGATCGCCAGGGCTTTGGACTCCCCTACACCTGTGAGAGTGGTAAGCTGGGATACATCAGCGGTGTTCAGATTGATTTTCTGGTCTGTACCGGTATTTTCTCCGGCAGATTCCTCTCCGTTGTTATTTCCGGGGACGGTTTCTGATGTGGCTTCCTGTCCATTCTCAGTAACCTGGATCATCTGGCTGTCCACTTCTGCCTGGGTGGGCACATAGATCTGCTGTCCGTCGGAAAGTCCCTTCGCACGGTTGAGATAACTTGCCGCAGCTTCCGGAAGATATCCACCGGCTTTCTCAATAGCCTGAAAAACACGGCTGCCGTATGGAAGTTCATAGACTCCGGGGCTGGTTACTGCTCCGCAGATGTCTACGTAGATCGTTTCTGGAATCTCTGAGATCTCCGGCTGCTGTTTCGCAGCTGCTGTTTCCTGTACTGTATCCACTTGCTTCTCCTCAGACTTCTTCTCAGATACTCCACTTTCCGCGTCCGTAGGATCTTCTTGTTCCAAATCCACTCCGGATGTTTCTGTACTTTCTTCCTGCACCAGTTCTTTTTCCAGAAACTCTGCTCCATCATCCTTACAACCTGTCAGTCCTGCAAAGATCAGAAACATAAATATGGAAAAAATAAGCTGAACACTTCTGATATGTGATTTTATTTTCATGGGTCAGGGGTTCACTCCTTTTTGCCGATGTGATGGCAGGTACCCCGTTACTCATACAAAACCATACCTTATTTTAACGAAGTATTACAAATATTACAATACTTTTATTTCTATTTCCATTTGAAAATGACCACGCCTGCAATGCAGATCAGCATTCCAAACAGCTTTCTCCACTGAAAATCCGCTCTTTCCACTCCAAAAAGTCCCATCAGTTCTATGAGATAAGCCACTGCAAGCTGGGAGATCACAATGAGCATAACTGACCGCGCTGGGCCCAAACTGCCCATACTCTGGATCACGGTAATGGTAATGAACGCACCGATCACGCCTCCAAGCAGCGTATATTTATTCTCCACCTGCCACAGTACACCGATACTTTCCCTACCTGTAAAAAGCCATGCAGCCACACAGACCAGAAATGCGGAAAACTGCACCCATCCGGTGGAAACCCACAGACTTGTCTGTTTTGTTACATTTGTGTTAAATACTCCCTGAATGCTCATCAGTGCGCCCGAGATCAGCGCTGACAGAAATCCCCACATAAAAACCCCTCCATATAAGATCCGTTCACCAGTTTTACCGCCATAAAAAGGCGCTGCTATTTCTGCAACGCCTTTCCGGTTTCTTATAGTTTATGTGGTTTTTCTGAAATTATACAAATTTTTGAGATAGATTCTTCCGGAGAATGCAATATGCGGCATCTCATAAAAAGTGGCACTTTCCGAGCAGATTGGGCGGTAGAGGGGATCTGCCACGATGATTCTGGCAGTTTTCAGTTTTTCTTCCATGGCTTCTTCACCGCGGATGACTTCATCTTCCTGGCGGAGGAGTCCTTCTGTGATCTCCAGCGGGCAGAGAAGCTGAACTTTTTTTCCACACTTCTGCTCTATGGCTGCTGCCAGGGAGCCCATGGTAACCGGTTCCCCGATGAGGGTGATGTCCGGAGTAGGGATAAATCCTGACAATGGGCTGTCTTTTTTTCTCAGATAGATCACCTGATCCGGAGTTACTTTCCACAACTCTTCCTGTTCACCGGAAATCTGCGCTCCACTTTTTTCCGCGGAGTTTTCTTTTTTATCCTCAAACGCTTCGCAAGGGCTCTCCGCTGCCTTCTCAAGTGCGTCCGAAATCTCTCCCTCATAGCCTTCCACCGGCGTTCCCACCAGAAAAGGTGTCCCGAATTTCTCTCTCAGAACATTGGCAGCCGGGATTCCCACGGAAGATACCACAAGGTTTACCTCCGCCTCACCGGCACGCCCAAGTTCTTCCAGCGTATCGCCCATAGCCCAGGTGGAAAGGATCTCCCAGCCTCGTTCTTCCAGAAGTTTTTTCATGGCATCTACCATCGGCTGGGGGCCAAAATCCAGGGGTGTTACTCCAAGAAGATTTAATTTCCGTTTTCTCTTCTCTGCAGCGCCGGTAAAATGTCTGGCAATCTCAGAGAGTGCCAGCCCTGCTCCATACACATAATCATGCATACCACTGGTTGGAACCGAAAACGCCGGAATCCCTGTCTCGGCCGTAAGTGCACGGGCAAGTCCAGGAAAATCTGTTCCGTTCATAAAGGGAATAGGGGAACTTGCAAGAGCAATAAATTTCGGTTTCAGTTCCTCCGCCACATCTTCGATATCCCGGAGAAATTTCTCATCATTTCCCATGATCGCATCGATATCCGTAAGGCCTGAGATAAAAATCAGGCTGTCCTGGTCATACCAACGGATCTCATCGTGGGTATTATAGGTAGAATTACAGCCAGAAGGATCATGCATCACCGTCATTCCTCCAAGCTCATACAAAGCGGAACAGACACCGGACACGTCTGCCGTATAAATCGGTATAATTCGATATGCCTGTCTCATATGCAGCTTTCGCACCCCCATCCTTTTCGAACGATCAGATCTTCCGGATCTTTTTCTTCATGAAATGCTTCCACCATCAGCTGCGCGGTATGTCTGATCCCGTCAAATCCCCAGAGCCCGCCGCCCTGTACCATATTGACAAAATTCCGGCTTCCGGTAAACCAGGCTGCTTTCTGGCCGATGGCAAGGATTTTTTCGGACTGCTGCCGTGTCCGCACCCTCATCTCCGGACGGACAGTGGAAATCAACTTCAGCTCCGGATAATTCTCCTTCAGCCAGAAAAATACCTCTTTTTCTTCCGGGCTGATACTGTCCAGAAAAACGGACTGTACCTGAAATCCATGGGTAAGGAGAAGTTTTGTAAGTCCCAGGGGCCTTGGATGAAAAAGATAATCCACTGCTATGGGAGTGTCACCGATGATCTGGTGTGCATGAGAAAGGGCCTCCTCACATTCCCGGATCTCTTTTTCGATATCCAGGCCGTTGATTTTTCCTGTTTTCCTGTTGTTTTGCTGTCCCAGCATTCCCAGCAGCTTCTCTTCCTGTTCCTGTATCTCCCCATAATCAAAACTTCCCGGCAGATACAAAAAAGGCCTTCCCAGTCTTTCGGCCTGTTTTTCTGCCCCGAATTTTCCGGCAGGGTAACAGTTCAGAATCAGACTTCCCTCTCCCAGGTTCTGATAATCCTCCCAGTTTTCACAGGTCGGTATCTCTCGGAGCAGGATTTCGTTTTTCTTCAGGATCCGGCAGATATCCGAACCTTCATCCAGCACAAAATCACTGCCCAGAACCGTCACGCATTTTGGATCTGCCTTTCTCTCCTGCACGGCATCATACATGGCCAGGCGAAGCTTCTGATCCGGTGTGGGGCCTGTTTTCTGCATGATGGGATCCATGAAGCACCGCATAAAAAAGATCTCCGGAAATCTTTTTTCCAGCTCTCCATAGATCCGGTCCAGATCACTGCCCAGAAAATGATGGAGACATACGGTAAAAAGCAGCACTGCCTTTGGCTTCTTATCCAGACGCTTCAGGACATCTGTCACCCCTTCAATGGTCACATCCTCCAGATTTCCACCCAGAAGATCTTTTTCCTCCACGATCACAAAGGAAAAACGGTCTGCTGCATTCATTTCCGCCGCAGTCAGCACAACGCCTCGCATACAGTTGTCTGCACAGACGTAGATCTGCTGCGCTTCCGGAACCAGCATTCCCGTATGTACGATATTCCAGTTTCCGTGGGCCGGGGAATTAAATTCCAGCCCCGGCTGAAAGGGCACCGGAAAAGAAGCTTCTTTTATAAATACTTCTGTTTTTCCCGGAAACTCCCGATCGCCAACTCTTTTTAACATGTGCCATCCTCCTTGCATGCATTCAGGATCTGTTCTGCCAGCGTCCGGTATTCTCCTGCCATCTCGCTTTCCGGATAAGCTTCCAGAAGCGTTTTTCCCTGCTCCTCTGCCGCAAGAACCAGGTCACTTCTGGAAAGAGTTCCTACTACCTGGGTGTGAAAATCCTCTGCCAGCTCCCGGACTTTTTCTTCTTCTCTTGGCACATTCCGCCGGTTCAGGATCAGCCCTCCCAGAGATGCATAGCCTCTGTTTCTGAAATTTTCCACCGCCATGGCAATATTCGCCCCTGCATGGATGGCCATGTTTTCTCCGGAGGTGATGATAAATACTTTATCTGCATACCCTTTTCGCATGGGCATGGAAAAACCGCCGCAGACAACATCTCCCAGTACATCGTAGAGAACAATGTCCGGTTTATAGGTCTCATAGGCTCCGGTTTCTTTCAGTTTTTCCAGCGCAGTGATAATACCTCTTCCCGCACATCCAAGTCC
>ULYL01010038.1_pt1 | contig 12385 bp, 10 predicted proteins | sample 1962211 | NCBI WGS metagenome assembly ULYL01 (sample SAMEA4835864, study PRJEB28245) | human gut metagenome | biome: gut microbiome; material: fecal sample | place: Denmark | collected 2008
AATCACGCTTGTGAATTTTCACTTGCGAAACTTTAGTAATACAGAAATTCCTTGCACCCTGTTTACTCTTATTTATCGTATTGACTTGCACGTAAAAAGCCTATCACCTTTTAATCTTCGGGATATGGGGAGAGGGAATAATATTTTTAAATTACTAGTTGCAGCAGGTCTGTCGTGGGTTCACACGGAAAACGAGTATTCATATGATGTTACTTTTTGTTCTTGGCGTTTCAGTTCTTGCAGTTGTTACAGCTTACTCTCCTGAGGAATGGAAAGACATAATAGATAGAGTTAATGAATGATTTTCTTTTCAAAAGTCGGATTTTATCATAGAATCTGGCTTTTTTTGTGTTATTTCTCATGACTTCACGATTTTTTTTGTATTTTTGCCATATTAATAAACGAAAATCATAAAACGATGCATATGGAGACTATTATTTCAACAATTGTGATTGTAGCTTGTACTTATTTCTTTACTCGAAGAAAAGCAAAGCCTACAGAACAAGAGCCAGATGTCAGTACACAACCTGAGGCTTCTGCAGACATACAGCAAGAAGAAAAGCAGGCAGGACCTCCACGCACCAAGGATTTGTGCATAGAACTACTGAAGCTGTTAAACTGTAAGGCTGCTGTTGCAGAAGAGGCCGAGAACCGCTTGTGTTTTCAGTATCAGGGAGAACTTTTCGTCATTGATACCAGCAACGAGAGTTTCTTCATTGATATTTGGGATCCAAGGTGGTATATTGTTCCATTGGATGATCTAGAACAAATGTCCAATGTACGTAAGGCAATTAACACAATCAACAACTATAGTGGAACAACCATTGTTTACTGCATAGAGGAAGAAGGACAGAAATTTGTTCTCCATTCCAAACGCCAGTGCATTCTGACCAAGGAAATCCCTCATGTGAAAGAATACCTAAGGGCGCTATTGAATGATTTTTTCACAGTTCATAACAGGCTGCGTGAAGAAATCGTTTCACAAAATACAGAGAACTAGCTTTCTACCTTATACCTTCTAGCCTAGGATCAAAACGTAGAAGAGTTCTCTGTTGCTGGAAGGTCTCAAGAAAGAAGAGAAGTGCTACACCAAAATATTTTGGGCAACACTTCTCTTTTTCCATCTATCACATAATGCAAAAGACAACTTCTCCCCTCTCTTCATTTTCACACTTAATTCTACAAAAAAGAAAAAGGGCATTTTTCTGCGATTTAAGACGTTGTTGCAATTTTACCGAGGAAAGTTTCATTGCAAATCATCCAAGAGCCTGGTCTCCCATACAAATCAAGAAAAAGAAGGCTTTCTTTTGATTTGCAGAACCCTGTACCTATCTCTTCTCATATCACCAAACTTGTCTTAGGATTCTACAAGGCTATGAAGGCATTTATTTCCTTATAATTTTGTCGCAGCAAGCTCAAGAATGCCTATATGGAGTACAGAGGAAAAGGTCCAGAACCAATACTACAGGAGAAGGAGAGATAAAAAATCTGTTAATTGCTGCAAATCCCATACCTTTATAATTTTGTCGCACCAAATCTCCAAGAGTTTATAATAATGTCGCATGTGGGTTTATATTTTTGTCGCATCATCTTATAATTATGTCGCAGGTAGCTAAAGGGAGATACTATAAATCAGTTAGTTACAGATACAGAAAAGAATAAGCCAAAAATAGGGATATAAAAAAGAGCAGACTGGCAAGAAGACTTATAGTGGTGTTTCTTCCTCCGTTATGATGCAGAAAGGTGAAACTTCCAGCTTCATGGGGTGAAAGTTTTTGAAAGCCAAGCCTTATAAAGAAAGAACAGACTTTTTTGCGCGTTAAAATATGTATCTTTATGTTAGATAGTGTTATACCATGGGGCTATATTAAACATTCTCCATATAATGGTGCGACATTTTTATAAAGATACGAAATCGAAGCACAATCCTGAAGAATACTATTAATGGGAGATAATATACGGTAAGCAAAGCCATTTTGAAGACAAGACAAGTACTATTTGAACCTAACAATTCAAGTTCGTTTCACTAGAATAAACCTGCAAAAATGCAGATTATCAGATAGATATATAATTATTTCTCATATTTTATTGGACAATGATCACTTTATCTTATTCTCTTCAAGAAAGCACATCTACCATAACAAACTATCTTATATGCAAAAATAGTTAATCCAGATTCATATTATACCCTTATAATTTTGTCGCAACAAACCACCTAAGATTTATAATTATGTCGCAGCTAGGTTTATATTTTTGTCGCATCATCTTATAATTATGTCGCAGGTAGCTAAAGGGAGATGTTATAAATCAGTTAGTTACAGATACTGAAAAGAATAAGCCAAAAATAGAGATATAAAAAAGAGCAGACTGGGAAGAGGACTTATAGTGGTGTTTCTTCCTCCGTTATGATGCAGAAAAAGGAAACTCCCAGCTTCATGGAGGGAAAGTTTTTGAAAGCCAGGCCTTATAAAGAAAGAACAGACTTTTTTGCGCGTTAAAATATGTATCTTTATGTTAGATAGTGTTATATTTCTGTCTTCTTATTCTTTCTAATATAAGTCATAATCCTCATGCGTAACATGCAAATTCAAGAGTTAACTGCTATTCCTGCCTAATTCAACCAATAATTATCTCGCGATAACATTTCTATAAATACTTATAACATATTGAAGCAAAAGACTTTATAGTATACCTTCCCTATGTTTTATTTACTCTGAACATACATCATACGACAGAATAATAAACCAATTGAACCTATTTGCGACAAAAATACAAAGAAGTCGTAAAACGTTCTACTTTTATCTGATTTCCTTTATTTTTTTGTCGCAGGTATATTACATAGTAATCCCCTGCCCTATTTGGCATTTATATTTTTGTCGCAAGTTACTTTATTAAAATCATTCAATACACTGATAAACAAACAAATACAATCACGTTGCGACAAAATTATAATTATCTTATACTTCGAGTTTTGGTGTACATTGCGACAAAATTATAAAGTTAACTTCTATCATGGAATACTTCACCTATAGAATTAGATTTAGCTTATAATTTTGTCGCAGTAACATGGAATATTCATTAAAGCCTTTCTTCATCCATCTCCCTGAAAACAAGCTATACATTTAATAAAGTACTCTTTTTACAGCCTTTATTTATTAAGAATTCTCCATGATATGCCACATCATATGCGACACAATTATAGTTATTATGATTTTATTTGCGACATAATTATTAAATAGTCGTTTTAAAAACCATATTTTTTGTTTCTTTATAATTTTGTCGTAGCAAAGTACCAGTTAAAAAATTGATAATCATTCCTTTCTCAATATTATAATTTTGTCGCAGTAATGTTTTAACTATCAGAGATTCAAAAGTTTATAAATTATATCCCAATCCTTAAAACTCAAGCCCGGACAAAATTATAAACTTAGCGTGTTTTTGTCTTTAAATTCTGGCTTTTCTTACTATAAAAACGATTATCATTTATAATATTGTCGTAACAAGATAGTTAACCCATATTAAAGTATTACTTTAACGAAAACCAATAAATTAAGAAAATTCAACGAACAACAATATAATTATAAATGATAACAATAAAAGATTACTCAAAAGATAAGCTGTGAAATAACTTTGTTTACGACAACCTATATTATATTTATGTCGCAAACTAATTCAAAACCTTATTTTTATTTATAATTTTGTCGCATCCACTTCCGAATCTAATACCATGTTTTTTATGGTCAGACCTCAAATTGCCCTATTGATTTTCAATGAGTTATAGAATGACCTCCTGCTTTTTGAACTCATTATTTCTAGATTTTATAATTTTGTCTTGTCTTTTAGAGGTTAAAAAAATGTAATTTACGACTCTTTTAAGAGGATTGTCGCAGAAATTATGTATTTTTGTGCCCAAAATTAAAATCATACAGCTATGGCTAAAGCGAAGAAAAAGGAAGATATTGAGGAAGTCGTTGCAGAGGTAATACCTTCTGGCGATGAAGGAGGCAAGGTTACTAAGAAGAAACCTGGGCGTCCTAAGAAAGTTGATGGATTGATTCTGGCAGAAAATCCACACTATTTTATTTCTCAGCCAAACGATGTAACTCAGGCAATCAGCAATCTTTCTGCAGTTGAGAGAAATTGTTGGTTGCAGATTCTTCGTGGTATACAGAAGAACAAGGATCTTCCAGATGGACATCCAGAGAAGTATCAGCTTACCTTGACTCGTAGCCAGCTTCTTGAATGTGTGTCCGGCCATAGCTCAAACCTGGATTATGCCTTCAATGCATTAAAGAACATCACTGATTCAAAGAAGGTCTTTCATTCCAAAGACGGTCACCGCATCTATGCTGGTTTATTGTCGTATGTGGATGAGCACCCTGATCAGGAGACCTACACTGTGGGTGTTACTCCAGTACTCCTCCCCTACTTCACCAACCTCTCATCTGAATTTACTGTCTTTGACATGTATATCGAGATGAGCTTCAAGAGTGTGTACTCACAACGCTTCTATGAATTCTGCTGTCAGTACCGCAACAAGGAAGACAAGATCTTCTTCATGACCGTTCATGATATCAAGAAGATGTTCAACCTTCTAGAAAATAAGGATGAAAAGGGCAACATTATCCAGAAAGAACAGTATAAAAACGGTTCTGATTTCAAGAAGCGAGTGCTTGACAAAGCTAAGAACGACATCAGGAAACTCTACGAAAAGGGACTTTGTGACGTTTGTTTTGATTATAAGGTTAAGAGCAAGAACTCCAGGGGTGCTGTTACTGCCTACTATTTTATCATTGAAACAAATGGTAATACAGCAAGACTTGGTGCTAAGAAGCCGGTTACACCAACACAGATCAAGATTCTGTCTGAAGGTTATGGTGCAAAACTGACCAAGATCATCACCCAAATCAACACCTTCCTTCGTGCACATTTCAGAGTTGAGCAGTCCAACTATTATATCACTGCCATCAGCAAATCTGTTTCTACAGTTGACTCGCAGTCAGAAAGAATTGAAATTCTAGAGAAAATTGCCAAGCAGCTGAAGAAAATAGCCTTGAGATATAGTAAAGATGATTTTGATACTAACGAGAGAAAAATCTGTGGTTCAGTATGCAAGATGCTCTATGAAGATTATGGAGTTCCATATATGAATGGAAAGCCAGGTAAGGGAGTACAAGGTAGACTGTTTGACGATTAATACATAAGATTATGGTGAAAATAATATCTAGTTTCAATTCATCCATTCCATCTGTGCGCAAAGTGAAGAATTGGTTGCAAACTGACCCACATCACATTTGGCATGGTAGAGATAGATTGGTTGTATTCTTCATCCTGGCTGGTGATGAAGCTGCCACTGCATTCATTCCGCTAGAAGAAGTTGACTTCTCGGAACAGGATGAAGGGCTGAGAATGATTTTGGAATCTACTCATCATGAGGAAATGGAGAAAAGGAATTATTATCAGCAAGTGTATTTCAAGCTCAATGCTCATCTCGACGCTCTGGATGACCTGAACCTTCAGCTTACCTCTACTTCTAAAGATGAGGATTTAGACTATTATAATCAAATTGTTGATAGCATCCATGAGCAGCATGAGAAGTTGATGAATTTTATCAATGATGTTTTTGTATGGAGAGACAGGAAGGATATGGGGGCCTATCTTGGTGAGATCCCATCTGTTGAAATCTCTGAGGAAGAATAGTATATACGGGGCATGTCTTCAGCAAGGCATGCCCTTTCTCGTTGCATTTTGCCCTCTCCCCTACCCTATCCTCGTAACATGTTTCCAGAATTTTACTTTGCCTCCCACTTGCATTAATACATGTTTTTTTCCCATCTATATCATTCTTGATTGAACGCTATCATTAAATGTTTGAATGTTTGAAAGTTTGTAAGCACACGTACATGTAGGTTAGTTTACTTGATTGTTATATAATGTAAATTGCTGATCTATAGATTTATATCTCATTTACATGTTTGCAAACATGTTTGAAAACAAATAAAAAGTTCGCTATACCTGATTATTTTCTGTATTTTAGAATCCTCTTTGTACAGAGCATATGAATTAGTTTCTCCCCTACCCTACATTCTGATAGTATTCTCTACGTGGGGATAGTAAACCTATATAGTTACCATGAGAATGGAATCGTCTGTTGAAAACTTCATAAAAGTAGCGAGGCTAGACTTTAGATTAAGAATGGGGTAGATCAACTTTAGTAGTTAGCAACATATGATGACTGAAGTAATGATACAGGATATGGAGGATGCTGCAGCCTGGTTATCGACTCTTCATGGTGAGGAGGTAATGCAAGAAGCCGCTATTCCAAAGAAGATAGTTGCAGAGTACTTTTTCTTGTGGCGGAACTGCAGCGTTATATAATCCAACTGTAGAATGGTTATAAAAGCTAGGCGACATGGCTTATTGTGAAGGCTCTGCTTATAGAAATTCTGGTTTTTTGTAAGAAACTCCTTCTGGAAACTTCTATTGGGAACTATTGCCATGAAAGTTCATGCTTTAAGATATAGGTGGATACCTAGATGATTTATGTCTACCGTAACACGAGTTTGTATCTTATGCTATAGTTGGACAGACGTAACTGTCATAGTTGTATAAGATACCTGCTCCCCCACCCCATAAATAATCTATCTTTCATACTATTTGATCTTCATTACTATCTTTTTTTGTATTGGGCTTTCCTCATCTTTTCAATTGATGATGTGTTCTCTTTTACTTTCAATATCTGTTTGGAAGTTTGAAAACATGCATACAAGTATGTTTGTATGGATGTGCTATATCTTTTAAAGCATTAATATATTGGTATATAGCTATAGTTTTAGCTTACAAGTATGTTTGAAAACAAAATAAACCGTAAAATGGAAAACCCGTACGCAAACTTATTGCATTTGGCTCTCTTCCATTTTTTTGAGATTCTTTATTCTTTTTCTTTTAAGGAGACTTCGTGTTACCTGAATTCCTCTTCTCAGATAATTAGTTAAGCTATTATTTGAGCTATCTGTTAATACAGTTGCAAGGCAATATATGTTCTTACTAATGGTTGGTTTAACATTCAGTATGAGCTTTACGTTCTTTTGGGAGTTTACATCCTGATTCATTTTGATGAAACCTGTACTGTATGCTATCGCACCGAGCCATTTGAACTTATATTCTTTTCTACTTATTATTACTGTTGTTTATGGTTTACTTTTTGAATCTCTTTTTATTATCATTACACCTTTTCCTTCTTTCTTTTTCAAGAAATATTGTTTGCTCGTTTAATTGCTAGTTTGTCTGGTTGATACTTGACCTTTTGAATTCATACATTCTTGTTTCTTTGTTTTCTTGTTTCTATGTATCATGGTAAATATGATATTTTGTTTATATGATTTTTAGTATGTTTTATTATCCGTATTGCTGCCTGTTCTTTCATTATATTGTTGACTTTGTGAAAAATTTCTTGAATGTTTGAAAACATGTATTTTGTGCGCAGTTAACTTCTAAACATGAAAAACCGAAAACATGTTAACTTGAAAGATATAATTTCAGAATACTGGTTATCATGTTATTATCTCTTTTATTCAATATCTTTAGTTTACATGTGTGTTTGAAAACTAAAAAACATGTATGTTTGTAAAAGTATTGTTTTATCCTGGATCTGTCTGTTACCTGTAACATAAGTTTAATTGGGGATTTATTTTGTATGTTTGAAAACATGTTGCTACGTAAACATGTTTCGTTGAATCCTTGTTTTTATGCGTTTTAATTTATGATATACTATGACTTTAATTTATTCCTGTTTTCTTTCTATCATATTTATTATTCTATTCCTATTTTACTATATTCTTTGAATGTTTGAAAACAAATATGTTTGAAAGAATGGATCTTTGAAAGTTAGAAATAGTTTTTCTGGTTCTTCTTTGAGCTGTTAACTTACTGATATCTAATTTATAACTGTACTTGTAATATTGCTTACATGAAAACATGTATGTTTGTATACGTGTATTCACTATTATATATTATAGGTTTTTAGGCTGTTTTGTTTTACTATTTGTAATGTACCTTATCACTTGAGATTCATTGTTCCTTTTTAGTTTTTATCAAGCTTTTGCTTTTGTTTGAATGCTTGAACGCTTGAATGTTTGAATGCTTGAAAATGTGCAGGCGTGTTAAATGTCTTTTCGTCTTTTCCTCAAGTTTGCGTTACTTTTATGTTCTTTTTTTATTTGTTTGTATGTAAACATGTATGCTTGGTTTCATGTTTCTTTGTTTACAATCACTTTTTTACACTCCTGTTTTTTTTGTTAGCTTGCTTACAAGGTTACATGTAATTTCGTATGTTTGAGTATTTGATTGTTTGTAAACAGATAATTGCGTATATGTGATTACCTGTATGTTTGATTTCAATTAAACAAAGTCTTTTGTTTTTTATTACACGGGTTCCTTTGAATGCTAGCTTACATTTTTCTTTGGTTGTTTGATTGTTTGTTTGTTGGCAAACTAGGAAAAATGCAAACATGTATGATTGAAAGCAAACATGTTTGCATTTAGCTTTTCTGTTTCTTTACCCTTGTGATGCATTTCATATTTACTTTCTTTTTTGTAAGACCTCAATCATGTATGTTAGAAAACAGGTTTGTTTTTTATTGATATCTTTATATAATTACTCAATAATGTATTATATTCATTGTTGAGTTATTCTGTTCTCCGCTTAAAAAAAAATAAGTCCTATGATTTTACTTTGGTCGAGAATTCTTTCGAAGGTTGGGTAGAGAATGCGTCTGAGGGTGACGAACAATGCATCCAACGTTCACTCGGTTGGTCTTTCTCTCAGACGCTTTGCAAAGATAATCATTTTTGGGGAGAATTTACATTTTTCATTCAATAATTTGCTTTAAGCTCTTTTTGATGCAAGGAACAAGGATCCATGTTTTTTCGTAAGTTTGTATTCCTGAATGTTTGCTAACAGTTTTATCCTGGTGTTACTTGATTTTGTTTGGTATTGCTATTTTCAATTATCTGCAATTCCCTTTTCTTTCCTTATCTATCAGATCTTCGTATGTTACTTTTGGGTAGGTATGTTTCTTGTTGATGTTAATAGAGTGGAGTAGGGAGGTCGGTGTTTCCGTCTGGAACTTCTATCAGCTCTAGTTTTCTTTATACTGTTGCTTAGCTGTCTTTTCTATATTTTATGGTTTGATTATCGATATGTATATAAATGGGCTTTTCTTCGATACTTTGATTTATCTATAAGATTTGTTTCTCCTGTTCTTTTTCCTTCTCAGTTCGTTATGCTTGAAAGTATGTATGTTTGGTAGTTTGTAAAACCGAAAACCAAAAAACAATTAAACATGTATGTTTGAAAACGGTTTTATTCGTTTTTTTATAAACGTTTGATTAATAGTATGATATAAGTTGCTTGAAGTTTGCAAACTTATATGTATACAAACATGTTTGCAAAATATTATGTTTGAAAACAAACTTTTTTGCGATTTCTCTTGTTTATTTCAATTATTTAATGTATCTTTGCACCAGAATTAATAATTAAAAGTCAAAGACATGGAAAATAGACTGAAAATGATCTTGGCTATCGTCAATAATAAGGGTGGCGTTGGCAAAACGACTACAGTGCAAAATCTTGCAGCTGGTATGCTCCGAAAGGATAAGAAACTAAGAATCCTTGAGATAGACTTGGATCCTCAGTGTAACTTAACCCTTTTGAACCATGCTCCAGAAGGTTGTGCTACTGTTTTTGATTCTATGATTGCTTGTAAGGGACTTCCTATATACAAGTCAGAGATAGGAGTGTATTATGTTCCAGGTTCTGCAAAAATGCAGGATGTGGATCCTTTCCTTCAGAATACCGGATCTCCTCGTCAAGTGTTGGGAGCTTGCATCAGCAGTCCTTGCATAGATTTTACCGGTGAAGGTATCACTGATCCTATAGATTTCTTTGACTATATCTTCATTGATTGCCCTCCAGCATTGTCTCAGTCAACTTATAATGCTATGGTTGTTGCCAGTCATTTGCTTATACCAGTTCAGATGGAAGGACTTTCTGTGAATGGTTTGGCTGCCATTCTTGGAGCATTGGATGAGGTAAAGAATGGCAGATTTGCCTTGAATAAAGATCTTGAATTATTAGGTCTGTTACCTGTAATGCTGGATGAGAGACCTCGCATTGTCCGTCAGGCGCTGGCTTTTCTTAAAGAAACATATGGGGATAAGGTCTTGTCACATGGTATTCGACGTTGCATCAAGGTAAATGAGGCGCAGACAGAGCTGACTGACCTGTTCTCATATTCACCTTATTGTACAGCAGCAAATGACTACTCTTTTGTAATTAAAGAATTGTTCAATCTATAAATATTTAGAATTATGGCAGGAAAGGATTTTCGCGCAGCGTTTAGTAATATGAATCAGGCAGTACGTCCTGGTAATGAGCAGCCTGTTGTTAAGAAAAAGAAGATGTCTCTTGCAGAGAAAAGAGCCACTATGCATGGTGTTCAGACTTATTTGTCCGATGAAGACTATGAGCAGCTTATGCTCACTAAGATCAAGACAAAAAAGAGTTGTGAAGAGATTTTGCGTGATGCTTTAAAGCAGTATATTCAGGCATTTAAGTAAAATGCCTGCTAAGTGATAAAGTTGGCCATTGCCTAAGAGTGTTGGATCTTAGGCAATGGCTTTTTTATTTTTCCTTAAGTTGGAACTGATGTTTCCTGGCTATTTCTTAATGTAAACAGAATTAACTTGTTATACTATTGCGATGTTTGTCTATGTATTATATCTATAGGTAATTTTGCTATCGATATAAAACCTCGTGCTTTTTCTGTCTGACTTACCAGTCATCACTTGCTTTTTGACGTGCAAAGGTATGGCAGGCTTGTCAGATACCAAACACCACATTTCTGCTATCTGCAGAGAATCTTTTCAAGCAGCCTTCCACAATCAGAGATTGGGTATTCCTGAAAAGATTCTCTGCAGATTGTTTGGTGTTCTGACTTTTTGAGCCTTCCATCTTTTAAGCACGTAAAAAGGCAAAGTGATGACGGGTATGCCGGAATGACTTAAAAAAAAACTCGGATTTTACGATAGCAAAAGTCTTAAAAAGGCTGTGAATCTGAAATCCAGAATAAATTCAAGTTGAACTTTAAAGGATTAAGAACATGACAGAGACAATTCAAATCAAGGTTCCCAAGTGGAACATCGAGAGTGAGACTGGTTACAAGCCACGTACCACATTTTGGCAGGATTTCTCCATAGCTGATGCTTTTGGAGGGGATGCCGTTACAGACACATTCCATCGTGCGTTCAATGAATGGAAAGACAATTGTGTTTACATTACTGAGCTTGTGATGGTGTTGAATCACAAGATTGCTCAGTGGTATGAAAAAAACATGGAGCTCGCCAAACTTTACGATAAGTATTATCATGCAGCAGCTTGTTACGCAGAGGATAATCTCAAAGGGGCTAAGCTACAGTATTATTATAGAGTGACAGATTAAAGAAGGAAACGGCAAGGCTAACCCCCTTGCCACAACTTTTTCAACATGGCTGACATTTTAGATGATGAAATTTTGGAGTTGGAAGGTCTCTTTGCATCAGACAACTCAAGTATGAGAAATCGGCATATAGAGTTTGCCAGGCGTGATTATGTAAAGCTCAAGCAGCTGGGGTATGTCCGTGCTCCTTCAGAACTTAAACTCAATGAGTATCTTTGGGTTGACGTACTTTCCTACTTGCAACCACGCACTCAAGTAGAGGAGATTGAGGAAAACCTGGAAATTAGAATATTACAGCATCCCAATGGATTGTGGACCTATGGAGTTTTTGCTTGCTATGGAACCAGGGGTTGGTCTTTCTTGCCTGGTCTCTTTACCGGTCTTTTTCGTTCCGAGAATGAGGCGCATGATACGGCTATCAATAGCCTGGTCAGGTTTCTACAGGAAGGCAAGAAAGCAGCTAAACTTGTGAAGAAGTTAAAGGGACGGCTTTCTGGTAACCTGCAGTTGGACTTGTTTGCTGGTTTTGTCTTTTAGCAGGGAGTGGGGGAGAGGCTCTATCTAGGGTTTCTTCCCCTCGGTTCGGCTGCTTTCTTAGGGCGCAGCCGTCCGGCATAACCTTCCTGTTATGCCGGATAAATAGGTATCGCAGATGCTTGTCTGATGGCTGATAGCATCAGCCTCTGGTTTTTTATGTCTATCTTTTTGGGGAGGAGATCGGAGAGCCGCTTTTGGGGTAGGCTACCTCCTAAAAGATAGGTTGTATGTCATGGCAAATGGTATGAAAGAATCTGCATCCTCTTCCTTTTGCTTCACTTTTTTGAAGATGGTGGCTTGTTTTTTGGAAGGTAGTAGTCCTTTGCCATCCTTTTGACAGGTCTCTTTTG
>ULYL01061558.1_pt1 | contig 12345 bp, 9 predicted proteins | sample 1962211 | NCBI WGS metagenome assembly ULYL01 (sample SAMEA4835864, study PRJEB28245) | human gut metagenome | biome: gut microbiome; material: fecal sample | place: Denmark | collected 2008
GTTTTAATATGGATGATATCTTCATTTAGATGGGAAATTTGGTTCAAAGTTATATTATTTTTTTCTTAAATCGAGCGGAATGTATGGGATTTTGTTGCCTTTATTGTCTGTTGTCATTTTATCAGTCTATATTATCTTCCCTGAGAAGGTCAGTCACTTCTACTTCAAGCGGTGCAGAAAGCTCTGCCAAGGCTTATTCTTTTATTTTGCAAAGATAATCATTGTTTCTGAGAATTTATCCTTTTTCTGCTGTTTTTTTTCTTTTTTCGCTCCCACGTTTGTCGCATTCGGTTCCACGTTTGTCGCATTCGCTTCCACGATTGTCGCATTCGCTTCCACGATTGTCGCATTCGGTTCCACGTTTGTCGCATTCGCTTCCACGTTTGTCACATTCGGTCCCGCGTTTGTCGCATTCGCTCCCATGATTCTGTTGTCATATTCCTCTTTCGAATGTTTGTCCCACACACCCTACCTGTAGGGGCAGAAGCTTTAAAAAATTGCCTGGAGTTTTAAAGCTTTTGCCCTTACAGGGCGCGTTGCTAATTGCCTTATACCCAGGGCGTTGCCCTGGGCTGTGAGCTTCTGCCCCTTCAGGGCGTGCTGCTTGCGTCTTTTGTCCTGCTAATTGCTTTATACCCAGGGTGTTGCCCTGGGCTGAGAGCTTCTGCCCCTTCAGGGCGTGCTGCTTGCGTCTTTTGCAAGAAAAAGCGTTCACATTTTGGGCTTTTCTGTCACAAAGGGTTCACCGTTTTACGTCATTTGTGACGTTTTGGTGAATACCTGTGAAGGGAGGGTTCACGCCCTGAATCCCCTCTGTTTATCGGGCTTCCGACGCAGATGTGAAGGGTGAACCCTCGTTTCTTGCTTTATACGCATACGCGAAAGAAAATAAATAAAGAAAGAAAACAGCAGTATGGGTAATGCCATTAAAACATATAAAAGAATATATATATATTATTATAGACGTTCACAGCTTCACGCAAAGGTCTCGCCCGATAGGTTATTCAGACCAGCCAATGACTAACAGAGATTTCCCGGTAAGTCATTGAGCCGTCTCAGTGACTTACTGGGAAATGGTAACTATTATGCTGAACTCAACAGTCGCAAATAAGCGCCACACACCCTGAAAAACTGCCATTTTGTGTTTGGTGCGAAAAGAAAATTTGACAAAAAATCGGGAAAATGCGCATAATTCATGAATAAACATGAAGAAAATCGCGAAAACGATGTAAAAGAAAACGAAAAAAGTGGAGAAATGAGGGGATTTGCTACCCCAAAACAGGGGATGCGGGGCAAAAAGCAGGGGATTTGGGCACTCCCAAAAAGGGCGCATCCCCTGTGGATGCACTTCGCTAAACCCGACCAAATCCACAACTAAAAAAGTGGATGGAAACAAAATTTACTACCCTTTTTGAACAGTTATTACTACCAAAACTGCTGCCGTGCCGATTCATTTCAACATTTATATATAAACAACGCGAGAAAAATGGTATAAAGTATTAATAATAAGGGGGATGCGAGAAAAATGGATTAGAAAAAGTGCTTCAAATCCCCTATTTTTGTTTTTTGGCCGGCATAACGGCAGTATTGGCAGAGGGCAAAAAAACTTTCTTGAAAATGCTGATTTCTCTTAATTTCTTTTGTGTTACGATATTTTTTGTGTATCTTTGCAAGATAAACTGATAAAGAAATAAATGAGAAAACGATTCATCCACATATTATGGGCTTTGTTGGGTGCAGGCATCCTGTTCTGTATCCTGGGCTTTGTAGCCGTTTGGAATGGTTTGATAGGCTATATGCCCGAGATAGAGGACTTGCAGAACCCCATCAACCGCTTTGCCACACAGGTGTATTCATCTGACGGCAAGGTGTTGGGAACCTGGAACCTGAACAAGGAGAACAGAATCGTGATCCCTTACGACAAGATGTCGCCCCACCTCGTAGAGGCACTCGTTGCCACAGAGGACGAGCGCTTCTATGAGCACTCAGGCATCGACTTCCGTGCCCTGGGCCGAGCCATCGTGAAGCGAGGACTCATGGGACAAACCAATGCCGGAGGAGGCTCCACCATCACCCAGCAGTTGGCGAAGCAGTTGTATAGCGAGACAGCCAGCAGCACCGTGCAGCGCTTCTTCCAGAAACCTATAGAGTGGGTGATAGCCGTCAAGCTGGAGCGCTATTACACCAAGCAGGAAATCATCGCCCTCTATCTCAACTACTTCGACTTCCTGCACAATGCGGTGGGCATCAAGACCGCTGCCAACACTTACTTCAACAAAGAGCCCAAAGACCTGACGGTGTGCGAGGCAGCCACCCTCATCGGACTCTGCAAGAACCCCTCGCTCTTCAACCCCGTGCGCTATCCCGACCGCTGCCGGGAACGAAGAAACGTGGTGTTGCAGCAGATGGTGAAGGCAGGCTATATGGACCGCTCGGAGTACGCCAAGTATTCTGCCGAACCCCTTACCCTCGACTTCCACCGTACCGACCATAAGGACGGCACAGCCACCTATCTGCGCGAGTTCCTCCGCCAGTATATGACCGCCAAGCGCCCCGTGCGTTCCGACTATCCTTCGTGGAACAGAGTGCAGTTTGTCATCGACTCGATAGCCTGGGACACAGATCCCCTCTATGGCTGGTGCAACAAGAACTTCAAGAAGGACGGCTCACCCTATAACGTCTATGCCGACGGTCTGAGAGTGTTCACCACGATAGACAGCCGTATGCAGAAATATGCCGAGGAGGCAGTCTACAAGCATGTGGCAGGCTATCTGCAGCCCGCCTTCGACCGTGAGAACAAGCCCAAGCCCAGTGCTCCCTTCTCCGACAAGCTGACGCCCAATCAGATACGCTCCATCCTGAACCGATCCATCACCCAGAGCGAGCGCTACCGCACCATGAAGGCGGCAGGCTATTCGCCCGAGGAGATACACGACGCCTTCAGAAAGAAGGTGGAGATGACCGTCTTTACCTATCATGGCGACATCGACACCCTGATGAGTCCGCTCGACTCCATACGCTACTACAAGGGTTTCCTGCGTTCGGGCTTCATGAGCATCGATCCCAAGACGGGAGCCGTGAAAGCCTATGTGGGCGGTCTCGACTATACACACTTCATGTACGACATGGTGAGCCTGGGACGCCGACAGGTGGGTTCCACCATCAAGCCATTCCTCTACAGTCTGGCGATGGAGAACGGATTCACTCCCTGCGACATGGCGCCCAACCGTCAGCAGACCTATATCGTGGCAGGCAGACGCTGGACGCCCCGCAACGCCAACCATTCGCGCTATGGACAGATGGTTCCGCTGAAGTGGGGTCTGGCACAGAGTAACAACTGGATTAGCGCTTATCTGATGAGCAAGCTGAACCCACAGCAGTTTGTGCAGCTGCTGCGCGATTACGGCATCAACAATCCCGACATCCATGCCTCGATGAGTCTCTGTCTGGGTCCTTGCGAGGTGAGTGTGTCGGAGATGGTGAGCGCCTATACCGCCTTTGCCAACCACGGCATCAGGACCTCGCCGCTCTTTGTGAGCCGCATCGAGGACAACGAAGGCAACACGATAGCCACCTTCCAGCCCCGCATGAACGAGGTGATCAGCGCCGACAACGCCATGAAGATGCTTACCATGCTGATGGGCGTGGTAGATCAGGGTACGGCGGGACGACTGAGATACCGCTACAACATGGAGGGACAGATAGGAGCGAAGACGGGAACCACCAACAACAACAGTGACGGATGGTTCATTGGCTTCACACCGCAGTTGGTGACAGGCTGCTGGGTGGGAGGCGAGGACCGCGACATTCACTTCGACTCCATGAGTATGGGACAGGGAGCCACGATGGCGCTCCCTATCTGGGCCATCTTCATGAAGAAGGTTTATGCCGACCCAACGCTGGGCTTCAGTCCGATGGAGAAGTTTGACATTCCTGCTGACTATAATCCCTGTGCGAGTCAGACGGAAGATGAATTCGGTGAAGAAGGCATCGATGAAGTTTTTGAATAAGCAAGCATCCTGCAATGATGGCAATATAGATGAGGCCTAATTGCAGGATGCTTATTTTTATCCCCTCTATGCAGGCTCCCGGCAGCATGACTATCAGCTGCAGGGCATGCTGGGTGGCAGAGGTGGTGAGGCTCAGCAGGTATGCCAGTCCGCCCTGCAGCAGGGAGAATCCCGGCAGGAGGAAGAACGAGAGCAGCAGCGACAGACTGACATAGATGATGACCGTGGCAGCGGGAATGGCGACAAACGAGCTGAGTACGGAATAGCAGGCGATGTTGCCGAAATAATAGCACACCAGCGGTGTGGTTCCCACCTGGGCAGCCACCGATACCGCCACCATTGCCCATGCCCAACCCAAGGGCTTGCGGCGGGTGACCGAGGCAGGCAGAAGGCTGTAAATGGGCTTGTAGAGCAACAGGATGGACAGCACGGCGGCAAAGGACAGCTGAAAGCTGATGTCGAAGAGGTGGAGAGGCTGGATGATGAGCATCACGATGGCAGCGAGAGTCAGGTTGCTCACAGCCGTCGAGTTGCGTCTGGTGAGCAGGGCGAAACAGTAGATGCTGATCATTGAGGCAGCCCTGACGGCACTGGCAGGCAGGGCGATGAGGAACACGTATGCCCAGATGGCAGTCACGCTGATGGGTACGGCGATGAGCCGCCATCGTTTTCTGCCTCCTGCCAGGAGGATGAAGAGCTGAAAGATGATGCCGATATGTAGTCCGCTGATGGCCAGGATATGACTGGCACCCGAGGCCTTGAAGGTTTGTCGGGTGTCCTTGCTGAGGCTGCCTTTCTCGCCCAGTGTCATGGCGGTGATGATGGCTTGCTGCTGCGATGCAAGATGCTGGCTGCCAATGCGTTCTGTGAGTTCGCTTCGCAGACTGAGAGCCTTCAGGCGGGTGCGGTCGAGCGCCGACAGATGGCTGTAGGAACGTGTCGCTGCGGGTTGCCGGTTCTGCCCTTCCTGCAGAGAGGTGAGCAGGGCGCCAGCTATCAGGAAGGCGGCGAGGATGAGGAGCGACTTGTGCAGCTCGTTCTTCACCAAGATGGCGAAGGCAGAGGCGGCGAGCATGATGAGCAGCCAGTAGGAGGGAGGAAGGGTGACGACGTGGAAGTGCGCAATGACAATGCCCGACACAAGCATCAAGCAGAGAGCCTGAGTGGGGCACGAATTGAAGAACTTTCGTCTTCTGAGGACTGTCTTTGCGCCAGAAATCTTCATTTAATCTTTAATTTCTGCAAATATAGGAATTTTTTTTCGTCTAAATGTAGTTTTTTTTGTAATTTTGCAAAGTTTTATAGAATACAATAAAAATCATTATAATGAACGTTTCATACAAATGGCTTAAAGAATACGTCGATTTCGACCTTACTCCCCAGGAGACAGCGGACGCGCTGACTTCTTGCGGTCTCGAAGTCGATGCTTTGGAAGAAGTACAGTCCATCAAGGGTGGACTGAAGGGTCTTTACGTAGGTAAAGTGTTGACATGCGAGATGCATCCCAATAGCGATCACCTCCATGTCACTACTGTAGATTTGGGCAAGGGCGAACCCCAGCAGATTGTATGCGGTGCCCCCAACGTGGCAGCAGGACAGAAAGTCATCGTAGCCGACCTGGGCTGCGTGCTCTACGACGGCGACAAGAGTTTCACCATCAAGCGCAGCAAGCTTCGCGGCGTGGAGAGTCTCGGCATGATCTGTGCCGAGGACGAGATAGGAGTAGGTACCTCTCACGACGGCATCATCGTGTTGCCAGAGGATGCTCCCGTAGGTCAGCCAGCAGCAGAGTATTATCACTTGGAGAGCGACTGGCTCATCGAGATCGACATCACTGCCAACCGAGCTGATGCCCTGGGTCACTGGGGAGTGGCACGCGACCTCTATGCGTGGCTGAAGCAGAACGGATATCAGACCAGTATGCATCGTCCTTCGTGCGATGAGTTCGTTGTCGACAACGAGGACCTGCCTATCGAGGTGGAGATTCAGAACACCGAAGCCTGCAAGCGCTATGCCTGTGTGAGCATCACCGACTGTGAGGTGAAGGAGAGTCCTAAGTGGTTGCAGGACAAGCTGAACATCATCGGCTTGCGTCCTATCAACAACATCGTGGACATCACCAACTATATCATGATGGCTTACGGACAGCCACTGCACTGCTTTGATGCCGACATGGTGACAGGACATAAGATTGTGGTACGCACCCAGCCTGAGGGAACCAAGTTTGTGACCCTCGACGGTGAGGAGCATACCCTGGGCGAGCACGACCTGAGCATCTGCAACGCCGAGGAGCCTATGTGTATCGCAGGTATCTTTGGCGGTAAGGGCTCGGGAACCTATGACACCACCAAGAATGTGGTGTTGGAGAGTGCCTACTTCCATCCAACATGGATTCGCAAGAGTGCCCGCCGTCACGGACTGAGCACCGACGCCAGCTATCGTTTTGAGCGCGGTGTAGACCCCAACGGACAGATTTATGCCCTCAAGCAGGCTGCCATCCTCTGCAAGCAGTTGGCAGGCGGAAAGATCAGCATGCAGATCAAGGACGTATATCCAGAGCCTATCCAGGATTTCCCTGTGCGCCTGAACTATGAGTATGCACACCGTCTCATCGGTAAGGAGATCGGTGCAGAGACCATCAAGAATATCGCCACCTCATTGGAGATGAAGATTGTGAAGGAAGACGCCGAGGGCCTCGACCTCCTCGTTCCAGCCTTCCGTGTTGACGTGCAGCGTCCTTGCGACGTGGTGGAGGACATCCTGCGTATCTACGGATACAACAACGTGGAGATTCCTACCCAGCTGAAGAGCTCGCTCACCGTACAGGGCGAGGAAGACAAGCACTACCACACCCAGAACATCGTGGCAGAGCAGCTGGTAGGCGAAGGCTTCATGGAGATACTGAACAACTCGCTCACCAAGGCAAGCTATTATACCGACTTCGAGCTCAACGCATATCCCGACGAGCACACCGTGAAGGTGATGAACCCTCTGAGTGCCGACCTGGGAGTGATGCGCCAGACCATGCTCTTCGGTGGACTGGAGAGTGTATCGCGCAACATCAACCACAAGAGCCAAAACCTGAAGTTCTTCGAGGTGGGCAACACCTATTTATATAATAAGGAGAAATGGGATGCCGAGAATCCTATCAAGGGCTACAGCCAGGAAGGTCACATCTCGCTCTTCATCACCGGTAAGCGCGTAGAAGGCAACTGGGCTCATGCCGACGAGCAGAGCAACATCTACGAGCTGAAGGCTGTGGTGGAGAACATCTTGCGCCGTGTGGGTATGCCACAGAACAATGTGGTGCTGAAGCACAGCGACAACAATATCTTTTCAAAGGGTGTGCAGTATGAGACCCGTGCCGGAAAGGTATTGGTAGAGATGGGTATCCTGAGCCTGAAGCTGAAGAAGGCTTTCGATATCGAGCAGGACGTGTTCTATGCCGATGTGCGCTGGGACAACCTGATGAAGGCCATCAAGAAGGTGAGCCTCACCTATACCGATATCAGCAAGTATCCTTCTGTAAGCCGCGACCTGGCACTCCTGGTCGACAAGAGTGTGGAGTTTGAGCAGATAGAGATGATTGCCCGTCAGACAGAGAAGAAGCTCCTCAAGAGTGTGGTTCTCTTCGACGTGTATGAGGGCAAGAACCTGCCGGAGGGCAAGAAGAGCTACGCAGTGAACTTCATCCTGCAGGACGAGGAGAAGACTCTCAACGACAAGCAGATCGATGCCATCATGAAGAAACTCATTGCCAACCTCACAGGCAAGTTGAATGCTGAATTGAGATAATTTTGGAGTTAACTCCTTCACATCATATAATAAGTATAACAACAAAACATATTAAATTTTATTCCAATGGGAAGAGCATTTGAATATCGTAAGGCTACAAAGCTGAAAAGATGGGGCCACATGGCCAAGACATTTACTAAGTTAGGTAAGCAGATTGCAATTGCAGTAAAGGCTGGCGGTCCAGAGCCAGAGAACAACCCTACCTTGCGTGCTATCATCGCCAACTGTAAGCGTGAGAACATGCCAAAGGATAACATCGAACGTGCCATCAAGAACGCTTGTGGCAAGGATACAAGCGATTACAAGGAGGTGACTTACGAGGGATATGGTCCTCACGGTGTTGCCATCTTCGTTGACACATTGACAGACAACACCACACGTACCGTAGGTGACGTGCGCTCAGTGTTCAATAAGTTCAATGGCAACATGGGTACCACTGGTTCACTTTCTTTCCTCTTCGACCACAAGGCTGTGTTCACCTTCAAGAAGAAGGAAGGCATGGATATGGACGAGATGATTCTCGACCTGATCGACTATGGTGTAGAGGATGAGTTCGACGAGGATGAGGAGAACAACGAGATCACTATCTACGGTGCTCCTACAAGCTTCGGCGACATCCAGAAACACTTGGAGGCTGAGGGCTTCGAGGTGACCGGTGCTGAGTTCACCTATATCCCTAACGACCTGAAGGACGTTACTCCTGAGGAGCGTGAGACTATCGACAAGATGGTGGAGAAGCTGGAGGAGTTTGACGATGTTCAGACCGTCTATACCAATATGAAGCCAGAGGCTTCTGAGGAGGCAGAATAATATTACGCCCTGATAGGCGCTGCTTTTATCGGCACGCCCTGAAAGGGCAGAAGCTCATAGCCCAGGGCATCGCCCTGGGTTTTGTGTTTATTTCACTATGCGCCCTGTAAGGGCAAAAGCTTTAAAATAAGGAGAAAACATTATGATTAATTCTAACAACGAAAATCAGGATAAGTTGCAGAAGGTCACCTATCAGACACACGGCACCTGTTCAAAGTACATCTGTATCAGTGTGGATGAGGACGGAACAGTAAGGGATGCTGAGTTTATCGGCGGTTGTGACGGCAACACCAAGGGCGTATGCGCTCTGATAAGAAACATGAAGGCCAAGGACGTGATAGCCCGACTGAAAGGCATCACCTGCGGCAACAAGCCAACCAGTTGTCCAGACCAGTTGGCTACTGCCCTTCAGCAAATGGGATATTAATTTAGCTTGGCGATATGTTCAAGCTTTAGTACTTGAACGTATCGTCCAACAAAATTTTCTGGGGATTGGAAGCCGAACGGTAGATGAAACGGAAGGAGAAGTGGGCTTCCTTATAGCTCTTGAGCGCCGGGTTGTTGTCGAGTGCCTGTTTCTGCAGATTGTGCAGTTTGTTACGGTTCAGGGCTATTGCCTCGGCATTGTCAGCCTTGTTGCGCAAGCTGAGATAATAAATATAAGTGCGTGAGTCTTTGTCAAACACAGCGCTGTCGGTACGGCTGTCGTTGATGTAAGGGGTGGGACATACCTTCTCTGTGTATTCGCGGGCTTCGCGTACAGCCCTGTCTTCCATGCTCTCAGTGCATGATGCCATGAGGGCAAGAGTCATGATACCGAATAAAATCTTTTTCATCTTTTTTTCTTCGTTTTTGAATTTTGTCACAAAGTTACTGCAAAATTCGTAATCCTGCAACATTTGACCCTGATTTTTCTGTCAGAAGCTCTAACTTCTCTAACTTCTGAACTTGCTAAAGTTGAGTAAATGCGAAAAAAAAGCGCGAAAAAATTGGTTTTCTCCTAAAAATAAGGTAATTTTGCAACCTAAAGTATAAATATTTTATGGAGAATATCAACAAAATACGAAATTTCTGTATTATTGCACATATAGACCATGGTAAAAGTACCCTGGCAGACCGATTGTTGGAGAAGACACAGACCATCAAGATTACTGAGGGTCAGATGCTCGACGACATGGATTTGGAGCGAGAGAGAGGTATCACCATCAAGAGCCATGCCATCCAGATGGAGTACAAGGCAAATGACGGACAAACCTATATCCTCAACCTCATTGATACTCCGGGACACGTGGATTTCTCTTACGAGGTTTCACGTTCCATCGCTGCCTGCGAGGGAGCGCTCCTGGTAGTTGACGCCACACAGGGTGTGCAGGCGCAGACCATCTCCAACCTTTATATGGCCATAGAGCACGACTTGGAAATCATTCCTGTCATCAACAAGATAGACATGCCTTCGGCCATGCCCGAGGAGGTGGAGGACGAGATCGTAGATCTCATCGGATGCAAGCGCGAGGAGATTCTGCGTGCCTCAGGAAAGACAGGTGAGGGCGTAGAGGATGTGCTCGAGGCTGTGGTGAACCGTGTGCCACATCCCGAGGGTGACAACAAGGCACCTTTGCAGGCACTGATCTTCGACTCTGTGTTCAACTCCTTCCGTGGCATCATCGCCTACTTCAAGATAGAGAACGGAACCATCCGCAAGGGCGACAAGGTGAAGTTCTTCAACACAGGAATGGAATATGATGCCGACGAGATCGGCGTGCTGAAGATGGACATGATAGCCCGCAACGAGCTGGGAACAGGCGAGGTGGGATATATCATCTCGGGTATCAAGAACGCCACTGAGGTAAAGGTGGGTGATACCATTACTCATGTTGCACGTCCCTGCGAGAAAGCCATTGCCGGTTTCCAGGAGGTGAAGCCTATGGTCTTTGCCGGTGTCTATCCCATAGATCCCAGCGACTACGAGAACCTGCGTGCCTCGTTGGAGAAGCTGCAGCTCAATGATGCCAGTCTCACCTTTATGCCGGAGAGCTCTGTGGCTTTAGGCTTCGGTTTCCGTTGTGGCTTCTTGGGTCTGCTCCACATGGAGATCATACAGGAACGACTCGACCGCGAGTTCAACATGGACGTCATCACCACCGTGCCCAACGTATCCTATATGGTATACGACAAGCAGGGCGGCGAGAAAGAGGTGCACAATCCTTCGGGACTGCCCGACCCAACGATGATCGACCATATTGAGGAACCCTATATCCGCGCCACCATCATCACATCGTGCGACTATATTGGTCCGATCATGAAACTTTGTCTCGACAAGCGAGGCGAGCTCATCAAGCAGGAGTATGTGAGTGGCAACCGTGTGGAGCTGCACTTCATGCTGCCTCTTGGCGAAATCGTTATCGACTTCTATGATAAGCTGAAGAGCATCTCCAAGGGATATGCTTCCTTCGATTATCACATAGACAGCTTCCGTCCTTCCGACCTGGTGAAGCTCGACATTCTGCTCAACGGTGAGCCTGTGGATGCCTTGAGTACCCTGACCCACCGTGAGAATGCAGTTGCCTTTGGTCGCAGAATGTGTGAGAAGTTGAAAGACCTGATACCCCGTCAGCAGTTTGACATCGCTATCCAGGCTGCCATCGGTGCCAAGATTGTGGCACGCGAAACCATCAAGCAGGTGCGTAAGGACGTTACAGCCAAGTGTTATGGTGGTGACGTAAGCCGTAAGCGCAAACTGTTGGAGAAGCAGAAGAAGGGTAAGAAGCGTATGAAGCAGATCGGTAATGTGGAGGTGCCACAGAAGGCATTCCTTGCCGTATTGAAACTCGACTAACCATTTCAAGTAAGATAAAAGCTATCAAGCAACATAAATCAAGGAGGCAGAATAATGAATGATTTAAGGACGATTACTCCCAAGCGTGATATTGCCAGGGAGTTGGCGCGTAAGTACAGTACGATGACTCACGACGAGCTCGACATCCTGGAGGGCATCCTGGAGCCAGTGAAATACGGCAAGGGCGAGATGATCCTTGCGGAAGGTGAGGTGTGTCGTGGTATCTCTTATATCGAGAAGGGTCTTGTGCGCCAGTTCTATAATAAGAATGGCAAGGAGGTGACCGAGCATCTGGGTGTCGACCATACCATCTTTATGTGTATCGAGAGTCTTTTCAAGGAGGAGCCTTCTCGTCTTCAGGTGGAGGCTCTTGAGGCTACCCTGGTTTATATCTTGCCTAAGTCGAAACTGGAGGCTGCCGCCATCCGCAATGTCAACATTCAGATGTTGTATCGTAAGATTCTGGAGGAGAGTCTCATCCAGTCGCAGGTTCATGCCGACCTGATGCGTTTTGAGACTGCGCCCAACAAATACAAGCGTCTGTGCGAACTGAGTCCTCAGGTGGTGTTGCGTGCTCCATTGACATACATTGCCAGCTATCTGCAAATGACTCCCGAGACTTTGTCCCGCATCCGTTCGGGTGTGTTGCTATAAAGATGTAATAACCAAAAAGTCCTGCTTCACAATGATGAAGCAGGACTTTTGGGTTATTGACATTTCGCATATTTGCCCCACACGCCCTAAACCAACGGTCACCGACCGAAGGTAAAGGTCAGAAGCTCACAGAAGCAGCACGCCCTGAACCAATGGTCATCGGCCGAAGGTAAAGTTTTCTATAAGCAGCACGCCCTGAAAGGTAGGGTGTTCAAAATCTATCAATTTTTCGACACGTTT
>ULYL01009002.1_pt1 | contig 12344 bp, 9 predicted proteins | sample 1962211 | NCBI WGS metagenome assembly ULYL01 (sample SAMEA4835864, study PRJEB28245) | human gut metagenome | biome: gut microbiome; material: fecal sample | place: Denmark | collected 2008
TGTGGCATTCTTTTTCTCAGTTCTTTGTAGATTGTGTCTTTCCCCGTTGAACTTTTTCCCATCAGATAATATATTTTACTCATGTTTCCACACCTTTATCTTGCCTTCCGTCTGTATTCCTTCTATTTGGAGATTCTGTGTTTCATAATAACAAAGAAGTTCTACTGCTTCCCGGCTGATCCGCTCTCCGGGTACGATAACCGGGCTTCCCGGTGGGTAGAGATATGCGTATTCCAGAGAAATATGTCCTTCACTTTCTTTCCACGGAATCTCTTCTGCTTCTCCGTCTTCTTCCCGTTCTGCTGCCTCCTGCGGTGTAAAATACTGCTCCAGTCTAGGAAGCTCTCCGGAAATCTCTATGCTTCCGGAAACGGCTGTTTTTGCTTCCAGCTGATCGTCTATTTCCAGTAACGCAGATTTTAACCTGTCCAGTCCTTCCTGCGTATCTGCCACAGTCGTCATCGCAAGTACATAGGTTCCTCCGGTCATTTCCATTTCCAGATGATATTCTTTTCGCAGCCGGTCCGCAAGCTCCGGACTTGTAATATTTGCATTTGCTGTGGAAATCACAACTTTGGAAATATCATAATGTTCTGTACGGAGAATCTGTAAATGCTGTAATGGCTTCAGTTCTTCTCTGAACTTTTGCAGCCTCTCTACATAAAGTTCAAATGCTTCCTCACATTTTCCATCCAGGAAATCCACGCAGGCATCCAGGCTTGCCATGAAAATATACGACGGACTGCTGCTCTGCAACATATCCAGATATTTCTTAATTCTTCTTCGATTGGCAAGCTTTCCGTTGATATGCAGGATTGCAGTCTGTGTAAGAGAAGGCAGTGTCTTGTGCAGACTGTTGATCACCACATCTGCTCCCAGATCATTTGCGCGCCCCGGAAATGCCGGATGAAATCCAAAATGCGGTCCATGTGCTTCATCTACGATCAGTGGAATCCTATACGAATGTGCCACTTCCGCAATTCCTTTCACATCCGATACCACGCCATCATAATTTGGAGATACGATCACAACGGCTTTGATATCCGGCTCTGCAGCAAGTGCTTTTGCCACATCTTCTTTGCTGATCTCCCCGTTCATATGCATGGAAATATCAAATTCCGGATACACATAGCGCGGTACAAGACCATTCATATAGATTGCATGGTAAATGGATTTGTGACAATGGCGTGCCACCAGAATCTTATCTCCCCGGTGCGTACATCCCATCACTGCACTTAAAATTCCGGCAGTACTTCCATTTACCAGAAAATGACTTTCCTCTGCCCCAAATACCCTTGCGGCTCTTTCCTGCTCCTCTTTTAAAATACCATCTGCGTGATGCAGATCATCGAAACCATCGATTTCCGTGATATCCAGATCGTATGGGAGTTCAATTCCAAGAAGTGCCTTGTTTCTCTTATGTCCCGGCATGTGAAATGCGTAAAAATCGCTCTCGGAATATGCTTTTAATTTATCGTATAGTCGTTCCATTTTAAACCTCTTTAAGTCTTTTAGAAACATCATATAATTTTTCTTCCGAAAACGCAAGAGGACGAAACGGTTCTCCCATTTCGTCCTTCCCATATATTCCGGCTTACACAGCTACAATCTCAAACACTTCCGCCTGGAAATCTCCCTTATCATTCACGCCCTTCTTCCATACACCGGACGCAGAATCGGACAGGATCATTCCGACTTGCATCAGCTCATCGCCATAGCAGTCATAAGCATATCCGCTGACCTTATAACAGGTATCTTCTTTCAGCCCTTTCAGCTTCAGTCTCTTAAATCCAACATTGACCGGCTGCATTACCCGGTAATAACCAACCAGCGCCTTCTTCTGATCCTCCGATACGATCATCCATGCGGTCTCATTTCCCTCAAACGGACTCTTCAGTCGATAGAAAGTTCCTTTCTGGATCAGATCTCTCTTCTTCTTCATAAATGCGATCTGACGGCGGATTTCTGCCTTATCTTCCTCGCCAAGCTTTAAAAGGTCAAGCTCATATCCAAAAGTTCCAAAGTAAGCCACATCTGCTCTTGTCTCGAGCGGTGTCACACGGTTTGTCTGATGGTTCGGTGAAGCTGATACATGGCTTCCCATACAACTCACCGGATAAACCATTGAAGTTCCATACTGGATTTTCAGACGTTCGATTGCGTCAGTATCATCCGAAGTCCATCCCTGCGGTGCGTAGTAAAGCATTCCCGGATCAAATCTTGCCCCACCACTTGCACAGGATTCAAACAATACATGCGGAAAACGGCTGGTCAGGCGCTCATACAGTTCATACACACCAAGGATATATTTGTGGCAGACCTTTCCCTGATACTCTCTGTCATTTCCATTGGAGAACACCTCTGAAAATGTACGGTTCATATCCCACTTGATATAAGATACCGGCACTTCTGCAAGAAGATTTTCCAGCATGTCCCCGATATATTCACGTACCTCTTTCTTAGAAAAATCCAGTACATACTGTGTCCGGCTGTGGCAGATCCGCTTGCCCTGTTCTGCAAGAAGCCAGTCCGGATGCGCCCTGTACAGATCACTGTCTTTGTTTGTCATCTCCGGTTCAATCCAGAGCCCGAATTTTAAACCTTTGGCATTGATCTTTTCTGCCAGCTCCTTTAACGTTCCTTTCAGCTTTTCCTCATTCGGATACCAGTCGCCAAGGGAAGAAGTACTGTCATCTCTCTTTCCAAACCATCCGTCATCCAATACAAAAAGCTCCATTCCAAGATCTGTTGCCGCATCCGCAAGTCCCAGAAGCTTTGGCGCATCAAAATCAAAATAAAATGCTTCCCAGCTGTTGATCAGGATCGGGCGAACCTTATCTCTCCAGGTTCCCCTTGCCAGACGTGTGCGGTACAGCTTGTGAAAGGTCTGGCTCATTCCGTTAAGTCCGGCTTCCGAATATACCATTACCATCTCCGGTGTCTGGAAGGATTCGCCTTTTCCAAGTGTCCACTTAAATCCATTTGGATGGATTCCCATCAGCACACGGGCGGTATCATAATTGTCTACCTCTGTCTGTGCAAGGAAATTTCCGCTGTAAACCAGACTGAAACCGTAGACCTGCCCCTGGAACTCGTCTGCATTTTCACGCGCAAGTGCAAGGAACGGATTGAACTGGTAGCTGCTGCATCCGCGCATACTGTAAATACTCTGGATACCGTAATCCAGCTTATGTCTTCTCACATGGCGCTCTCTCGCCCACACACCGGCAAGATCGATCATCTCATAATCCTTGTCCGGCAGATCCACACAGGCGCTCATTGCAGAAAGAAGTGTGATCTTTTCGTCAGAATCACATTCAAAACGTACACTTCTCGCGATCACCGGAAATGCTTCATAGATCGTATATAAAAGGACAATTCTTGTATTGATACTTGTATCCTCCAGAACCAGTTCCAGAGTCTGCGCCTCATCATCACTTTCTACATAAGTCGCCGGAAGTCCTTCAAGCTTTGGTTTGCCATTATAAATTTTATGCTCTTTATATACAAACTCGACTACATGGCTTCCATTCTCCCGCTCGATCTCATATGCCGGAAAACGCATATCTCCGCAGCCGAAAGTCGGATACTCCTGCTTGATATTCTCCAGTGAGAATGTAGAATTTCCCTCGAAAGCATACGGTGACATATCACGCATCGCATATTCAAAAAGATGGCTGAAATCTTCTCTGTGTGTCAGGCGTTTTCCATAGTAGAGCTGTCCCGGCTGGTCGTTGTCAAGGATCTTGATGATATAGCTGATCTCCTGGTTGTAGAGATGAAACTCTCTTGTTTTTTCATTGTATATGATTGGCATATTGTTTCTCCTCATTCCGTATTGTATAACGTTCATTTTTCCGTATTATCTGTATAGTATCACTGTTGGTTTTTCAGCGTCAATGATTCCTGCGGATAAATTTGTAAAAACGTACACTCAAAAAAGGGACTCTGTCCTTTCCTAAAAGACATCATCCCTTTTCCTTTCTTAGCAGATTTATTTAATTTTCTCTTTGTATTCTTTTACTCTGCACTACTGTCCACTTTCCATCCAAGCGCTTTCTCTACCGTATCGATCAGTACCCGGCTTACTCTTTGTGAACCGTCCATCTGTACATAATAGTAGGTCGCACTGTCGTCCTTGCTTCCCACATAGAATGTAACTGTCTTTTCCTTGTCATCATCCGACGTATCCTTGTAAGTCAGCTCCACCTTCGTCCGCTGATCTTCCGCAAGCCCGTAATTGCCAAGCGTCGCGTCCGTCACATGATAATCTGCACAATCTGTAAAATAGAATTCGGAAAGTGCTGTCATAATACTTGTGACAGTATCTTCCTGATCCTCATTGTCCGCTTCATAGGTTTTTACCTCGTCACCCGGTTTTGTCACAGTCTCTTTTACAAAGTTATCGGATGTAACTGTTACAAAGCTGTCCTTTTCAGCAACATCTGCAAGCTGCCATACCATTTCCGAAATCAGATCAGCCGATACCGTGTACACTTTTTCTGTTCCATCTTCCATGAAATAATAATTTTCTCCGGAAGCATTCCCGATTAGAAATTTATGTGCCTCGCCATCCTTTCCGGTCAGTGTAAGATTATATTCCGGTGAATCAAATCCATAGTCCGAAAGGTCATCCGGATTCTTGATCTCTTTTACCGCCTGAATATCCGAAAATGCATCTTCCATATTTTGCATACTGCTCTCCGTCAGTGCGATCGTGGTGTCCGGCGCATACTCCCAGGTATCATCCTCTTTTACAAAGGACATTTCTTCCCCAGACGCTTCTTTATACTCGATCGACTCCAGCGAATCTGTCTCAAAAATATGCACCACTGCGTTTTCTTTTTTCTTCTCTTCTGCCTCTGACTTAGATGTATTCCATTTTTTCAGCCCGAAAAATGTAATGAGCAGAACAAGCAGTACGAGCAGAAGGATTCCTATTGTCCTTGTTTTTTTCTCCATCTTTTTTCCTCCTGCCTCTTACGCTTTCCGTCTTCTCATCCAGATCACAAATCCAAGGATCAGAATTGCAAGCGGAATAATAAAGATCACAAGGATGCTGAATGCACCTGCATGCATCGGTGTGTTGGTCTCAGTCGAAAGACTCTTCGCTTCAATCGCAACATTGTTTACATTATCAAAATTCTCTGTCACTGAATTTACAAACAAAGTCAGGTTATCCAGTGTCGTCAGCTGATCTGTGATATCCGAGCTGATCATAGATGCAGAAGCAAGCACCGTAAGTCTTGCTGTCTTTGTGTCTGTATCCGTTGCATCACTCTTATCGTCTTCATCCTCGCTGTCCGAATCTGAAGAATCCGCAGAAATCGCATTGGTAGAAACGGCTCCCAGGATATACTGTCCCTGTGTCTGGTCATTTTCAGTCACTGCATATCCACTGTCTGATGTCTGCATAAATGGAGTAACCGTCAGATTATCATTATCCGTATCTGTTTTCTCCATACCAAGTGAATTCAGCAGAAGTACCATCTGATTGCTGATGCCGCTTCCCAGGTCACCACTCAGAGAAAGCTGTGGGAAGATTGCATAATAATTTCCCTGGTAGCATCTCTGGGTATCTGCAATATAACCGCTGACTTTTTTCAGTCCATAATCCGACATAATTCCGTCCAGATTTGGTGTGTCTGAAGTCGTATCTCCAAGGATCAGATAAACCTTTCCGCCGTCACTCAGATATTTCTCAATAATTGTCTTTTCATCATCTGTAATATCCGATGTCGGTGCATAGAGGAACAACAGGTCACAGTCATCCGGGATTTCCGGACTCATACTCAGGTTGATTTCTTCCGTCTCCAGATTATTCTTAGTAAGCAAATCACTTACCAAACTTGAAAATGTCGCTTCTCCGTGACCACTGGTCCGGTAAATCTTGCTTGTTTCCTCGCTGGTTACATAATTGATCGCACTGGTAAGCTGTCCTTCTCCGTCGAAAGAACTTTCACTGGCACTTCCGGTCGTATAATAAGAGTAATAATCGGACTGGATAATATCTGAAAATGAAATCGTTGTAGACTTTCCGGTTGCATCACAGGACACAACGATTACATTCCCATCGGTATTATATTTCTGAAGAACGGACGGATGCAGTACGCTGTCCACCCATTCCACTTTTACTTTGCCGGAAAGCGCCGCATATTTTTTCACAAAAGTCTTGATCCTGGTATCCACAGAATCCTGTTCTGCGATCACTTTCAAATCTACTTTTTTATCCAGCTTCTTCAGCATTTTTGTGGACACGCTGCTGATATCGTACAGATTGTTGCTGCTGATATCAATATTTCTTACTTTTTCCGGAAGCTGTCCTGCCACCAGATTGATCACGATCGCGATTGCAATCACGATCACTGCAAGCCCTACGCTGTAAGTTCCGTTCCGGGAAGACTTGCTGCTGAACATTTTTTTGATTTTTTCCATGTCTTCTCCCTCCTAACTCCAACGTCTTTTCTGAATGGACTGCATGGTCAGGAAGATAAATACACCTGCCACACTCAGATACAGGATCAGCCCACTCACATCGAAAAGCTTGTTATATGCTACGTTGTCAAATACATCTGCAAGATACAGCTTCTTCATGATGTTGACCAAAATATTTTCAAATAATGAAGATTTTACAAAGCTTACGATCACAACCGCAACAACTCCGATTGCTTCGATAATTCCTGCGATCATCCAGTTTCCCGTCATCCGGTAAATGATCAGCGCCACAATGGTAACGAATACCACAATACCGATCATGCCGCTTGCAGCTGATGTCGGGAGGAAATTGATCAGTCCTCCCCAGAGATAGATCAGAAGCAAAACGCCAAAGGTTGTTACTGCCGCAATGATCTGGCTTTCTGTGAGTGACGAAAGAAACATTCCGATTGCCAGATACACGCATCCGAGCAGGAAGAACATCAGGATCGACAGATAATCCACCTTCAGATACGCCGTTCCAAAGCTCTTAATGATAATTGGGAAAATGCAAAAAATCAGGCACGGTACCGCAAATACCGTCACCATCGCAAGGTATTTCCCCATCACGATATCAAATAATTTTACCGGTGCGGCAAGCAGAAGCTGGTCTGTCTTGTTCTTCCGTTCCTCCGCAAAGGAACGCATGGTGAGCATCGGGATAATGATGATCAACACGTAGTTGATATTCATCAGAACATATGAAAAATAGGGATATCCCGAATTTAAGTTGTACGCCATAAAATAGATTCCCGTGAAGATCACAAGGAAGGCGATCAGGACATAGCCTGTCATTGATTGAAAATAGGATTTTAATTCTCGTTTATAAATTGCTGTCATTTTCGAGATCCTCCTTTTCATCCTCACTTGTCGGAACGGCATTTTCTTCCGGCTCTTCATCCATCTCAGTCAGCTCGTTCTCTTCTGCCTCTTCCTGCGCATTTTTCTTGTGCCGCTTTGCCATCCGGCCTTTCTTTTCGCCGTCCTTCATCGCTTTTGCTGCTGCAGGTGTGCTTCCCTGCGTCAGCTCCAGGAAGACATCCTCCAACGTCGTGCGGCTGTGATACAACATAAGTAACGGGCAGCCCTCCTGTGCAAATGCCATAAATACTGTTTCCCTGATATCTTTTCCATCCTTCGGGAACAGACTCGCTTTTACCGTTCCTTCTTCTTTTCCGTGTTCCACGGATGCCTTCTGCACATTACCGATTGTGCCGATGACTTTCCGTACCGTATCTTCATTTCCCTTTGCCAGGATTTCCACAGTCTGCTGATTCGTCAGAAGCTTTTCCAGATTCTCCGGTGTATCACTTGCCACCAGTTTCCCTTTGGAAATAATCATAATATAATCACAGACTTCCTGGATCTCTGCCAGAATATGCGAGCTCAGGATCACGGTATGCTCTTTTGCCAGCTCGCGGATCAGTTCACGGATTTCAATAATCTGCTTCGGATCCAGTCCGACCGTCGGTTCATCCAGAATGATGATCTCCGGGAATCCAAGGATTGCCTGCGCAAGTCCGACTCTCTGCTTATAACCTTTGGACAGGTTCTTGATCAGCCGGTCCTGTACATCCATGATCTTCACCATCAGCATGACCTTCTCAATCTGCTCTTGCCGTTCCGGTTTTGGGATCTTCTTCAATTCCGCTACGAACCTCAGGTATTCATTCACCTTCATATCCGTGTAAAGCGGTGGCATCTCAGGCAGATAACCAATACATTTTTTTGCTGCCTCCGGTTCCTCCAGTATATTGTGCCCGTTGATCAGCACTTCACCTTCTGTGGCGCCAAGATAGCCGGTCATAATATTCATCGTTGTGGACTTTCCGGCACCGTTCGGTCCTAAAAATCCATAGATCTGCCCGGTATCTACAGTAAAATTCAAATGATCTACAGCCAGATGTGAGCCGTATTTCTTTACAAGATTTTTTACCTCAATCAATGTTGTTCCTCCTGACTACAAAATTTCATGCTTTTCAATTATACGGATGATTTGTGAAACTTCTGGGGGCAATCTGTGTTCATTCTGTGTTTTTTCTGTAAAACTGTGAACTGCAAAAGTGTACCACCTGCCCGATAATAATAGAAATACCGATATCTGGAATCAGCTTTTCCACATATCGGTATTTTATATTTTAAATCACTTTTTTACCCGAAAAAGACTTTTTTATATACTGGGCAGCTTTCACTTAACTTGCAATTATCCACACCAGTCAGGCAAGGAATTCTTCCAGAATTTCCCGGATTCTTGCCTCTTTTGTCGGCTCCAGCTTTTCGCCGGTATCTTCCTGCTTAAATCTGGAACCGGCTGTATCTTCCATCCGTGCTCCCGGCTGCTGCGTCCGCATTTCATCAGCCTGATTTGCATTCGCCTGTCCCACTTTTGCTACTGTCTGCACGGTCTGCTGCATTTGTCCATCTTCTGTATACCGTTTTTCGTTCGCAGAAACCGTATTTACCGTAGCTACGCTTGCTGGCGCGATTTCTTCTGAAAATGGTCTTTGCACCTGACCAGAATGCGCCGCTTCATTTTCCTCTGCATCCATTTTCTCCGGAATCTCATCCGCTCTCTGAACCGTAACCTGGATTTCTTTCTGATTGGCCTTCTCATAGCGATGAGCATATGTATTTTCCAGAAAATCTACCATATAGGTTTTCGCTGCCTCCAGCTGATAGGCATCATCCGCAAGCATCCGGAGTAGAAAGAGCGCCAAAGCTCCCATACCGCCCAAAATACCATATCTGTAAAGTCCCTGTTCCCTCTCCCCCGCTGCATAAGCAAGCGCTGTTCCTGTGGCTCCAAAGATAAGGCAGAGCCAGATGCTCCCCTTCGCCCACTGCCTCCAGGTATGTAGCCTCACGCCAAGCACCCGGTATTCATACAAATATTTCTCTACAAATGCACCAACATTCTGTACTTTATCACTCACCATACACCCATGCTCAAATTTTGCCCTTACAAGCCGCATCAGCGGATGATTGCTTTTACTCATGTTACTTGCTGCTCTTACCAGCTTTTTCAGTGAAATCCCGGTAATCAGTCTTGCAATCGCGCCGATCCCGATCATCACTCCCGTCAGAAAAAATACCGTTTCTCTCACCACGAACATTTCCAACATAAAAAGAATCCTCCTTCTTAGATTTACCGTCATTATACCGTAAACCTCCGAATTTGGATTCCCTAATCGTTCGCCACAATCCGACATCCTTTCTGGAAAATGACGCTGCTTTTCTGTTTTACTTTGCTGCCTTACGCATTACATTCTTTCTACAAGACCTTTGACAAGCCCTACATAATGGGTGATTGCCATCTTCACAAACTCCGGATAATCCATCGTTGCACTGTTGTCAGCTTTGTCCGAAATTGCACGAATAATGACATACGAAACTTTATTCAGATATGCGGTCTGCGCCATTGCTGCGCCTTCCATCTCCGCACACTTTCCATCAAATGTCTTTACCAGATATTCCTTCTTTTCCTTGCCGGAAATAAACTGATCTCCGCTGAGCACTCTTCCGGTAAATGTCTGAATGTCCGGATTCACTTCTTTGTTTACTTCCACTGCCAGCTTCACAAGCTTCTCATCTGCCGGGAAAGAAAAGGTATCCATTCTCGGAATCTGTCCTACCGGATCGCCAAGCATACTTACATCCATGTCGTGCTGAACTGCATCTGTAGAAATCACGATATCCCCGATGTTGATATCTGCATCCAGAGAACCTGCCACACCTGTATTGATCAGCGTATCCACACCAAAACAGTCAATCAGAATCTGTGCGCAGATTCCCATGTTGACTTTTCCGATACCACTTCTTACAACTACAACTTCCTTGCCACTCATAATACCTTTAACAAAAGTCATTCCGGCACGTTCCATCGTATCCTGAACTTCCATCGATTCCTTTAAGATTGCAACCTCTTCATCCATTGCTCCGATAATTCCTATCATTTGAAAATCCTCCGTTTTTCCTACATATTGTTTTTATCTATATCTATAGATTTCCCTTCAAAATTACAATAGCTATTATATCAGATTTCTTATAATATGCACTAGCATTTTCTTATAAGGCTGTGTTATAATCATTGAAGCAATTTTATAAGGCACAATAATAGTATAAATATAAAGGAGGACTATACTCATGGAATTTACACCACACGGCGTCTGTTCTAAGAATATTCACTTAGAAGTAGATGAAGCTGGACGTATTCATAATGTTGAGTTCACAGGCGGATGTAACGGTAACTTACAGGGCATCGGACGCCTCGTTGAAGGAATGGATATTCACGAAGCAATTTCACGTATCGAAGGTATCAAATGCGGATACAAAGCAACATCCTGCCCGGATCAGCTTTCACTTGCTTTAAAAGAATATTTAAGCAATAACCAGTAATCAAATAATTTTTTCGCAATTTTGCGTCAAAACAAGCAGGTCAGGAATTATCCCGACCTGCTTGTTTTGGTCTAATTCAGTTTAACATTAGTTAGGCTTCTTGCTTGCTCTGATGTTCCATACTCACATACTTCGCGACCGGGTTGTATTATTTGGTCATATGCTTTCTGTCCAATCAGAAAATACGTTTATTAGTTGTGGTCTTTACAGTTCTGTTCGCCCTCTTGTCAGTCTGCAAGACCGGAGATGTTGAACTTTATCAACCTGCAATTCAGACAGGTGTTAAAAGGAATCTTCCCATCTCCCTCCCTCATATTGTTCCCTTGTCCTTACTTTCGCTAACTGCCGCACCGGTTGATAGTCGTATGAATATTTTATAAAAAATATTTTTGGTTTGGTGGTGCGGGGTGGGTTAGCGTGGGTAAGGGGTTGGGATGTTTGGTTTGTGATTTTTAGATGTAAATGCCGTCTGTGTACGAATCACTTACATCTGAGTTTGCATAATGGATGCAATATACTCTGTAATAATATCCAGTTGGTACAGATAATGTCTTACTTGAACTCACATAAACAGAATTATAATTTGTTTCTGTCCACGAAGTATAATAAGCCCATTTACCATTCAGTAATCTTTCCACTGTTACATTTACGGTAATCTTAGATACAGTTTTTTGTCCAACAGTATTACCACCTGCACCAATCTTTCCGGTACCAGCTCTTACAATATTTGAAGATCCGCTTTTCAGATAAATGCCTCTACTCATTGAACCAACTGTTACTTCCGATGAATCATCATTTGTCAAATATGATCCATCCACGCATTCCTGTCCATCCGCCGCCTGAACATTTTGCTGTGCGCCAATAAGCAATGTACAAACCATAATCATTGCTACAATCAGCGATAAAATTCTGTTTTTTTTCACCTTTCGCCTCCTCTCTACACTATATTAACAATTGAGAGAGAAAAATCTCACGCCATATTTAAGAAAAATACAAATTTTTTAAAAATTCCTTAAATTCTTTTTCACTCATAGTTGCATTTATCGTATAAAACACGTCATTGTACACAAACTGAGCTACATATTCTTCTTTTCCAGCATCTAATTCGTACTGAATAATATCTATGGTATTTCCATCGACTACTATTTGTTCTTTTTTTGTTTTTTCATCCTCTACATCATATGCATAAGATTTATTTTCACTCTGAATTTCCATTTGATATTGAATAAGTGTTTTATTATTCTCATAAATTAAACAAACTCTTTTCAATACCTCGTCTATATCGCTTTGAATCAAAACCATGTCATCTGTTTTTTTCAAAAATCGAACAGCATCCACTCCAAATTTATTTTTGATCTCTTCATATACTTTTGCTTCATCATGATCATCCGTTTTATTCTTATCACCATCCTCCCTTTCCGTATTAACCTTAACCATTTCTCTATCACCAATAATATCATTCAACACCCTGCCAA
>ULYL01054190.1_pt1 | contig 12267 bp, 10 predicted proteins | sample 1962211 | NCBI WGS metagenome assembly ULYL01 (sample SAMEA4835864, study PRJEB28245) | human gut metagenome | biome: gut microbiome; material: fecal sample | place: Denmark | collected 2008
CGGTCGTAGTCGCCGATTGCTCCAGCTCCGGCATCAGCCATTGCGTCGCGCACCTTGTCGGCGTGTGCCTCCGGCACGAAGACCGCCAGCTTTACCAATGTCGCCGACTGTGGCTGCAAAGTGCGTATTCCGGAAAGCCCGAGCATTTGGGCCATACGGTTTGAAACACCGAATCTGGCATTGTCGAGATTGGTGTGCGCTGAGTAGATTGTTATTCCGTTGCTTATCGCATCAATCAGGATGCGTCCCGTAGAAGTGTCGGGAGAGATGGATTTTATTCCTTTGAAGAGAATGGGATGGTGCGAAATGATACAGTTCAAGCCGTACTCCTTTGCCTCTGTGACTGTGTTTTCGTTCACGTCAAGCGTAAGAAGTACTCCCGTACAGATATTTGTCGCATCGCCTGCCTGCAGTCCGGCGTTGTCGTAGCTCTCCTGCAAAGCGCGAGGGGCAAAATCCTCAATCGCGTTAATTACACTGCGAATGTTCATCGTTCAAATATGTCTGCAAAGTTAGTTATAATTGTTGGAGAAACCATTATCTTTGTGCAAAAATTAGCAGATGACAGACACAAAATATGTATATGAGCGCGAGATGGAAGTGCGCGATTACGAACTTGACGCAGAGGGCATCGTCAACAATGCCAATTATTTGCACTATTTGGAGCATACCCGCCATGGCTTTTGCGTGGCAAACGGCATTTCGTTTGCGCAGATGCAGGAGAAGGGTGTGATTCCGGTGCTTAACCGGGTGGAAATCGATTACAAGACGCCGCTCCGCAGCGGCGACCGCTTTGTCAGCAAGTTGTGGGTGGAGCGGAAAGGCGCCAGGTTTGTGTTTCATCAGGATTTGTTCAAGACAGACACGGGAGAGGCGGTGGTGTCGGCTGTGGTGAGCTGCGTCTGTCTTTCTGACGGCAAGCTCGACAGAGGGGATATGCTTGCCGAGGTGTTTAAAAAACATTTGCGTTGACATGTCGTTGCCGGGGATAGAACAGGTTGCGTTCTCAAAAATCAAAGGAATCACGCCGGAGACCGCCGGAGCCATATTGGCGGCGGTGGGCAGCGAGGCTGAGTTTTTCAGAATGTCGGAGCGGGAATTGGCTGAGTTGGCAAGCGCCGGCAGCCATATTTTTGCTGCGTCTTATCGTGAAGGGCTGCTTTGCGAGGCAGAGAAAGAGCTCGACTTTGTGGCGAGAAACGGAATCAGATGCCTTTATTTCCGCAATCAGGACTATCCGGCAAGATTTCAGAATGTGCCCGACGCTCCGTTGCTGATATATGCAAAAGGCGACACGGACCTCAACGCAAGGTGTGCGGTTGGGATAGTCGGAACGCGCCATGCCACCGTTTACGGGCAGAAGCTCACGCGCGATTTGGTGGCTGGGCTTGGCGAGCTGGTGGGGAAGGATGTGGTTGTTGTCAGCGGGCTGGCATATGGCGTCGATGTCGCGGCGCATTTGGCGGCGTTGGAGTGCGGGATGCCTACGGTGGCTGTGATGGCGCACGGGCTGGATATGATATATCCGGCGCAGCATCGCTCTGTGGCTGCCGACATTGTGCGCCGCCGCGGAGCTGTGACAACGGAATACGGCTGCCGTACGCGCGTGCATCGGTCGAATTTCCTGGCGAGAAACCGCATAATAGCCGCGCTCAGCGACTGCACTGTGGTGGTGGAGTCGGCGTTTAAGGGCGGCGCGTTGGTGACTGCCAAAGTGGCGCAGAACTACGGCAGGGATGTCTTCGCTTTTCCGGGAAGGGTGGGCGATGTGTATTCCGAAGGATGCAACACATTGATACGCAAAAATGTGGCTGCGCTTGTGATGTCGGCGTCGGATGTCGTTGACATGATGCGTTGGGAACGCAGTGCGAAGCCGGTGGAGAAGTCGTTGTTTATAGAATATACAAAAGAGGAGCAGGCGGTTGTCGACTGTCTGCAAGGAAGGGATTTGGTGCAGATAAATGAGCTGAGCGCATTGCTGAAAATGCCTGTGCATAAGTTGCTGAGCGTCTTGTTTGAACTGGAATTCAAGGGCGCCGTTTCCGTAATGCCGGGCAATTGTTACCGACTCGTTTAAATTTTGTGGATAATTTTTGGAGATGAACATATAATGCTGTATATTTGTGCTCTAAAACATAATTATGTAGCAAATAAGCGGATGATGGTATCAAGAGACGCGTTAGAAAAAGTAGTCAAGGAAGACATGGCGGGGATTTGGAACGTCCTTACGTCTGAGGAGAAGAGGGTTGTGATTGATAATTTTACCATTCACAACTACAAGCGTAACCAAATCATTTACGCGGAAAAGGAAACTCCGGAATATTTGTGGTGCCTGTTGAAGGGAAAGGTGAAAAAATACAAGGAAGGGATAGGCGGTCGTCAGCAGATTATCCGCTTGATCCGTCCGATTCAATATTTCGGGCATCGGGCATATTTCGCCAACGAGCCGTATGTTTCGGGAGCGATTGCAATGGAGCCTTCTGTTGTGGGCACGATTCCAATGAAGATTGTCGAGGAGCTGATTGACGGCAACCGTCAGCTGGCGTGGTTCTTCATCCATGAGCTGTCGCACAATCTCGGCCGTTCCGACACGAAGATTGTCAATCTTACGCAGAAACATATCAGAGGACGTTTGGCAGAGGCACTTGTCGTGCTTATCGACAATTATGGCTTTGAGGAAGACGGAGAGACGCTTAACATATACATGTCGCGCGAGGACTTGGCCAATCTGTCGAACATGACAACTTCCAACGCCATCCGCACGCTGTCGTCGTTTGTCAATGAGCATGTAATCGTGGTCGACGGACGTCGAATCAAGGTGCTCAACGAGCCAATCCTTCGTAAAATCAGCAAATTCGGTTAGGCTAATGTTCACGGCAAAGCAACTTAGAGAAGAGAATATAGCGGAATATCTGCTGTATATGTGGCAGCTTGAAGACATATTCCGCGCATGCCGTTTCGACATTGAAACCGTGCGTCAGCGCATCGTTGACAACTATCCCACAGATGAGGACACAAAGGCGGCGATGCTGCAGTGGTATGGCGACCTGATGGACATGATGCGCATCGAGGGGGTGAAAGAAAAAGGGCATATCCAAATCAACAAGAACGTCGTGATACAGCTGACCGATTTGCACCAGATGTTGCTTAAGAGTGTGAAATATCCGGAGTATGCGTCGGAATTCTACAAGACGCTGCCGATAATTGTTGAGCTTCGCTCGAAATCCGGTGATGAGAAATCCGGTGAGATCGAAACGTGCTTCAACGCGCTCTACGGCATGATGATGATGCATCTGCAGGAACGGCAGCTCTCGGAATCCACGCAGGTGGCGATGGCTCAAATCTCGAAATTCGTCTCGCTTTTGGCAACATATTTTCATAAAGACAAAATCAAGCCCCTTTTTGACAAGGAGGATTATCAGTAAACAAATAAAAAAACAACGCAATTCTTGTGGCAACATTAGAAGAAGAAATAAAAAGACGTCGCACATTCGCAATCATCAGTCACCCTGATGCCGGTAAAACAACATTGACCGAAAAACTTCTCCTCTTTGGAGGCGCTATCCATGTGGCAGGGGCTGTGAAGTCCAATAAAATCAAAAAGACGGCCACGTCCGACTGGATGGAGATAGAGAAACAACGCGGCATCTCGGTGGCGACATCCGTGATGGGCTTCAATTATGGCGATTACAAAATCAACATTCTCGACACTCCCGGACACCAAGATTTCGCGGAGGATACGTATCGCACACTTACGGCTGTCGACAGTGTAATCATTGTGGTCGACGTGGCGAAGGGCGTGGAGCAACAGACGCGGAAGCTTATGGAGGTGTGCCGTATGCGCAACACTCCCGTTATTATCTTTGTCAACAAGCTCGACCGCGAGGGCCGCGATCCGTTCGACATCCTCGACGAGTTGGAGAGCGAGCTGAAAATCAGTGTGCGTCCGCTCAGCTGGCCTATCAACATCGGCGCGCATTTCAAAGGTGTCTACAATATATATGAGCATTCGCTCGACTTGTTTACGCTAAACAAGCAGCATGTCACCGAACGTGTGGAGATTTCCGACGTCAACGACCCGGCTGTCGACGCAAGTGTCGGAGAGACAGATGCAAAGCGCTTGCGCGACGACCTTGAGCTTATCGACGGAGTGTATCCGGAATTTGACGAGTCGGAGTATCTGAAGGGTGCTGTCGCACCGGTATTCTTCGGTTCGGCGCTCAACACGTTCGGCGTGAAGGAGCTGCTTGACTGCTTTGTTAAGATAGCGCCGTCGCCAAAGCCTATTATGGCAGTGGAGAGAGAGGTGAGGCCGGAGGAGCCCAATTTCACTGGCTTCGTGTTCAAGATTCACGCCAACATGGACCCCAACCACCGCAGCTGTATCGCTTTCGTGAAGATTTGTTCGGGCAAGTTCGAGCGAAATGTCAACTACAAGCAGATGCGCACAGGCAAGACGATGCGTTTCGCGGCGCCTACCGCGTTTATGGCGCAGAAGAAAGACGTGGTCGACGAAGCTTATCCAGGCGACATTGTGGGTATCCCCGACACCGGCAACTTTAAAATCGGCGACACGCTGACCGCCGGCGAGGATTTGCATTTCAAAGGCTTGCCGAGCTTCTCTCCGGAGATGTTCAAATATATCGAGAACACAGACCCGATGAAGACCAAGCAGCTGAACAAGGGTATCGAGCAGCTGATGGACGAGGGCGTGGCGCAATTGTTTGTCAACCAGTTTAATGGCCGCAAACTTATCGGCACTGTCGGACAGCTGCAGTTTGAGGTTATACAGTATCGTTTGCTCCACGAATACGGCGCACAATGCCGATGGGAGCCGATACATCTCTACAAGGCATGCTGGATTGAGAGCGACGATGCCGATGCCTTGGCAGCGTTTAAAAAGCGCAAGCATCAGTTTATGGCGTTGGACCGTGACGGGAGCGACGTGTTTCTTGCCGATTCCAATTATGTGCTGCAGATGGCGCAGTCTGACTTCCCGAAAATTAAATTCCATTTCACAAGCGAGTTCTAGTGCTTGAAAAATAAATAAAAATCCGCAGGCGGAGCCGTGTTTCCGTCTGCGGATTTGTGTGTTTTTACGGCGTGTCTGACGTTCTCCGCACGGCATTGTGAAAATTGATGAAAAACCATTGAAAAACTGTCGTTGATGGCGGGTATATGTCGTTAATTTTTTGTATCTTTGCCATATTGAACCAAACCCTGTTTTCAGGGCTGGCTGTAATGAATTTTTAAAGAACAATTATGATAGAAGATCGTATTAGAAGGATCAATATTGAAAAAGAAATGCAGGACGCTTACATCGACTATTCAATGTCGGTGATAGTGTCGCGCGCGCTGCCTGATGTGAGGGACGGTTTCAAGCCCGTGCACAGGCGTGTGCTGTTTGGAATGGAGCGACTTGGAAACACGTCCAACCAGCCGACAAAGAAATGTGCGCGTATCGTAGGTGAGGTTATGGGTAAGTTTCACCCACACGGCGACTCGTCGATTTACTTCACGCTGGCGCGAATGGCACAAGACTGGGCGTTGCGCTATCCGCTTGTGTTCGGACAGGGTAACTTCGGCTCGCTCGACGGCGACTCTCCGGCGGCAATGCGTTACACGGAGGCACGTCTTGCGAAGATTGGCGAGGAAATGCTCCGCGACATTGACGAGGATACTGTAGACTTCATGCCAAACTTCGACAACACTTTGGAGGAGCCGACAGTGTTGCCGACGCGTTTCCCGAACTTGCTCGTAAACGGAGCCTCGGGTATCGCTGTGGGTATGGCGACCAATATGCCTCCTCACAACCTCACGGAGGCAATCAACGCTTCGATTGCTCTTCTTGACAATCCGGAAATCACAATAGAGGAACTGATGCGCCACATCAAGGCGCCTGATTTCCCAACGGGCGGCACTATCTATGGATATGCCGGCGTGAAAGAGGCATACGAGACCGGCCGCGGCCGTATCGTGGTCAGAGCGAAAGCTGAGATTGAAACGGAGAAGGAACATGAGGTGATTGTCATTTCTGAAATCCCGTATAATGTCAACAAGTCGGAATTGGTGAAATCCATTGCCGACCTCGCTATAGAGAAGAAGGTTGAGGGCATCAACAATGTCAAGGACCTGTCATCGGGCAAAGACGTGCGTGTGGTTGTGGAAGTCAAGAAAGACGCCAACGCCAACGTGCTGCTCAACAAACTTTATAAGATGACTCCGCTTCAGTCATCGTTCAGCGTCAACAATGTAGCGCTCGTTGAAGGCCGTCCGAAGTTGCTCAACCTCAAGGAGCTGTTGCAGGCGTTTGTCGACCACAGACATGATGTCGTTATCCGCCGCACACGTTTCTTGATTAAGAAGGCTGAGGACCGCGCGCATATTGTCAAAGGTCTGATTGTGGCGTCTGACAATATCGACGAAGTGGTTAAAATTATCCGTTCTTCGGCGACAACCGACGAGGCGCGTCAGCGTTTGGGCGAGCGCTTCAACTTGGATGATGTCCAGACTAAGGCTATTGTCGACATGCGTCTGAGCGCATTGGTCAACATGAACCAGGAGAAGCTTCACCAGGAATATGAAGACTTGTTGCACCAGATTGAGTATTTGAATTCAATCTTGAACGATCCGGATGTTTGCCGCAAGGTAATTGAGGATGAATTGGTCGAGACTCGTGACAAATACGGTGACGAGCGTCGCACGGAAATTGTTTACGCGTCGGAAGAGTTCAACGCTGAGGATTTCTATGCCGACGACGACGTGATTATCACAATCTCGCATCTTGGATACATCAAGCGCACTCCGTTGACAGAGTTCCGCGCGCAAAATCGTGGCGGTGTCGGCGTCAAAGGCGGATCGACACGCGAAGAGGACTTCATCGAGTATATATATACGGCTACGATGCATAACTATATGCTGTTCTTCACGCAGCAGGGACGTTGCTATTGGATGAAGGTTTACGACATCCCGGAAGGTACAAAGACCAGCAAGGGACGTGCAATCCAGAACCTTCTCAATATCGGGTCGGACGACAAGGTCAAGGCGTTTGTCAATGTGAAACGTCTGGGCGATGCCGACTTTGTCAACTCTCACTATCTGATGTTCTGCACGAAGAATGGTGTAGTCAAGAAGACGCGTCTCGAGGCTTATTCACGTCCTCGTCAGAACGGTGTCAACGCAATCGTGATACGTGAGGGCGACGAGCTGCTGCAAGTGCGCATGACAAACGGCAACGAGGAAGTGCTGTTGGCAAACCGCAACGGCCGTGCAATCCGCTTCAACGAGTCGGCAGTGCGCGAAATGGGCCGTATGTCGGCTGGCGTGAAGGGCATGACGCTTGATGGCGGCGACGATGCCGTGGTAGGAATGATAACAATGCCTTTCGGTACGGAAAAAACAGTCATGGTGGTTTCTGAACAAGGCTATGGCAAACGCTCGGTGCTTGACGACTATCGTGTCACCAACCGCGGCGGCAAGGGTGTCAAGACAATCAACGTGACCGACAAGACCGGCCGTCTGGTCGACATCAAGGATGTTGACGACACCAAAGACTTGGTGATTATAAACAAGTCGGGCATAACAATCCGTCTGAAAGTGGCTGATGTGCGTGTGATGGGTCGTGCAACCCAGGGCGTGCGTCTGATCAATTTGGAGAAGCGCAACGATGAGATTGCTTCGGTTTGCGTGGTCGATACATGCGACGACGAGGAGGCGATTGCTGAAAATAATGCCGATGGACAGAACCAAGAGCCGTCGACAGATGTTGTAGATAATAATGTAGATAATAATATTGAATAAAAAAGATAAAAATCTAACTAAAATGAAAAAGAAATCAATTCTATTGCTTTGCGCCTTGACAACGTTCGGTGCATTTGCTCAAAAGAGTCTTGTTGACGATGTAGAGCATCAGATTGGAGGCTTCAATGTGTCGGTCGACGCATATAAAGAGGCTGCCGGCAAGATTAAACCGGCGTTGGAAAATGCCGAGACTAAAGACCAGGCTAAGACTTGGTTTGTTGCAGGAAAGGCAAACATTGGCATCTACGACCAGTGTATGGCTATGCTTCAGCTTGGCAAGGATGCAGACAAGGAGCTTATGGCAACTTCGTTGATGACCGCGTTTAACGACTTCAAGGTGGCTCTTCCTTTGGACTCTGTTAAGCAGACAAACAAGGATGGCTCATTTAAATTGGACAAGAAGACGGGTCTTCCAAAAATCAAGACTGAATATTCTAAGGATATCGCCGGCATCCTTGTCGGACACCATGTTGATTTCAACCGCGTTGGTTCTGATTTGTACAACTTGAAGAAGTACAAAGAGGCTTATGACGCATGGGGAGCATACCTCGAATTGCCTAACATGGGCATCGCTGAAAAAGATAAGTTCAACCCGGTGGCTGTGGCTGACTCTACAATGTCGCTTATCGCATTCTATCGCGGTATCGCCGCTTGGCAGGCTGAAGACATGAAGGCTGCTGTTGCGTCGTTTGCGCAGGCTCGCAAATTGGGCTACAAGGAGAAAGAGGCGTTTGACTATGCAATCAGCTGCTACGCCGGCTTGCAGGACAACGAGGGTATCGTTGCCATTGCAAAAGAGGCTCTTCCTTTGTTCGGCGACAAGGATCCTCAATATATGAACGTAATCATCAACGACAATGTCAACAAGGGCAACCTTGACGAGGCATTGAGCATGGTTGACGCAGCTATCGCCAACAAGCCGACTGCCGCTCTCTACAATTTGAAGGGATTCGTTCTTGAGCAGAAGAAGGATGAGGACTCGGCATTGGATTTCTACAAAAAGGCTGTTGAGATGGAACCGGAAAACGTCCAGGCTCAGTTCAACACTGGCCGTATGTACATGAAGCAGGCTGTGGCTCTTGCAACAGAGGCGGAGAAACTTCAGGGTTCGGCTTTCACTAAGTTCAAGATGGAGAAACTTGATCCGTTGTATCAAGCCGCTCTTCCTTACATGAAGAAGGCTTATGAATTGGACACTACCGACACTCAGACAAAACGTTTACTCGGCAACATCTACTATCAGCTGAATATGGAAAACGAGCTCAACGCATTGGGTTTGTAAACGAATCAGCATAAACAAGAAAACGCCTGCCACAACGGAGGGCACTGAAAAAGTAAGCACTTTTCAGTTTACCCTTGGCAGGGTCAAAAATCAAGAACTCGCCAAGTCCATGACCGTGGATTTGGCGAGTTTTCATTTTGCTCGGTCAATCTCCTCCAGATATCGTAATTTAGGGGATATTCAGTTAATGGCCTACTTTTAGGGTACGGGAGGGAGTCTAATACGAGGTCGAGAGGCTCTCGAAAATCACAAGCACTACTTCCAATTATTACTGTCCGCTAAAAGTTAGCGTGCACAAATAAAGATAGGGCTGTCTTTCGATTTTGGAAAGTCAGCCCATTTTGGTTAACTTTGGTTTACCACAACAAAAGATTAACCATGGGTAAAAGTACACATTTCTTCGGACAGCCGGTGTATGGTCAGCTGATAAAATCGCTCGACCGTGAGAAAATAGTCGCAATGGGTCGTAAAAACGGTGGAGAAAGGTATGTGAAGAGCTTTGACGGCTATGTTCATCTTCTGACAATGCTCTTCGCTGTTATCATGCGTTTTGACTCGTTGCGCGAGATAGAGGCGGCCATGACGGCCGAGGTGCGTAAACTGCATCATCTGGGGATAGATAAGGTTCCCAAGCGCAGCACACTGTCGGATGCCAATGCCAGGAGGTCTGAGAAGTTCTTTGAAGAGGTATACCGCGAGCTTTATGAGACCAACAAGAGCAAACTTTCTTCGGACAGTCGGAGAAACGGTACGGAAAGCTGGATAAAAGACCTGTGCATCATCGATTCGACCACAATTTCACTATTCTTCAACGTGATTTTCAAGGGAGTTGGCAGGCATCCTAAGACCGGGAAGAAGAAAGACGGCATAAAGGTGCACTCGGTAATCCATGCCAATGAAGGCGTGCCTTGCGATGTGAAGTTTACATCCGCAGCTACAAACGACTCTTTCATGCTCGCTCCGTCTTACTATAATCGTGATGAGATAGTGGCTCTTGACCGTGCCTATATCAATTATGAGAAATTTGAGGAACTGACCGACCGGGGCGTGGTGTATGTCACCAAAATGAAGAAAAAACTCAAATATGAAGTATTGCTGGACTTCATGGAAATGACACCTGAAGGTAAAATGGAGTATCGGGAGCAAGTCGTGGTGTTTCGAAAAGGCGTAATAAACCATATCGCTCGCTTGATCACATACGTTGACATCAAGAAAGGCAAGCAGCCCAAACTGATTACGCTGCTGACTAATGACTTTGACATGCGACCGGAGGTTATTGTGGCTATCTATCGCCGTCGTTGGCAGATAGAATCTCTTTTCAAGCAGATTAAACAGAACTTTCCGTTGCGCTACTTCTATGGCGAGAGTGCAAACGCAATCAAGATACAGATTTGGGTGACTTTGATTGCGAATCTGCTGTTGTCTTTGCTCCAAAGCTCCCTGTCGCGACCTTAGAGCTTCTCCGGCTTGGCTACTATGGTAAGAATCGTCATGATGTATTACCTGAACTTGGAGACTTTCTTCAACCAGCCCGATGCTGACCTCAAAATCATGCTTGCCGAGGCTGCGGAATCGCCTCCGGCAGAAGGGGTAAATCAACAATAGGGGCTTGTCGCAACAAGAAAATCTCCCAACACGCCATTTTCAGCATGTTGGGAGAAACGAGTCATGTTTAGCGGACAGTAATAATAAAAAACGCTGAATTACACAAGTTTGCGAGCGACTAATTTAGACAAAAATCAAGTTCGATGAGTTCGGAATAGGACTCAGCGAGTTTGCGGATTGCGGCGGTGTCCGGCACCCAGTCTTCCGTACCGCTCCCCACGTTGTCTTTGAGGTCGAGCATGAGGTTAAGCAACGCAACATCGCGGTTGGGCTGCGATGCGTTGCTTTCTTCGAGATATAGCGTAAGAACGGTGAAGGACTTTTCGTGTATGCCTATACGCAGGTAGGCATCGGCAACGTCCGGGTCTTCATCAATGCGTTGCTGAAGTGCGAGTGATGGCTCGTTCAAGAGCATCAATCGCCTTGGACGGTATTTGCTTAGAGTTCATCATTTCAAGAGTAGAAGTTAAAATCTATCGGGGCGGTGAGCATCGTTCACATAGTTTGAGCAACTGTCAGGCATTAAATAGCCAATCAGCAACAAAACACCAATAATGAGAATTGTTATGCCTATCGTCCTTAATGCTGATTTCCATTTGCTTGTGGTACTTTCTGATACGAAAGACCATACAGCAAAAAGAAGAAATAGAATAAAACCGATACCGATAATAGCACCTACAACCGAAAAAATTTCTTTATGTTCTGAGGCATAAAAGCCGCCTAAAATAATACTTGCGAAAAATATTACAGCAAATAATGCAGTTCCAATATTTGAGAACTTTTCTTTTAGAGCAGCTTTCCTTTCACGTTTGATACGGTCTTTAGTTTCTTGTGGAGTAGGTCTACGAACTATTGTAGCAAAGCCGACTATTTTTTTAGCGGCAGTATTAAGTTCAAGAATATCTTGTTCAGATGAATCTGATGTAAAGATATAACATTCCAAGTTACGATGATAAGAACGGACACAAGGTTGTCCGTTTCTTGTGTACCTTTCAGTTGGTCTATATGCGCAACGTGTATATTTTTCTCCAAGTTCCCTTTTGAGAAAAGAATCAAGCATTTCTTCTTGTTCTCTATTCAAGAGTTTAGTTTGAGTGATAAAGACAACATCCTCAAAATCATATCTAAACTGTTGAATAGTTTCTCGCACAAGTTGAAAGTCACAAAAATTTTCGCCAAACAAGAGAATAACTTCTCGTTGGCGTTTTGATTTTTGAGGAGTAGCTAAATTTGCGAATATGTTCATATGCAGTAATTAGATTGCAAATTTAGCGAAAATCCATCGTTTATTACTGATGTATCGAATTGCTCGGCAACCATCTCCATCCAATCTTCGGGTTTGTTGATGGCACAAAATTCTATAGTCATTTAGAAAATCTGAGGGAATTAAACTTTCTAGGAACCTTTTCTAACCTTAATTCTTTTCGCAAATCCTCCCTTAGCAAGATCAATAATTCTAACGTTGAACTCTCTTTGTCTCTTGCAATTTCTTCAGCGAATTGCTGTGCTAGTTCAATTTGCCGTTTTGTCCCAAAAAGTTGAATATCTGCAATCGCAGTTTCTATGTCCGTATTATAGCT
>ULYL01044128.1_pt1 | contig 12259 bp, 14 predicted proteins | sample 1962211 | NCBI WGS metagenome assembly ULYL01 (sample SAMEA4835864, study PRJEB28245) | human gut metagenome | biome: gut microbiome; material: fecal sample | place: Denmark | collected 2008
CTTGTCTCATAAGGGTTTCAGGTGTGCGAAGTTTGAGTAATTAAGTTTCCGCCTGAAACAAGGTTTCAGGCAACCCTTATTCTTACAGGCGTGGCCACTTCGCCTCTACCGTATAAGCCGTCTAAGACTACAACGCTACTTTTCTTGAGAATATTCAATGCCCCGTTGACATCGGCGTTCAAAGTTTTGCCTGTCGCCGTTCGATACAGCCCCCGCTGAACCCGCCGTCCGCTGAATTCGTACTGCTGCGGGGTGTCAGCATTGTAAATGGGGATTTTGTCTTCGTCCCAGAAGCTCGCTTTGGAGGTATAACTTTCCTCCTGCTCGGTGTAGGCAATGCCGTGCAGTTCGCATAAATAAGCCAGCTTGCCGCGGAGCTGTCCGAAAGGTAAATTTACAAAATTCTGATTGTTGATCTTGCCAAGGTCTGAACTCTGCTGGAATGTCACATTGTATCCGCAGACCAAGTTGCCAATATTGTGAGCGAGGCAGTACTTGACGATTATCTTCGCCGCCTTGGAAATGTAATCATTGACACGGTTGTTCCGTCTGTGAAGGATACGTTTCTGCTGTTCTGTTTTGCCGTAACCGAACTGCTGCCTATCCTTGATACTTTGCAAACGGGCATTCTGTTTGTTGTACCACTGGTTGATGGACTTCAAACGTCTGCCGTCAATAATGAACGAATCGCCTTCGGAGGTGACACAAGTAGCAAGGTTATCCACGCCCAAGTCAATCGTCAGTGCTTTTGATTTGTCTAATTCTTTGGACTCTATGGCACTTTCGTAAGTGTATTGGATTTCAAAGAACCTGGCGTTATTTTTGGGGATTATTCGGATTTCCTTGACCTTTCTGCCCTCCAGAATGAGAGGGACTTTGATTTTTACCTTCGAGTGGTCTTTATTATAGGCTCTGGAGTATGGCAATACAAAAATACCGTCACGAATGGCAAATTCTTGTACAACAAGTGTTGCAAACCCATCTTTCGGCAGGTAGTGAGGGATTTTTGCCGCACTTGCGGGGTACCCCTTCTCTTTGACCAGCTTCAGCAGAGCGAAGAAACTCTTGAATGAGCCATCCACTTCTTTGAGAAGCTGCTGGCTCATGTTTGCAGCAATCAGCTTGTAATTGTCGCAAATCTTCAATTCCGCATAAACTTTTTCGTAGCCGAGATATTTATGTTCGTTGAAGAAATACTGACGAACGCAGTAAATCGCCTGATTCGTAAGGTCTTTTGCCGTATGACAAAGCCCCCGAAGGTTTTCGTAGTCTTCTTTTGACAAGTGTTTGAGCTGTTGTTTGATAGTCAGATACATTATTTCACCTCCTTTTACATTTCTACTGGTATTGTATAAATTTAGTAGAAAATAGTCAAGAAAAAGTGCCATTCACCACCCGCCTATAGAGGCGGGCGTACTCTGGCACAAGATGATAGACTCAGCCGGATAATAACCAGTAGCCCTGTAGTTCATATACATACTCTCTTTAATAGCCCCGTTCTCATCATAATGAACAGAACTACCAAGAGAAGCCTTGTACCTACCATTCTCGTCTACAGAATAACGCATACGAGAAACAGACTCCGTACCATCTGCATAAGCAGTCTTTACCCATACAGAGACATTGCCGTCGTCATAACGGACGCCTACGTTCTTGTCTACGTATACAGAGCACTGGGCATCACTGTATACCCAATACCAATCGGCCCACTGATCTTCTTCTTTCATGTTGCTGGCATTACAGACAGCAAAAGAAGAGAACATCATAACTACCATAGCAAGAACCAGCAACATCTTTTTCATTTTCATCTATCCCTTTATGTAAGTACAATTTAATTTAACAAAAGCTATTAGCGCGCATAACCATCCCACGCGCCATTCTGATAATCCTCGAAGTCTCCTTCTCCGTAAAGATCATCATCCTTGCATGCTGCTACGCCTCTTATGGGCGCATCCATGTCAAGTTCATCCATTTCGTCTGCGCCCTTGTTTTCTTCTTCCTCATCGTCATCATAAGAAAGAGTGTCGACATTTGGCTCATCCTCTTCATAGTCTTCGTCATCATCGAAATAGCCAGTATTGTTGTAGAACTCTTGACGCTTCTGGATTTTTACAACATAGTCCTCCATCTCATCCATCATCTGAATAAGCTCGACGATACTGATGTCGTTGCTGACAAAGATTTCATCGACGGCGATCATATGCGCATCCTGCAGAATTACAAAATCGCCATAGATGTTGCCCTTGCTATCCTTCATCGGATAGTTGGTGACAGAGCACCCCTTTCTGTTGAGCATCATCTTTGCCGACGCCTCTTCGACGAGATGCGCCATCAGCTCTCTATCGGTGAGAGAAATCTGAATGCCCGGTACATAGTGTACCTTCGTATTCAGAAACATCCCTTTGACAATATTGATCATTCTCTTCATGCTGCTTACGTTTCTCATGGTCATATCCTCCTCAGTTCTTTTCTTCGATCATGTAATTCTTTGTAACAGACTCCATGCCTTTCATGATGCCGCTCATCGAACCGCCGCCCCGTCTCTAGTGTTGTCATATCTCTACCTACTTACTTAGCAGCTATTAGAGAGCACAAGACTCTTCTTCAAAGAAAGCAATATCTTCTTCTACATTCTGTTTAGCAATAAGAGCTTCTACAAGCTCTACAGCCACTTCTTTACCAGCGGCCGCCTGCTCCTCGAGATACGTAATCCTCTCTTCTAAACTATTGAGCTCTTTATAAGCTAATGTAAGATCATACATGATAAGATCACTACTCCTTTTTTCTTTTACTGTATATATAAAATATTCAGACTTATCCAAGTCTGAATTAATCTGACAATTCTCCTCTCTCTTAATAGCAGATCCATGAGTTCGGGAACATCTTTTTCAAGAGTTCTTGGCCGCGCTTCATCATCTGGCTTTGTCCTCTTAAGAAACTACCATATCCTACAGCAACGACATGGTACTCGCCGCCATATCTCTTCTCATAGTGCATCTTCTTTAACTCATGTCTACGCATAATTCTTCTTACGTAGAGAGCTACAGCAAGGTCTTTTTCTTCATAAGAAGAGTTAATCCACTCCTCTGTATTATTTAGAACCTCTTCCGGCTCTACGCTATCAAGCCATTCCCACTCATCTTTCGTTGGCTCATATACTTCAACAAACCCATTGATTTCATCAAAGTATACCTGATCATATATCTTGTTATATTCCTCTATAGCATCTTCAAAGAGATTCGTCAGCTTTGCAATTTTTCTCATAACGTTCATCATTTTATATTCCTCCTATTGTGTAGAACAATGTGTATATCCCCATATTGTTCTTAGTAACATATTTTCCTCGAACTATTTTCTCGTCATTCGCTCGCTCCACTCGTCTAGAATGTCCACGAGCCCCCGATATATCTAGCAGAATGCCCCTGATGATACCTTGAGATATAACGACAACAAGAAGAAAAGCAAAAACGGAACTGTAATGTTGGTGCTATATCGTCAAAAATGCCATCAAGAATAAAATTAACTAGGGCTTTACACCATCAAGAATGCCATAAAAATAAATTTAACTACCTAAAAACACCATGGTATATGAACCTAACCATAGCAAAAAAGGTACTATATAGCTTTAACCATCTAAAATACCACTATATAGCATTTTAACCAGGTTCATCGACAAAATTATATATACCACATTATGTTTCACGAGAGCGGCATATTTTAACATCACAGCACTATTTAGCTTTCCATAGGCAGCAGAACAAAAGGTAGAAAGGAAGAAAGCCCTCTGTCCCGCTGTCTATGCAAAACTAAATAAATTCCAATAAATTCGTATAAATTAGAATAAATTCAAATCAATACAACAGCGCTGCCTTTTTCGATGACAGCGCCGCCATATTTATTTTTTATTTTATTTCACCTCCACTTTATAGAATTTGATTTCCATATTCTCAGGCAGCTTCGTACAGCCCTCAGGCAGGCGTCTGCCTACTACCTGTGCTACGATAGCTGTCTCTCCTTTATCAATATGACCAAATCGTCTATTACATTCTACTTGAATACCTAAGATATTAGATACAACTACTGCTGTATCTGCATGACCAATATAGGAATCCACGCTATTAGAGAGCAAGCGGGCGGCTTTCTCTTTATTAATAGCTTCAAACTGCACATTGGCCATAATATCGATGTCAATCATCTGAAGTGAAAAAGCATTAAATAGCTTCATTGTAATTTTTCTCCTTACATTAATCAAAAAATGCAAAAAATATCTAGAAATTCAAAATAAATGTATCTCATGAAAGAGCGGCCTTTTGCAAGGCTTACCCTTTCACAAGTTACATTATACATGAGAATGGCCTTTTATGCAATATAAACGACAGCACTGCGTGCCATCATCCAATTTGCTGCCTCTACCGTCGTATTCTTCAGGCGCTTCATCCACGCTTTCTTAATGACGCCATCATTCCTAATAGCCTTAGCTGGTAATTCGTACACGACATGATTGGATGCCGTATATTTAATGCCAGAAAAACCCGTATGTGCCATTACCGAAAACATGTTATTGCGCGTACCAACGTTCATCATGATGTATTCCTCCTGAATAAAAATACAGAGTTGTGTCAAAATTTACGAGGGGTGCTGCATACCGTATGCAGCAATTCTGTATAAAACCTAAAAATAAGCAAAAAGTTCCTAGTTATAAACTAAAAAAGAGCACCACCCTTTCGGGCGGCACTCTCTTAATAGCTTAGTTCTCTGCAGTATCCTCCATCTCATCGACGGATTCTTCGACTTCATCAACTTCCTCGACATCTTCCATCGAATCGATGTCATCTTCCTCATTGAAGAGGCCGAGCGTCTTCTCCCAGAGCTTCTGAATATTCTTCAGTCTCTGAGATTCACCGATACGCTCGATGGCATAGACCATCTTTGCGCTGCCGTCAGAGTTACGGCCATCAGCTGCCAAGACAACCTTATGTTTGCCAACATAGGACTGCCCATTGGTCTCAAGCGTGACTTCGCCATCCATAGCAACGACATTATCATCACTATCTTTGACGAATTCAAGCTCCTGACCTTCCTTCAACTCTACATCATCAGAGACACGAAGTCTCCAGTGACGAAGATTGAAGGCGTCGTATTCACGGACGGAGATATTATTATCTTCATCCATGAAATACTCCATGACCTCAGCGAAGTCTGCAATAGCCTCTTTCTGAGAGTCTGACATCGTGTAATACTCGCTTACACGATCTGCAAGGATGTCAGCGATGTCTTCAGCATCGTTGCCCGCATTAAGCAAGCCACGAATGCTATGAACTCTGATTGCTGCATTCTTCGGAAGTACCAGGGCAATATGGCCTGCCCAAGCTTCCTGTTCATACGCATCTGCATACTGAGCCAGAGTACGGGTTGCAATCTGCAGTGCTACGCTTTCGCCAGCACCTTCGACTGCAAAACCAGTGGTATCGTCGTAGCAGGCATGCCGAAGCATACCCTTACGAGCTTTACCATCGTCATCTTTGTAACGCTTGTTCGGCAGATACAGATAACGTACACCATAGTCCTGTGCGCCGGCAATTGCTGCGATGACTGCATTTTTGCTGTTGTTGAACATAATGTCCTCACTTTCTGGGAGTTCCTCCCAATACGCATCACCACTATAGCGAACATCGTTCAACTACTGTGCTGATGCTAAATTATTATTTTCTGCGGACTTGCGTGCTGCCCGCTATTAAAATTGTTGTGGGGCGGCGAGCTTGCGAGCCGCACGGTAGGTGCGGATGAGAGGAGAGACCAGCTGGTAAGGGGGATGCCCGCCAGGATTGCTCTCTAATAGCTCGCGGAGCTCGTAGAAAGTCCCGCTTGATTAAAGGTTGAGGGAATGGGGGCGAAACAGCAAAGAAAGACAGAGAAGCACTACCTTATCGGCAGCACCTCTTTGTCTTCTTTATTCTTTCGCCCTCTCGTCCTTGAAGCTCATACAGCCTCCTTTTGAATCACAGATAGCAGCACTATGGAGGATGTCCATCGATACCCGTCAGGGTCAGACTACACTCCTCGCCGTCTGCTACAACCTTATAATTGCTGTAGTATCCGACGGTAGATACCGGATTTGACCAGAACTTGCTGGTTCTATCCTTCTCTGTCTCTTTCTTTTCTTCTTCGTAGATTCTGATAATTTCTATTGCAATTTCTTTCGTCATGACGATCCTCCTTTCTTGTCGACGAATTAGCTTTGTTCGTACGGTCTCCCGCTATTAAAATGAGTGTGGGAGCGGCGAGCCTGCGAGCCGCACGATAGATATAGATGGATTGGATGAGAGAACGGTATCGCGCATCCAACAAAAACCCGTAGGGTCTAGATATCCGTAGGCGCACGGATCCCCGTAGGGGCAATAATATCAGCTTGTTCATAATAACCATCTCCTTCCTAAAAATGAGCATAAAAATAGCCCGGCCATTTCTGACCGGGCATCGGAACCATCAAGCGTGTTTATGTTTAGGACGCACGCGTTTGAATCTTGATAACTGTTCATCTGTCATCTCTGGGCAGTCATCATCGAATTCAATCGGCATGTCGCGCCGCCGCTTCAACTCTTTAATCTGGACAGCGACACGTTTCTTTGTGAGATACTTATCGATCTCACTTTTAGTAAAAGTTACCATTGCCATAATACATGCACCTCTCTTTCTTCGTAGCAAGTCTTGCCGAAATGATACGAACTGTATCATTCGGCCTCTCTGTGTAGACCACAAAAAGAACGTCATCAACACGTCCAATGACATCATAGCGGTCTTCGTCATCGCTATGCTTCTCATCGAACAGCTCCAGTCTATCTTCATCATCAAAGACCCTGGTTGCATACGGAAAGGAAATGCCATGCTTCCGAACGTTGATCTCATTCTTTTCTAGATCCCACTCAAACCTCATATCTCTCACCTCCATTATAAATTAAAAGAGACGGCCCGTAAAGACCGCCTCTAATAGCTTACTCAGTATGATCTGGCATATTGTCCAGATCCTCCTCTTCCAGAGGAGCATCGGCGTCAGAAGGAACTGGAGGAGCATCAAAAGAATACTCTGCGCCGACGACTTCGTCATCGTATGCCTCCTCGTCTGCCGTCGCACAATGAACGTACGTGATGATCTTGTCATAATCAACCTCACCTCCTTCTGCAAGATAGAGATTGATATATTTGACCGTCTCGGCGACAGAAAGATCAAACTCTTCCTTTGCCGCTGCAATAACACGGCCATAAATAACCGTATTGTTATTTTCCATTTGTTTTACCTCCTTCTGCTGCTGAGTTCCTTCACCCAGTTTCCATTTGATATATTCAATAATTTGACCCTTATTGACTTTTTGCTTGTTTCTATCTTGGTCGGTATAACCAAAGATAGGATTCCCGTATTTTTTATCCCAACGAAACCAGCCGAAATACTGCGATTTGTCTTGCTCATTAAGAGCATAGATGAAGCCAGAGACAACACCTCCTTTATTCTCCTTGACCTTCAGGCCCGTAACCTGGTATTGAAATTTTCCGACAACAACCTTTACCGTAGACATACTAATCTTCCTTTCTATAGACAATAAACATTAGTGGATCGGACATTTATACGCGCCGCCGATCCTTCGGCGCAGAAATCAGCTATTAGAAGATGATGGAGTCATCACCCTTATTAATAGGGCGATGTTTGAACCCTGCCTTCTTCTTCGGCTTAGCTTTAACCTCCGCCTTTGGTTTCTCTGCCTTTGCTACCTTTTTAGGAGCAGCTTTTGCCGGTTCGTCACCAAGGAAAGCTTTGCCGACCGCTTTGGCTTTAAAACCGCCGCGTTTGCGAGACTTTTCTTCTTTTGCCGGCGTCTCTACAATGAGAGATTTACTGATCTTGACTTCGGAATCATCGTATTTCTCGACGTTCTCGAGGCAGACGATGGCCTGAAGACCGTTGCCAGCCGCCTTGAAGTCGAAGAATTTCACGACGCCCTTCTTGCGATACAGCTTGCTGAGCAGCTTGTTCGTTGCCGCATTGCTCTTCGCAACGGCTCCCTTGTCAGAGTGCTTGCCCACAGAGCACTTGAATTCGCCAACGACAACGCCATCTACCACGATAGCATCGTGATAGTCCGTACCTTTGAGATACGGGACAAGGTAAACCGTCTTGCCGCGCATGCCATCGATCATCTCCTTTGCGTTCTTCATCGTCTTTGGATTCATCTTCGTGGTGAAGACGAGCTCGTTCGACTGCTCAGGAACGTCGATGAGATTGAGGAAGTTGCGGCGTGCAACCCAACGGCCATTTTCCTTCTTGGTAATCGTGAAATCACCATTCAGGTCTTTGACCGATTTGACCCAGCGGTCCTCATTGTCGAAATCCACGTAAGAACCGAGATTAAGCTCAACGACCTCGCCTTCCTCGATATCGTCGCCAACCATTACCGGATCTTCCGTCATGGTATCGACCTCATCTGTAAAGAAGTCCATGACATAGAGGAAGAATTCCTCGCTGAGATTACGGCTCGCGAATGCCGAAACCTCCATGTCGTTGGACCTTTTGCCCTGCGCTTTCTTCTGCATAGCCGCCCAAAGAGCGATCATGCCGACCTCTTCTGGCTCCAGGTCAGCAGCGACCTCGCGGAGCATCGAAGAGATGGCCGGATAGACGAGATTGTACTCATCCGTCACAGCGCGGCGGAAATCATCGCGCTTCTGCTGTGCCTGGCGGCTCTTACCATTAAAGCGCTCATTGAACGCCTTGATGGTGCGGCTCTTTGCCGACTGGAGATCCATGCTAAGATCGCGTACGAAGTTAAATACACCGGCGATATCGGCGTATTCTTTGGCAGCGGCATTGGCTTCCTCCACCATACCTTTGGGGAGGGGCTGTTTCACCTGCGAAAGCACAGTGGCTGCAGCATCCACGTACTTGAGGACCGAGCTCATTGCCTTGTTAGCATCATCGGTGATCCAATACTGTTTCACCTCCTTCTTCCCAAACTTCTGCGCATGATAACCGCCTTTGATAGGCGCCGGCATAGTTTTCGTGCCTGCTACCCAATCAAACTTGATCTGGGCAGCCGCCTCATACACTTTGCGACTTACAGCTTTGATCGCCTTCAATCCCTCGATGCGGGGGATTTCAATACGATCGCCACTCTTTGTGGCGTCGATCGTGAGTTCTTGAAAAAAGCGCGCTGCCTCAACCATATCAGCACAAATCTTTGCCACATTGGTCGGGCAAAAGAACGCATACCGCGCGCGACGGAACACTTCTTTCACCTGTTTCGAAGATACTTTGCGATATGGAATATATGATTCGCCCAATGCATCTTCTTCAGATATACCGAGCGGAGACTCATACATCTCCGTACCATTCTCGCCAGTACTCTCAAAGACAATTTTGAACACCTCCTTTGCATCTTTGAGAAGTTCGTCCATCTTTTTAAGATGGGCTTTTCGGATCGCCCCGCTAGAATGGGCCGCGCAGTCCTCCTGTGCCTTTGCCGCTACAGCTTTGTTCCTCAGGTCATGGAAGACCTGAAACATCAGCGTGACGGAACCAACATCCTCGTTTGCATTGAGAACGTAATTCCTCCAATTTTGGAGGCCAACATTGAGGCCAATCCTAGCCTCAGGGATCGCCTTTTCAGCATATTCGAGAGCATCGTTTACAACGGCTTTTACTTTTGGATCCATGACTTTCTTGCTATACATACAAATACTTCCTTTCTTAATAACAATGCCCCCTCTAATAGCTAGAAGGGGCACATCCAATACAATTTATTTATCTTTAACCGACTCATAAAGAGCACGGAAATCTTTGATCATCTGCTCGTTTTCCTTCTTTGTGTACTTTTTGGGTGCAATCTCTGTCTCAGAGTCATCAGAGATAACAGTCGCCTGGAAATAAAAGCTCTTAAGGAGCTTAGCCACGATTTCGGCATTCTTGATCAACATGAAGTGATCACCATCGTTATCATAGCCTGCGAGCAGGTAAGTCAGAATTTGGCACGCTGCGACATTCATCGCACCCGAGGAGAGGTGCGTTGCCGTCAGATACATCAGATAGATGTCTACCGGTTTCATGCCATGAGCAACAGCACGAAGAACAACCTCTTTCCAGCCGATGGCGTGGACAATCATATATTCATGATCGCCCATCTTCGGATATTTGATGGCGAGCGCATCAACATCCTCACCAAGATCCTTACAGAGGCACTCGACTTTCGTCTTCGTAGCCTTGAGGATCTGCTTGCCCGTAAGGAATACGGACGGATCCGGCGAAGCATACTCGTGCTCGCCTTCAATACCAATGCGGAGACGAGCAGCATCGTTAACGATACCGTTTAACTTCGTCTCGACAGCACGACGGTACTCCGGCTGGTAATGGTCGCGGATGAATCGCGGCATTACCGTCTGCAGAATATCGCTGCAGTTAATGCCGCTCGGACGCGTGAAGTCCTCATACGAAGGTGCATGCCCCTCCGCGCTGAGGAACTTACGCGTTACCGTCTCTGCGATCTCGAACCCCTTACGATCAAAAAAGTCGAGAGCCCACTCCGTATCAGCAGACATAAGAGTGGCTGCGAGCTGCCCAGACGTATGGGCCTTACCGTCGCTGTGGCCCATCAACATCATGTTGATGCAGGAGTCTTTTGTGACATCGAACGTCGTTTTCATACCGTTAAGGTCAGAGAAGCACTCCGCATCATCAACAGTATACCCATCGTTCGGGCAAATAACGATGAGCTTATTTTTGTACGGATTCTGTGTGCCGGCAGGAAGGGCAGCAAGAGCTTCCCATTCCTTAATTGCATCTGGGTCTGTAAGCTCGTCGCGGAGCTTATCAAGGCCATCCTGCCAATTCAGCGTATCAAGCAAATACTGCTTGTGGATCAGCGTATCAAGCAAATACTGCTTGACAGCATTTTTCGCTACACCATCCTCACGGTAGATGTAGCAGATACGGCTCTTGTCACCACCGACAAGTTTATCCATGCCGCGAATGAGATAGAGCGGGTCGACCACACGTTTTTTCTCCTTTGCCATCCAATGGCGACCCTGGTAATGCTCTTCCAGAGCAGCATCTGGGAGAACATAATATTTTGGACAGCCGTTCGGCAGAACAAACCCTTGGTTCATGAGGGCTTCGTTGCAGGCATCGGCAAAGAACGTCGACGTCGTGAAGCCTTCGCCGTCCCCGTATTCATACGGCTTTCCATCCATACCAATACTGCCTTTGACTTTGCCGCCATACAGCACGAGGGTTTTAACCTCTGCCACATCGGCCTGAGCTGCACGCCACTGTGCCCAACGTGTGCTGAGCTGGGCCACCATCTTGAGGGACGCATTTTCCTCATCGATGAGCCCCATATCGATGAGGTGTTGTACGCGATCGATTCCACCGTACGTCAGCTCTGTCATGACGGCTGCCATATCGAAGCCTGGGAGATTGGAAGCCGGGAACGTAGCCTCCCAGTGTTTGATCTGTCCAGGCGTTGTAGTCGTGTAACCAAAGTCTGTGTTATACCACAGAATGTCCTCCTTCCAGCTCCCGTCCTCATTGCAGACGCCGTGGTTTTTCTCCACGACCTTACCCGAGATGAGGTTCAGATATTTATCTTCAAGGCCCAGATCTAAGATCCAAGTCTCAAAGACGCGACCGGTAGCTGCATCGATGCGGTTGATGCGACCAATAGGTCTGCTATTAAGGAGTTCAAGGGCTGCAGCGTCCTTAACCTCAATATTCACGAGACCGCGGAAGAAGCGGCGATGGTGCTCCGGCTTACCGAATGTCACCTCCTTTCCATTTGTATCTTTAAAGGTCTCTTTCTGGACATAGCTTGCGATGTCCAACGGACCAACAAGATGCTCAACATATTTGTTGAGGCGCCCTGCTGGCTGGACAACCGTCGAGGGCGTGCAGACAATACCCTTTCTCTCGTCGACTGAGACTTCGAGCGAAGTGATCTCGAAGCCCTCGCCGTTCTTCTTTTGGATAAGCGGTTTGAAGTTGTTGAACGCCTCTTTCGAGGCAACAACAATCGTGCCTTTCTTCTGAAGCTCCTTTGCGAGCTCATAACGCTCGCTTTGGTGCTCTCGATGGGAACGATCCCAATAAAGAATCTTCTCTACGAGATCCTCATTTTTAATCATTTCTTCAAACCATTTTTTATCACTCTTACGCATATTAATCTTCCTTTCTGTACGTATGCAGCAGTTTACAGCTTTTGAGACATAATAAAATCACGTA
>ULYL01050137.1_pt1 | contig 12142 bp, 10 predicted proteins | sample 1962211 | NCBI WGS metagenome assembly ULYL01 (sample SAMEA4835864, study PRJEB28245) | human gut metagenome | biome: gut microbiome; material: fecal sample | place: Denmark | collected 2008
AGCCTTGGTCACGACAGTGACTGAGGCTTTTTTCGTTGGTATATGTGCCATATTTGGGCAATGAAGAAGATGAATGTTGCCATCCGATAATCAAATTGAACGGTAACCATCCGAAATAGGCCGCCTTTTCCAATTCGTTTATACTGCTTACCTTTGTCCCTCATTAAACAGTTATGTTCAATTTGAATGAGGCCAACCGTATAGTTATGGCGCAGCATCCGACTGATATGCGCATGGGAGTGAATGGTATGTGTGGACAGGTTGGGAAAGTGGGTCTGGATCCGAGTAATGGTGATGTGTATATATTTGTGGGCAAGTCTCGCACGACCATGAAGTTGCTCCATTGGGAACGTGGAGGTTATGTGATGTACTACAAACGTTTGGAGCAAGGCCGTTTCCTCCTCGCATATTTCTTCGTCAGGGCATAGGCTTTAGGTCTATGCGCTGGGATGAATGTAACCATCCGAAACAAGCCGTTTTTCTTTGAATAAAAAACTCGCGAAGTCCTATTCGCGAGTTTTTCTGTAGTAATAAGGAAGCATTTGTGCTATCTGTTCGGCCGTGGTGTCGTCGTGGAGCGACTGCAACACATGGGTGAGCCATTGAAGTGAATTGACACCTACGATTTCGCAGCTCTCTATCAGCGAATAGAAGATGGCGTTGTCAACGGCTCCGCTATCGCTTTTGCTGAAGAGATAGTTCTTGCGGCCCATCACTGACGGACGCTGGTTGCGCTCCACGGAATTGTTGTCAATATGGTAGCGGCCGTCAAGGGCATAGCGACACAGGCGGGGCCATAACTTGTAGGCGTAGTTGAGCGCCTTGCCCATGGGGGCGGATGGGGTGCGTTTCGTGTGTTCGCTCTCCATCCATTTTTCCATGGCATCCATTATCGGCAATGCCTTGGCCCGACGCTCGGCGGCTATTTCCTCATACGTGGCACCATTCGCCTTCAGATTTGCCTCGAGGTCATAGAGCAGCTCCAACCATTTTATCGCCCGCGCGGCCAGTTCGGGATGTAATGCCTGGGCGTCTGTGAATTTACTGCGCACGTGAGCCATGCAACCAAGAAGGGTCACATTGTCCAGCAACTCAAAATAATCATATACGCCGTATCCGTCGGTCTGTATCGCACCACGGAAATCGCGCAGCTCTGCACGCGGGACTGTTCCCGCCCGCGAGCCGTTCATATAAATGAAATAGAGGTCGTGGCTCTGCGGGCGGTTGTCGAGAAACTGCCACGCATATCCCTTGCAGATTTTGTCTGGAGAGTCGGCTATGCGCCAAGGGACTTCGTCTATCTGTGGATAATCGCTGTTGCGGACATCGTCGCGCAAAGCCTCGTAAACAGGTTCCAGTCTGGAAGCCACAGCATGTACCCAGCCGTTCAGCGTGGAGGTGGGGAGTTTCAGTCCGAGGTCGGCATACTGCCTGACCTGGAGGTATTCGGGCAGATGGTATCGGTATTTGTCTATCACTTTCAGCGCGAGCATGTCGGCGCCGAAGTGGTTGCCGCCGATGACCGCATGAGGCGCCTTGGCCTGGTATATGCGCGGATTGGGCGAATCCTTGTCGGCTTTCATGCGCAATAAGGGGTGCTCTATGATTTCAATCCACACCTCGGCCGGTTCGCGATGGAGTATGCGGGAAACATCCTTGCCGATGATGTCGCATTCGCCAGCAGCCACACCTTCGGGCATCATGACGGTTGTGCGTTCCTCAAGTCCTGCGTAACGGTAGCTCGAAGGACGCGACGGCGTCCTCTTTGCGCGTTCTCTGCGTTTGCGGTTTTCGGCCTCTATCTCTTTGGCCATTGCCTCTATCTTGGCCGCCTTTTCGTCCATCGCCTCTTTGATATGCGAGGATGGAAACGGCCTTGCTCCAAACGTTTGTAGTACATCACATAACCTCCACGTTCCCAATGGAGCAACTTCATGGTCGTGCGAGACTTGCCCACAAATACATACACGTTACCATTAGCCGGTTCCAGACCCACTTTCCGGACCTGTCCACACATACCATTCACTCCCATGCGTTAGATATGCGTAACCATTCAAAGCAATACGGCTTGTTTCGGCTTGTTACCAAATATATATCTGAAAGCCTTTGTTTTAGTCAAAAAAAGAACGTAATTTTGCAGTGATAAGATATTTATTGTATATAGATTATGACTTATGATAGTAAGCGAGAATAGAATTGACGAAATAATAACAAGCGGCATTAATGAAGAGCTACGTAAAGTTATAGATGAACCTATAGTTCATTCAAATTGTTATGGCGTACCAAAAGATTTGCTTGAGTATAGATAACAGAAATAGTCTTATTAATATGAAGGGAATATATTGGAAAGGCATTAAGCAACGGATAGGGAGATTCCTGGATAAGGTGTACGACTGTATACTTATCTTTACAGACTGGCTGGGGTAGGCTCGCGAAGTAATGATTACGGTTTGTTGGTGTGTAGGAAAATGGTCGCGTATGCCTATAATCTGTTCAATACATTATCCACATCCTTGACTTTATTCTTACGTGGCATTTTGTTGATATTGTATTTCAAGTAGATAGAACAGAAGCGCGAGTTCACATTGTTCTTTTGTTTGTTGTTGATGTTGTAGTACCTGATTTTCCAATCAGAGTACTCTTTACGGAACGAGTCATGACAGGCTATATTCAGCTGTAATGTCTTGTCCGGGAAACTGAAGGTAATGCCAGCGCTGGCGCACTATGACGGGTATTGTCTGCAAACCGCATCTTCAGTCTTGCTTGTATAATTCATCTTCAGGTAGAAGTTTACATTCTCCTCTATGCGGTAGTTGTAATTTGCTGATACATAGATAGACATTATAATTTCCGTCGTATTGAATATGAAACTTATTTGCTTTATCTTTATTAGAGGTTTTGACAGCCTGGTCATCATTCGAAGACTTGTAAATGTAGTCAAGATTTAGTTCCAAATGACCATCTTTCGTCAGAGGGAGATTGTAGAATAGATTCAACCGATTGTTCTTTATAGTATGATGCTATCTATTATTCCCAGACCATTGTATGATCCTTTGCAGCATGCCTGTTTGGGATGTTTTGGCAACCGAGGATGCAGGTTGTTTGATGTCGGCCTGGCCGATTTTCCTCATGCTGTTTGCCCGTCCATATCCCTGTGGATAGTTGTTGTCAGGAGCGTGATTATTTCTGCATTTGCGGTTATCTCTGATGTGCTGTTTTTTCCTTCTGAGCATCAAAAAGTATGCAGAAGTTGTGTGTAATATTCAAAAAAGCCGTATCTTTGCCCTTGGTGATTATCACCAGCAATCTGTTGTCTCATCGTGCGTTGCTCTGCATATCTTATTCAGGCGGCAGGGTGGGGGATGCGTCCATTAACTTAATAACTGAAATAAATAGGAATATGAAAACGCTTGCTAACATTGTATGGTTGGTGTGTGGCGGCCTTGAGGCAGCCTTTGGCTATTTTACGGGTAGTCTGGCTTTGGCCATTACTATCATTGGCATCCCTTTTGCGATGCAGGCATTCAAGATCGGGCTGCTCTGCCTTTGGCCGTTTGGTGCCAGAGTCATTCCCACGGAAAGCCCCACTGGTTGCCTCTGCGTTTTTATGAATTTCATTTGGTTCATGTGTGGAGGTATCTTTGCCTGGCTAATGCACGCATTTTTCGGATTGTTCCTTTATATTACCATTATTGGCATCCCTTGGGGCAAGCAGCATTTCAAGATGGCTGGGCTGGCGCTTGCGCCGTTTGGCAAAGACGTTGAACTTGATTATTAAGGGCTCGTTGCCCGTCAAAAACAGTTTAGGGCTGAATTCCATACGTGGAATCCAGCCCTAAACTGTTTTCATCCCCATCGCCTTACCCGCCATCAGCCCCTTCATCCACGCCTCATATACCGCATACGTAGTTGTGTACCATAATAGCCAACTCGAAGAGCAGGATGAGCGAGATGACGAGTCGCTTGTGCAGCAGATGCTCTATTTTCTGATATGTTTGATGCAGACAGGCAGTGCCTCTCGCCATGTCGGCAACCAGCAGGATGGGGAATATGATGATGCCTACCATGCATATTACCACATTGGGATTCATCCTGATGGCGTCTGCCCAGTGGCCATGTATCACCAGCAGCGTGGCACGGGTCATGCCGCAGCCCGGGCACGGGATGTGGTAGATTAATTTTGAGGGGCAAACGACCAAGCCGCTTTGCCCCTCAGTGCAGTATGCCACCATCACCCATGCACATGCGATGGCGTAGATGATGGTCGACAGGATATAGAATTTCTTATAAGAGCAGAGGTTCGAGCTTTTTGAGGTTTTCATTACGAGTAGCCCCTAAAATCAAAAACCAATCGATGAGAGCCCAGATTCCGATTCCGCCGCAAGTAAGCAGCTTGCCTACTCCCAAGCCGATATGACCGATATAGAAGCGGTCAATGCCGTAAGCTCCCAGGAAGATGGACAAGACGAGGGCGACTGTGGGACTCTTGAATTGAAGGCTGCTGATTTGCGCCCACTTGGAGTCGTCCAGCTCGAGCAGCTTAGTACGAATAAAGGAAATCTTCTCTTCGGCAAAATACTTGCCATTGGCCATGATAAATATGTCTACTTTTTGTGCATCCATAATGGTTTGTGTTATTTATAATTCATTTGTTATTTTCTGCCGTAAAGTTAATACTTTTTTAGCAATCAGAGAGCGATTTGTTCAAAAAATGACGCTCTTGGTGGGAAAAAAACACTTTTTCGGAGCCGTCTGCATCGATTCCGTAACTGAACTCCATCCCTTGATGACCGCCGTGGGTAGTCCTGTCATAGACTCCGTTTACTCCACGGTCACACTCTTTGCCAGGTTTCTTGGCATATCCACATCCAGACCTTTGTCCACCGCCACGTAGTAGGCGAGGAGCTGCAGCGGAACCACGCTCAGCAGCGGTATCAGTGCATTCTGGGTCTTGGGGATTTCTATCTCGTTGTCGGCGATGTTCTTCACCAGCTCGTCGCCTTCGGTGACAATTGCGAGGATGCGGCCGTTTCTTGATTTCACTTCCTGCATGTTAGAGATTATCTTCTCATAGAGCTGGTGGTGGGTGGCGATGAAGACGATGGGCATATCTTGGTCTACCAGGGCGATAGGGCCGTGTTTCATCTCGGCGGCGGGGTAACCTTCAGCATGGATATAGCTGATTTCCTTCAGCTTCAATGCGCCCTCCAGAGCCACCGGGAAGTTCATGCCACGTCCCAGGTAGAGGAAGTTGTGGGCGTAGGTAAACATCAGAGCCAGCGACTTTATCATCGGCGCCTGCTCCAGCACCTTCTCCATCTTCTGCGGTATCTCCGAGAGTTCCTTTATCATCTCATGGTAGTCGGCGTCGTCGAGCGTGCCTTGCTCGTGTCCCAGAGCCAGTGCGAGCAGCGTGAGCACGGTCACCTGCCCCGTAAAAGCCTTGGTACTTGCCACGCCTATCTCCGGGCCCACATGGATGTAGACGCCGGTGTCGGTCTCGCGGGCTATAGACGAGCCCACTGCATTGACGATGCCGAAAATCAGCGCCCCCTTCTCCTTGGCCAGTTTTATGGCTGCCAGCGTGTCGGCGGTCTCGCCGCTCTGGCTGATGGCTATCACCACATCTTCGGGCTCTATCACGGGGTCCACGTATCTGAACTCGCTGGCGTAAGCCACCTCCACGCGCTTGCGACACATCTTCTCGATGAGTTGCTTGCCTATGAGTCCGGCGTGCCAGCTCGTTCCACAGGCTACGATGATGATGTGCTTGGCGTTTACCAGCCGGTCGCGATAGTCTCTGAGCGCCGAGAGCACGATATGGTTGTTTTCCGGATGCTCCTTGTCCACGATGAGCCTGCCGCTCATACAGTCCTTCAGGCAGTTGGGCTGGTCATAGATTTCCTTCAGCATGTAGTGGTCAAAGCCGCCCTTGCTGAGTTTGCTGATGTCCAGGTCCACGGTCTTGATGGTATAGCTGCACGAGGCATGTTCGAGGTTGATGATGTTCAGTTCTTCTCCCACTCTGATGTCGGCTATCTCTCCATCCTCGAGATACACCACCTTGTTGGTGTGCTCCACGATGGGGGTGGCGTCACTGGCGATATAGAAGTCCTTGTTGTCCTTGCCCACGCCCACCACCAGCGGACTTGACTGTCGGGCAGCCACGATATGCCCTGGGTCCTTCTTTTCCATCACGGTTATGGCGTAGGCGCCGATGGCATCGTTCAGAGCCTGACATACGGCAGAGACCAAATCCTTGCCGTTCTGCTGGTAGTAATGGTCGATGAGTTGCACCAGCACCTCGGTATCTGTAGAGCTCTTGAACGTATAGCCCTTGTCTGCGAGTTGCTCTTTCAGCACCTGGTAGTTCTCGATGATGCCGTTATGCACCAACGCCAGCTCTCCACTCATGCTCACATGGGGGTGGGCATTGGCTGCCGACGGCTCTCCATGGGTTGCCCAGCGCGTGTGGGCTATACCTATGTGGCCGCTGCAGTCCTTGTCGGCTGCCACTGCTTCCAGATTACTTACTTTTCCTTTAGTCTTATATACATTGAGGTTATCCTGATTGCCAATCAGCGCCACTCCCGCGCTGTCGTATCCACGATATTCCAGTCTCTTCAAGCCCTCGATGAGGACGGGGAAGGCGTCAGACTGACCTATATATCCTACTATTCCACACATGTTTCTACTTGTTATAATTATTATTGGTTCTTCTATGGTCATCATTCTCGTTGTCACCCGTTAAGCCAAGTGACACTCACGTCGAGATGTCAACTTGCCCTAATCTCATTATCTTCTGCTGTCTGCTTGTTCATATTGGATAAAAGTTTATTTGGTCTACTAATACTGGTTGTATGCAGATTATTGTACCCTGTATCATCTGCTTTGCCACGGCCTTTTGCCACGGCTCAGCCGATGTCTTCACTTTTTTCGGCTGTAAAGGTAATACTTTTTTGACAATAATGAAGAGATTCGTAGGAAAAATGAAGAAAAAATAGAAAATAGTTAGCGTTTTGCTGGTAATGCTTACGAAGTGGTAGTATATGAACAATGGTTGACAAGGCCACTATGGCGACCTTGCCAACCATTGATATAAGTGTTTTCACCGTCATTGTCGGCTCGTATTGTTTGATGCGTGAGCGCGTGCCTTACGATGCGTGCTTCCGTGTCGTTCGATACGTGTCCACGTGCCTATTGATACGAGCCGCCAATGATGGTTGCAGCCTCGGCAGATGCGGTCATTTTCATCAGCCGATGTCACTGGCACACTCCGCTTCGCGGTCAGCGCTTTTGTAGAGGTATGCTCCACGTTTGCAGAGGTATGCTCCTTGCTTGCAGAGGTGCCCTCCTTGCTTGTGGAGGTGGTCAGCAGCCTGGCTGTTGCCCGTTGCTATTCCGAGCACATGGTTACCTCTATGCGGTGGTTCTGCTTCAGTAGTGTCTGTGCCATCTGCTGCACATCGTGGGCCGTGATGCTGTCTACCATCTGGCAGTAGCCCGTGTCAAAGTCGGCCTCGTCGTCTATCTGGTGCCAGATGATGTAGCTCCAGTAGTCGTTGGTCATGGCGTTCTGCGCATACTGCTTCTTCAGATACTGCTTTACCTTGTCCATCGACGATGCTATGGGTCCGTCGGTGGCCATGTGCTGCAGCTGTCGGTACACGATAGGGTTGAGTTCGTCATAGCGGGTGGGGTCGGTCTTATAGCTTATGCGCAGCAGGGCATTGGGCTCTTCGTCTTTGTCCAGCTCAAAGCTCACGCCGATGCCATAGGTGCCTCCCTTGTCTTCGCGCACCGAGTCGGTATAGGCTATCTGCAGACAGCGCTGCATGATGTCGAGCGTCAGGTCGGCACGGGGCGAGAAGTCTATGTCTGCCGTGTACATGATGTTGACCTGGGTCACTGGCGTAGCCATCTTGCGGCCAAACTTCACCACCTTGTTTTCCTTCACCATGCGGGGCAGACGGCTCTTGTCGGCCTTCTCGCCCTTGTGGGTGGCGGGCAGCGCAGCCAGATAGCGGCAGAGCAGCGGGCGCAGACTGTCTATGCTCACATTGCCTATGATGACCGTCTTGAACGCCGATGCGTCGGCAAACCGCTCACGATATATCTCCATGATGCGGCCATAGTCGGCGCGGTCTACCATCTGCCGTGTGGCGGGCGCCGTGCGCAGGTTGTTGCCATAGAGCACCGCGCTCAGACTGTCGTTGTATACCACCTTCGGACTGGCACTGCGGTTGGTCAGAAACGACCGCGTGCGGTTTCTCAGTCCTTCAAATGCCACCGAGTCGCGTCTTGGGGCTGTGAAGTAGAGATAGGTGAGTTGCAGCATCGTCTCCAGGTCTTTCACCGACGATGTCGCCGTGATGCGCTGTGACGACTGGCCTATCGCGGGTGCCACCTTCACCGACTTGCCCGTAAGCGCCTTGCGCAGTTGGGTGCTTGTCATGCTGCCCACGCCACCTTCGGTGATGGCACTTGCCAGGAGCGCGAAGTTGGGGATGTCGGCGTCGGGGTAGAGCGAGGTTCCGCCTTCGCCCTTGACAGTCATGGTCACCACGTCGGCCTGATAGTCGGTGGGCTTGACATACACCTCCATCCCGTTGCTCAGCGTGAGCCGCGTCATGCCCCACTTGCCCGTAGCCTCTTCCTTCACTATTGTGCCCGGAGTGGGCATCTTGTCCATGATGGCTGTCGCGGTGTGGGCGTCTACGTGGGCGTCATACTGCCGGCGCTGCGCCTCGACGATGGTCTCTTCTATCTCTGCCTCGGAGGGCAGCAGCACCTCCTTGCGGTCGGGGCCGTAGAGCACGAAGACCTGGTTGCGGTCGGTGATGATGGTGCCGATATGGCTGTTTATGTCCTTGAGGGTCACCTCTTGGTCCATCTTCTGCATCAACTCATAACTGTAGGCAGGCGAGAGTATCGGTTCGCCGTCGAGGAAGTTGTTTACACACTGCTTGACCAGACTGCTGTTGCGGCGGTCGCCCTCCATCTTCATGCGCCGTTGGGCTGCGTTGAGATAGATGGCCTTTGCCCTTGCCAGTTCGTCGGCAGTAAATCCGTGCTGGCGCACTCTCTCCACCTCAGCCACAGCCGCCGCGATGCCGCCCAGTATGTTGTCCTGCTTGCAGCTTATGCTGAGGCTGAAGGCGTCGCTGGTGCCCGATACGAAGAACATTCCGTCGCGCACTGTGCTGCTCATATAGGGCGGGTTGGCGGTCTCCTTGCCCTTGTCTGCCAGTCGGCTGTTGAGCATGTTGACGATGAGCCCCTCCATATATCCGTCGCGCTGATAGTCCATGGTGGTCTTCTCTGCGCGGGGCGTCGCTGCGCGCTTCATGTAGAGGTGTCCCAGCGCGATGGGCTGCTCGCGGTCTTTCTCTATCGCCACTATCATGCGGTCGCTGCTGTTTACGGGGTAGTAGATGCGCTCTGCCGGGTTCTTGGCGGCGGGAATTTTGCCAAAGAGCCGTTTGATTTTGGCTTCCATGCGGTCTACATCTATGTCGCCCACCACAATCACCGCCTGGAGGTCGGGCCTGTACCACTTGTCATAATAGTCGCGCAGGTCCTGATAGGGAAAATTGCTGACGATGTCCATATTGCCTATAGGCATGCAGTCCTCGTACTTGGAGCCGCGGTATATCTTGGGCATCACGCGCTCCATGAGTCGCTGCATCGCCATGCCCGAGCGCCGGTTGCGCCACTCTTCGCGTATCACGCCACGCTCCTTGTCTATCTCCTTGTCCTCGAGCAGTATGTAGTGGCTCCAGTCGTTGAGCACCAGCAGACACGAGTCTACGATGCCCTCACGGCCGATGGGGGCTGCCCCTATGTGGTAGACGGTCTGGTCTACCGAGGTGTAGGCATTGAGATTGGCTCCGAATTTCACACCTATAGACTCGCACCAGGGCACTATGCCCAGCCGTTTGCCCTTGCCGGGGAAGTGCTTGGTACCATTAAACGCCATGTGCTCCAGGAAATGAGCCAGACCACGCTGGCGGGGTTCCTCGAGAATGCTGCCCACCCGCTGGGCGATATAGAAATCGGCCAGTCCGGGCTCCTTGGCGTTGTGGCGTATGTAGTAGGTGAGTCCGTTCTTCAACTTACCCGTGCGCACGGCATCGTCCTGCTTCACCGTCTGTGCCGACAGCGCGGCAGGGAGCATGAGGGTGATGGCCAGGAGTGCTAACAGTTGTCTCTTCATGGCGGGTCGTGGTTAGCGGATGGTCACTTTCTTGTTGCCGATGACATAGACGCCCTGGGCGAGTCCGCCTACCGCCTTGTCATAACTCTGGGCACTCTTTACCAGCCGTCCGTCGAGGGTGTAGACATCTGTCTTGCCCTTCTGGCTCTCGGCGGTGGTCGTGCCGATGCCTACCGATGTGCCAGCCAGTTTGTAGCTGTAGTATATCATCGCCCAGTTCTTGTTGCCGGTGTATGAGTAGTCGGTGCCATAGAGCGTCGCGGTGTTTTTGCCTCGGTTGGCCACTACCATGTTCTCACCGTCTATGATTGGAGTGCATGCAGCAGCCACTATACCATACTTGCACAGCGTGATGGCGGTACCCAGTGAGAGTGTGGCGGCATCTACAGGCACCAGCAGAGCACCACCGGTCATGTCATAGCCGAAGGCATACATCGTGGAGCCGTTGAGATAGACGCCATAGAACTTGCCTATGCCGCCATCCAGGCGTATGGCGCTCTTGACCACCTCGCCTGTGGCTGGGTCCATCTTGAGGATGTAGCCCTTGTGCTGTCCCTTGCTGTTCTCGTAGAGTCCGGTGAGTCCACCCATAGACGAACCGGTGAAGTATACATATCCGTCTATCCACTGGCAGCCGTTGTTATGTATGGTCTTCTTGCTGCCCACGGGGGTGATGGTCTTGACATAGCCCACGCTGAGGTCGGCAGCGCTGACCGATGCCAGCAGGAGGTTCTCGCAGTCGTTGGTGACGCTTACAGCCTTGCCGCCCAGTGTCAGTTCGTTGCCTGCCTTACCCTTTATGCGTCCGTTGAAGTAGAGGTTACCGTTGGCATAGACCACCTTGTCCAGAAACGCGCTGGCGGCGATGCCCTCTGCGGTAAGGCTCTTGACGAAGTAGCCGTCCTTGTCTAACTTGGCAAGGAAAAGGTCGCCCACTACACCCTGAGAGTCACCATCCCACTCGGTAGTGTTCTTTGCGGTGAGTGTCTCTACGGTTCCGTCGGTCTTCTTCAGATACATCTCGGTGCGGAAGTTACCGGTGAGATAGATGCCACCATCCTCGTCGACAGCCACGCCATAGACCGACATGTTGTCCTTGGTGAATCCCTTCTTGCGCTTCTCTACCTTGCCCGCGATGAGGCGCGACCACTCCAGACTGCCGTTCTCGGCTATCTTGAGCACCAGGTAGCGGTACTCGCCGCTGACATTGCCCATGTCCTTGATGGTGGTCACATGGCCCGTGGGGTCTACATATTCTACCAGGTTGTCATAGCCAACTTCTGCCACCCATGCGCGGGTCTTGAGCACAGCCAGCAGTCCACCGTCCTTGGTAGAGACGATGTGCGACTTGTCGTGCGCGATGTCGCCTTTGCGCGTATAGGCGTTCCAGACGATAGATCCGGCGTTGCTCACCTTCTGCAGAAACATATTGCCATTTTTGCTGGTGCCCGTGTAAGGACTACCCACGATGGCGGCGCCGTCGGCGCCAGTGACCTGTTCGCCGTCAAACCAGAGGTTGACCTGTGAGGCCCCGGAGTTGGAGCCCCATGTGGTAGCCACATAGTAATCGCCGCCCGAGGCTTTGACCATACCGATGATGTTGTCGCCAGCCGATGTGGCGCCGTCTACGGTGTGTGCCCAGTTGAAGGTCACTGCAGGCTGGGTCTCTGCCAGCGATGCGGTGGCGAGCATGAAAAATGCTGCCAGAAAGAGTGTAATTTTCTTCATACTTGTTTGTGTTTTGGTTATTATTTGTCTATGTTGTCATTGTCATTCCGTTAGAAATATATGCCCGCAGCCAGGGTCAGGCCCATGCCGTGAGCGGTCAGCGCATAGCGGCTGTAGCGCCAGTCGGCGCGCACAAAGGGGTGGAAGCGCGGGCTGGCCTTGTAGGAGGTCTCGATGGCGGCGCCGGTAGACCAGACG
>ULYL01025752.1_pt1 | contig 12106 bp, 10 predicted proteins | sample 1962211 | NCBI WGS metagenome assembly ULYL01 (sample SAMEA4835864, study PRJEB28245) | human gut metagenome | biome: gut microbiome; material: fecal sample | place: Denmark | collected 2008
TTTCCTTTCGCGTTCACGGGAAGCCTGAGAATGAAAACCCGATGCTCACATAGGACCGGATGTCCACACCATATAGGTATGAACATCGACTTACTAATGTGAGCATACGGGCAATCCTCCTCAATAGAGGTCTTACCGCTAACAGCATTCCGATTACTCCTTCTGCGGAAAAGAAATCAGTTTCTCAGGCTTTTTCTTTATGAACGCGAAATAATAGTCAATGCTTTGTTTTTACTAAAATGTCTGGAAGCGGCTCCTGCCGAATCCATCCGCAAAGGTACGAAGAAACCGGCAAAAAACAAAAAGAAATGGGATTTATTTTCATTTTTATTGCAGATAAGCAAGATTAAAAGAAGCTCTTTAGCTATTCATAAATTAAATTTTACCATAGAATTGGCTCTTTAAAGTAGGGAAAACTACGGAAAATGCTACTTTTAATATTAAATAACGTGAATTTTTCACGAAACACAAATTTTCATTTTGCAATTCTGCTTTTTTATCGTATATTTGCAGCAAAAAAAACAGCTATGATACAGGAATTTCAAATACAAAACTTCTTCAGCATCAGAGAAAGGCAAACGCTCAGCTTCCTTCCTACGAATGATGACAAGATGAGAAGCCAATACCTATACGAAGTGGCAGAAGGTGTTGAACTCCTCAAGATTGGTATCGTGTATGGTAGCAACGCCAGCGGCAAAACCACGCTGCTCGATGCCCTCGCATTCTTCCGCCGCACCATGCTCGACAAACCGGAAAACAAGAATATGGGAATGGGGTACGTTCCTTTTCTTCTGGATAATCACAGCCGCAAGGAACACTCCTCTATGCAGATGACCTTCTGGCTCAACCGGGAGAAATACATCCTAAGCCTGGAATTCGACGAAATGCGAATCTACGAGGAGACGCTGATGGTTTATACAAGCTCACGCCCTACCAAGCTATACAACCGCAGCTATCAGCAGGAAACAGACCACTCGGAAGTTACCTTTGGCAGCAAATCGGGCATCAACAAAGCCACCCAGCAAGCCATCGCCGGCAATACTACCAACAACTGCACGGTTATGGCCGCCTTCGGACAATCGAATGCAGCCACATCACGACTGAACACCGTAGCAGAATTCTTCTATTCGGGAATGCGAGATACGCTGAGCCCGCGCGACTCCCTGACATTTAACGTGAAAGACGAATTGCGCCATGACAAGGATGGCAAGAAGAAACGCTTTCTGTTACAGATGCTGAAAGCGAGCGACTTCAACATCACCGACCTTTCTCTAGATGACCGAGAAGAAAGTATCACTCCGGAAATGGAGAAGACCATCAAGAGTGCTCCCATCCCAGAGGAGGCTAAGGTAGAGATGCTCCGCCGTGGCACGCTTAAGCATGATGAAATCCTCTTCCAGCATACGGGCGACGGCGGCGAATATACTTTACACGAACGAATGGAATCGGCAGGCACCCACAGGTTTCTGGGCATGTCGGTGGTGCTTTATTATGTGCTCCACCACAACAACTTCATCCCTATCGACGAGGTGGAAACGAGCATCCATTATGAGCTTCTCTCCTACTTCATCAAGTTGTTTCTTGCCAACAGCGAGGGTTCTAGCCAGCTGCTCATGACCACTCACGACATCAATCTGCTGAACGAAGGCTACATCCGCCGGGATGTGGTATGGTTTACAGACAAGAGCCATGAAGGTGCCACCCAGCTGAAGCGTCTCAGTTCGCTGGGTCTGCACAAGACGATGAATCCATATCATGCCTACAAGCAAGGCAAGCTGGTGGATTTACCATTCCTTGGAAGTATTTATCTGGATAAGGAGGATTAGAATATGGCAGTAAAGAAAAGTATAGCAATCATAGGTGAAGGCGAGACGGAGTGGTTCTACTTTGATTCACTCCGCATCGCCTGCCGCTACCCCTTTAAGGTGGCGCCCGATTTTCCCCAACATTCCGACATTCCTCACATGGCAAAATTGGCAGAGTCGTATGTAAAATGCGAAACCGACTATGTAATCTGCCTAGTTGATATGGACCGTCTGTTGCAGAATCCCAAAGAAATGGAAACTTACTCCAAGATACGCAAGAAGAGCAGCCGTAAGATTATGTGGGTGGAAACCAATCCATGCACGGAATTCTGGTTTCTGCTGCATTTCCTGCCTCAACTTTCCGTGAAGCGTTACGACAGCTACGAGCAGCTCATTCCTGAGCTTCAGCGCTATATGCCTGGCTACGAAAAGACCGTAAGATATTTCCGTAAGAACAAGCTTTACAACTATCTTACGGAAAACGGCGATCTTCAGCGAGCTCTAGGTTATGCCAAGGAACTCTCCCGGCTAAGCGAGACTACGCCAGAAGATAAGATTGCCTATAGCCAGATGCACCGGGTATTCGAGCTGATAGCATCGATGAATCATGATAAAACCTGCAAGGAAATCATCCTACCGAATGAACAAATCCCAATTGGAGACAACCAGCAGGAAATCATCAATTTCATCGTCAATAACGGAAAATCTGATTTGAAATCCATTTCAAAAGCTACAGGCCTGAAAGTTTCAAGAACACGAGATTATCTCAAAACGCTCGTTGATAAAGGGCTGATTGATGTGGAGGGAAATTATAAAGATAAATTATATAAATTAAAAACACAACCTAAAAAATGACAACAGACCAAAAAGAAAAATGCCGCAAGGCATATTACCATTCTGATATCGAGCCTACACTAGACCGACTAAATCAGATAAAGGAAATAGTCTCCAAATTTGAAAAGAATGGAGCAAATCGCCTTACCTGTGCCCTGGAAATGAAGCACAAGGATCTAGACGAAATAGAACAACTTTCAGGATTCATAGCCCAAGCCTGCGACAAAATGGAAAAAGAACTGGAACGACTGAAAAAGTTTGAACCCTCTTTCAATAATCAATTTGCCACAGACCACAACAACTACTACAATTCAGTAAGCGAAGTTCTAAGACATATCAGAAGCCACTTGTCCCCTCTGAAAATCATCCTCAAGAAATTCTGCCCGCGAAAGCATCCTTCGGCTGCAGAATGCGAAATGTATAATATTCCGCCCAAATCGGTAATCGATGCTTCATTACTTGGAGATGAAATATACCAGCCTGAGTTGTTTGAACTGGAAAGCTTTCCGCCAGCAGTACAGGGGCTGTATAACGAGATGATTAAATTCTTCAAGGCAGAAAAGGAATGTATGGATATCTGTGCAGAAATTCTACAAGAAGAACTGGCTATACGCAAGGATCCTATCAAAAGTAAATGCATATTGGATAAATACAGACAAAAAGCATACAAACGTATGGAAAATACGATTATGCTCATCTCCGAAGATACGATAGAGTATCTCAAGGCTACAACACCTGCTTACCAGGCGTACCAACACTATGCTTCGGAGGAAGGATTTGCGCAAGGAGAATTCCACAAGCAGAACTGTGCCTCGATGGATCATCTATGCCTTATCGAAGCTAAAACCGAAAATGAGGATATAACCATTAAAGAGAAGGTGCTTTGGGGCAACAATCCAAAAACCATTAAGAAAATAAGGTACGTAATAAGCCACTTCGACGAACTGCTGCCAGCTGATTTCAAGCACAAACTGATGGGAATGTATGAATATATTTTCTGCCAATGGGCTTTGCCTAATAATGTGAAGCAGGCAGTAGAATACTTCATCGAGCACTACAAAGGGAACTACGCTCCTGTAAAATATGCCGCAGTAAACAAACATAGTCTGGAATATAACAAGACCTCCGAGATGGTAAAAAGTTTCATATCCGGCATCAATGTACTTTTTGCAAATAGCAATAATGAAGACCTGATGGATTTTAGTGCTTAAAAAGTAGATTTGATTGGGAGTGAAATGGTTCAAAATACCCAAAAAGTGTATTAGCTCGCATAGCTGATACACTTTTTTTATTGAATTTTTGCTTTGGAAATCTACTTTTTATGAAAACCAGATTAACTTTTTATAAAAAGTAGATTATCAGTAGCCTATCAATCTACGTTTTTGCTTTTAATAATCTACTTTGCTACCATTCAATCTACTTTTTAACTTAGCATAACATCAAGAATTCTAAAAACGTAAATATTTTTCATCCATCTACTATCTACTTTTTTCCTTGTCTATCTCTCATAAAATACCGACCTTTGCAGCACCAAACCACATCAGGCATGGGCAAGCGAAGACCGAAGCCTGTTTCGATTTTGGCTGATGCGGAATGGAGGTCCCCTCTCATCGAAACGGAGGGAATAACCGGAAAGACTACAATTATGTCTAATCATAATTTCTACCCCAACACAGAATTGGGTATCGACCTCAAGTTGATAACACGCAAGCCTGGACGCCTGGCCGTGGGCGAGTATCTGGACGGAGCCATCACGCACGACGGAGAAGACCACTTCACATTCGTGCAAAACGACTCCGAGAAGAAGAAGGAGAAGGTGGTGCAGAGAAATCCACACGTGTATGAAGGAACTTACATCAACGTGAACCGCAAGAATGACGGTACGCTCTACCCTACCTTCAACCGCAGACCTCAGTTCAAGAAGTTTTTCACCTTCGAGGAATTCTGCCGAGGAGCCGCCAACGAGCTTCTCTGCATTTGCAGCAAGAGTGATAACAGATAACACGGAGTCTCACGTCTCAGTCTCAGTTAGGATAAATGTCACAATCCAACTTCGAACCCGCTTCTTAAGCATTTATAACTTATTGATTATTAATTAGTTATATATAACATATATAGAAAGCGAGACCACATGAAAAATAACTGAGACTCTGAGACTGAGACTGCGGCAATCAGAAAACAACATCAAGTTTTTAATTTAATTCTCTAAAAAGCAATGATTTACAACATTTTCAGCAATACCGCTCCGGCGATGCCCAAACCCTGCAAAGGCACAGAATTTGTGAAATTTGCCCTATCGCAGGCATCAAAAGACATGCGTGAAGTGCTCATTCCGATGGCAATTCCGGCTCTTGCCGCTCATCTCACGGATGTAAGATTCATGTATTCCGACAACAAATATTATGAAATGTGCGGCCAGATGGGGCATTTGATTGGTCCTTCGGGTATCGGAAAGGCACAATTGGGGCATTTGGTAGAGGCTATCATGCGCACTTTTCGCAAGCATGATGAGACTGAGTTCAAAAAACTCGTGGACTGGCAGCGACAGATGAAGACCAAGGGCGCCAACAAGGAAAAGCCCGAACGTCCGGACGTGAGTTTCTGGTTTCCACCAGCCGATGTCACCAATCCTGCCTTTATCCAGAATGCCATGGCGTGCGAAAAACTGGGCGAGCGCACGCAATACATCAATCTGCCCGAAGTAGAAATGGCGGATAGAATGTGTGGCGGCCATAAGCAGGTAAGCCAGATGGTAAGAAACATCTACGACCGTCAGCGTGCCGGAGCCCTGCGCGCCACGGCAGATGGCGTAACGGGCAATCCCGTGCTCAGGGTGAACCTCACCTTCACTTCTACCCCCGAGGCTGCCCGACAGTTCTACAAGAAAGACCTCACCAATGGTTTCTTCGGCCGCATCCCTTTCGCCTACAAGGCTCGTGGCGAGCGTAGTGGCAAGATTCCACGACAGGGAACGTATGATGCGGAATTCCTGAAGAAGATGGACAGCTATCTGCTACGCCTGGACAACTGCAAGGGCAGTTTTGTGGTGAAGAAGCTCAACAAGGTGGCCGACCAGCTGGCAGAAGAAATGGCAAGGCTTGCCGATCTTGCCGATGATGACATGCTTTGGGAGCTTTCCCACCGCAGCATCTTTTCGGCATGGAAGAAGGGAGCCGTGCTATGGATTCTGAACGACCAGACGTGGACACGCTCCATCGGCGAGTTCGTGATATGGTTCTGCTATTATGACTTGTGGTCGAAAGTGAAGGTATTTGGCGACATGTTCAAGTGTGGCGATGTGCAGGAGGAGGTGCAGAAAACCGGTCCCAAGAATATGCTTGACCATCTGAAAGTATCATTCAACGAGCTACAGCTGGAAGCTCTCCGCTTGAGCCTTGGCAAGAGCAAGGAGGGCACCAAGCATCAGCTTAACGTATGGAAGAACCGCAAATTCATCACCTATTCTGCCCAGACGGGGCTTTATACGAAGACAAGGGAATATCTGACGGGAATGCCGGCGGGAAAGGATAAGAGATAAAGTAAAAAATAGTTTTTATGCAGAAATATGAAATTCAAAAGCTCCGCGACCTGCCGATAGAGAGGGTTGCGGAGCAGATGGGGATAAAGGTGGAGCGGCACAAGGCACTCTGCCCCTTTCATGACGACCACCATGCCAGCCTCTCGTTCAACACGAGGAAGAACAGCTGCCGCTGCTATGTCTGCATGGGTAATTCCGTGGGCACCATCGACCTTGTGATGAAATACCTGGGGAAGGATTTCCTGTCGGCTTGCCGATGGCTCGCCGAGGAGCATCAGGTTTACCTGGAGGATGACAGGAAGAGAGAGGGTTCAGCCTCTTCCCCTTCCTCCGAAGCCTCTTCTGCCAATGGTTCCTCTTCGGGAAAATCCTCCTCCTTTGATGCGAGCAGGTATGCGAGATTCTTTGAGCATCCGTGGCTGAACGAGGCGGCAAGGAGATTTCTGTTCGAAGAGAGGAAGATTGACTGGAGAGTGGTGAACTGGTGCAGATTGACATCCTGGACGGATAGGGATGGTGTGAACTGGCTGCAGATTCCATACTTCAGCACGGAGGGAAAGCTGATTGGGATTCAGAACAGAAACCTCGATTACAGGAAGACGCCCACCCAGGCAAAGGGGCTGGCTGCGGAAAAAACGCCCACAGATTTCACAGATGACACAGATTCTCCTTCACATCAGACGGAGGGTTCGCATCAGACGGAGGGTTCACATCAGACGGAGGGTTCGCTTCAGACGGAGGGTTCACATCAGACGGAGGGTTCACATCAGACGGAACCGATGGCTCCCCGATTCCGCTTTCCCTATGGTGCCCGATGCAGCATCTATAATCTTCCCGTGGTGAAGATGCTGAAGCCGGGCGAGAGGCTGTTTATTACGGAGGGATGCAGCGACTGCTGGGCGATGCTTTCTGCCGGACATAAGGCGATAGCCATTCCGTCGGCCACGCTTCTCAAACCCGAGGATAAGCAGCTGCTGGCTGATATCGAGCGGCAATATCAGGTGGAATTCCACATGTTTCCTGATCAGGATGCGCCCGGCGAAAGCCTCTTCCTGCAACTCAGGGAGATTCTCCCCCATCTGGTTCATCATCAGTTGCCCCCAGGCTGCAAGGATTTCAGCGAGTATTATCTGGAAAGCTTCTGCCCTTACTAGGGCGTGTAGGTAAAAACCGAGTTTAGTATTTTTTATGCAAATTGATTTTTTAATGTAAATTGAATTATGATGATAGATGATTTCAAGATTCGTATGTACACCAAGAAGGAACTTGCCCTGATGTACTTTCCCGAGAGTTATCCACGCACAGCCGTCAACCATCTGATGGCATGGATCCATCTCTGCACCCCGCTATGGAATGAACTCCTGGCGATGGGGTACCACAAGACCTGCAAGGCTTTCTCGCCCAAGCAGGTGAAGGCCATCGTGGAATACCTGGGGGAACCGGGATAAGGGTTAGTGATTAGTGATTAATTATTAGTGATTAAATGTGCCGCTATCGCACGGCTTCACATGCTATCGCCCAACTGACTGTGGGGGATTTCGTATCTTTGCATCGTGATTCAGAAAGCGCAGGAAAATCACTTTCCTAGTTGGAGAAAAATATTTCTCCAGTTGGAAAAATGAAAAAAGGCATCTGGGAGATATTCCGGATAAGATAATCCCGAATGCATCAAGTTATCAACCTCGACTCCAAGCCCTGATACGAGTCCTTCTCTTTCTTCTTTTTTAAAAAGAAGACGGAAAGTTAATAGGGGGCAAGAGAAGCGTATGAACCCAAATATGAAGGCATTCATCAAGTATCTCATCGTGGCTATCTGCTCTGCCATCGTCACCTTCCTCACAAGCTCGTGTACCGCGGGACTCGTGATCGGGAAGAACCAGAGGCAACAACAGGAGAACAATATCACCACGCGAGCCGACTCTTCGCACTTCGTGCCAACCATCACCATCAGGTGAAGATGGTTTGCAAAAACGCCGGAACGCCTAGGGGGGACCAGCGATGGAATCGCTGGGAACGGAGGCTGGAAGGGGGCTACGAGGCTTGCGCTCCTTTTCTGGCTCGGCAAGAACGGAGGCTAGAAGAGGGCTGGAAGGGGGCTACGAGGCTTGCGCTCCTTTTCTGACTCGGCAAGAACGGGGGCTAGAAGGCGGGCTGGAAGGGGGCTAGATGGGCACGCCCTGAAAGGGGGGAAAGCTTTATAATTATTTTTTATCAATTTATTAACAATTTAAAATTCAAGAAGATTATGGCAATTAATTTGAAAGCAAAGGAAACCCTCATCCAAGTGGGTGAGTTGAAAGGTAAGTATCGTTACGTTCTCAGTACCGAGCTTTACAACAAGCTCCCGGAGAGCAAGGTTATCAAGGAGGCGGCTCTGAGAAGTGGCGTGAGCCGCGGCGTGATGCAGGCATGCTGGGATGCTGCCGGCGAAGTAATCAAGGCATGGTCTACCGAAGGACACTCCGTAGCCATCCCGGGATTGGGAACCATGAGATTCGGCGTGCGAGCCAAGAGTGTGGCTACCGTGGGTGAGGTGGCTGGTAGCCTCATCACCACCCGCAGAGTTATCTTCACCCCAAACGTGGATATCAAGGATGAGCTGCAGAGAACTCCTATCCAGATTACCTGTATCGACCGAAACGGCAAGGTGGTGAAGAACGTTACTTCGGGCGATGGCGGCAACGTGGAAGACCCAGACAAGGATCCAAACGGAGGTGGAACCAACGGCGGCGGTTCAGGCAATACCGAAGGCGGCGGCTCAGGCAATACCGAAGGTGGCGGCTCAGGCAATACCGAAGGCGGTGGCACCAGCGGTGGAGACGCTGGCGGAGACGTAGGTCTGTAGTCCTACTACCAAGATAGAAAATCCCCAATCCTCGGGCTCATCGGGAGCACCAAGAGATTGGGGATTATCTTTTTCCAGCATTTCGCAAATGAGGGAATTGATTGAAGTAAAATCAATACGGGAACAGGAGCGGAAGCACGAAGGTCATCACCACGCCGATGATGATCTGCAACGGCAAACCTACCTTCACGTAGTCCATGAACGTATAGCCACCCGCCTTCATCACCAGCGCATTAGGCGGAGTGGAGAACGGAGAGGCAAAGCACATGCTGGCACCCAACGTTACCGCAAAGAGGAAGGAATAAGGACTCACGCCCACCTGCCGGGCTGCCACCAGGGCGATAGGAGCCATCAACACAGCCGTAGCGGTATTGCTGATGAACATCGTCATGAGAGAAGTGGTGAAATAGATTCCGGCAAGCAGAGCCGTCGGTCCCATCGAGCCGAGACTGTCTACCAGCCCCTGCGATACCAATGCCGAAGCTCCCGTCTTCTCCAGCGCCGTAGACATCGGCATCATGGCGGCGATGAGCACGATGCTCTCCCAGTTGATGGTCTTGTAGGCTGCCTCCACGTTGCGGAAGCATCCGGCAAAGACGGTAAGCAGTCCGGCGATGATGACCGCCGTAACCGGAGCCACGGGGATGAAGTCGAACACCATCATCGCTATCATCAAGAGCATGATGGCTGCAGCCACAGGCGCCTTGTAGTCCAGGAGCACCTTGTCTGCCGTCTTCTCCGGCTGATCCAGCACCACCCAGTTGGTGGTATCTGCCGTAAGATGGGCCAGATTGGTCCACTCTCCCTGCACCAGGAGCATATCGCCCACATGCAGCTTGGTGGCTATCAGATTGTCGGTAATATATTCCTTGCCCACCTTGCCGTCAGAAGAGCTTCCACCTCGCTTCACTCCCAGCACGTTGATGCCGAAGCGCTTGCGCAGGTTGGCATCTCCAATTCGCAATCCGGCAAAATTGGAAGTAGGCATCACAACAATCTCGGTCAGCCCCAGGTCGTAGAAATCAATCTTCACGTCCTTCATCTTCCTCAGGTCGTAATCCTGCGCAAACCGTTCAATCTTCTCCTCATCACCCATTATATATAAGGTGTCGTGCACGGCGATGGTGCTGCTGCTCTTCGCCATGTTCTGGTTGACGTCCTTCACGAGTCCCAGGCGCGATTTCTTCTCGTTTCTTATCTCGATGATACTCACGCCATATTTCTTCTGGATGCTGAGGTCCTTGAGGGTCTTGCCCACGATGTCCATCATCCGCCCATTCTCATCGATGGCTGCAGCCGTGCGCTTGCTTGGCACGATGTATCGATGCAGGTTGTCGAGCAGCTGGTATTCGTCTACCAGGTCATCGAGCGACTTTCCGTTCTTATTTTTCTTGCCGTTCTGCTTCTGGCTGAGGAAGATTTTGCTCAGGGGCATGAGGACGATGATTCCGATGGCGATGACGATGATTCCCACGGGGAAGAAGGAGAAGAACGCCAGGGGCTTGAATCCAGCCTCAGTAAGCACCTCGTCGATGACCAGGTTGGGCGGCGTACCGATGAGCGTGAGCATTCCGCCCAGACTTCCTGCAAAGGCGAGCGGCATGAGGAATCGCGATGACTGCATGCCCGAACCTGCAGCCAGACTCATGATGATAGGCATCATCAGCGCCACGGTTCCGGTATTGCTCACGAAGGCTCCGATGAACGAGGTTACGAGCATCACGAGGAGGAAGGTAACGGTTTCGTTGCCACGGGAGAGCGCCATCAGCTTATTGCCCGTCAGCTTGGCAAGCCCGGTCTGCATGATGGCTCCACCCACCACGAAGAGGCCTATCATCATGATGACGATGGGCGAAGAGAAGCCGGCAAGAGCCTCTGCCGGCGTCAGGATTCCGAGAACCAAGAGTGCTGCCAAGGCAGAAAGAGCCACAATATCAGCCCTCACCCTGCCCCATATAAACATGGCAACCGTAATGATTAATATAATAAGCGTTATTGTCATGCTATGAAAGAATTTAAAATGAATCTTCTGCAAAGATACTTACTTTTTATCGTTTTTTTTATCATTCCAATGCTAATAATTCTAAATTTATTGCAGATATTTCAAAAAAACTGCAATTAATCCATCAGTTTTCCTTACCTTTGCAATCCAGATAGACATACTGAACAATAGAATTAGAAGACTTAACAATACATTAATTTTTTTTAGATAATGGAACAAAACAAAGTTAAACCAGCTGATGGCAAGCTGGGTATCATGGTTGTAGGTTGTGGTGCAGTTTCTACTACATTCATGACTGGTGTATTTATGGCTCGCAAGGGACTTGCAAAGCCAGTTGGTTCAATGACTCAATACGATAAGATTCGCGTGGGCAAGGGTGCAGACAAGAAGTATCTTCACTACAAGGACATCGTGCCTATGGCAGATCTCAACGACATCGTATTCGGCACTTGGGATGTTTATCCTCAGAATGCTTACCAGGCTGCTATGTATGCCGAGGTTCTGAAGGAGAAGGACATCAACCCTGTGCGCGAGGAACTGGAGCAGGTGGTTCCAATGAAGGCTGCCTTCGACAAGAACTACGCCAAGCGTCTGGATGGAGACAACGTGAAGGACTGCAAGACCCGCTGGGAGATGGTGGAGGCTCTGCGCCAGGACATCCGCGACTTCAAGGAGAAGAACGGCTGCTCCCGCATCGTCGTAGCCTGGGCTGCTTCTACAGAAATCTACGTACCGGTAGATATGGAAATCCACGGCTCATTGGCAGCTCTCGAGGCTGCGATGAAGGCTGACGACCGCCAGCACATCGCTCCATCCATGTGCTACGCTTATGCAGCCCTTACCGAGGGTGCTCCTTTCATCATGGGTGCTCCTAACACAACGGTTGACATTCCTGCCATGTGGGAACTCGCTGAGAAGACTCACATGCCTATCGCAGGCAAGGACTTCAAGACTGGTCAGACTCTCGTGAAGAGTGGTTTTGCTCCTATCATCGGCACCCGCTGCCTCGGCTTGAACGGTTGGTTCTCTACCAACATTCTTGGCAACCGCGACGGTCTCGTTCTCGATGAGCCAGCCAACTT
>ULYL01058389.1_pt1 | contig 12089 bp, 11 predicted proteins | sample 1962211 | NCBI WGS metagenome assembly ULYL01 (sample SAMEA4835864, study PRJEB28245) | human gut metagenome | biome: gut microbiome; material: fecal sample | place: Denmark | collected 2008
CTGCTCTCGGCGCTTCTGCTCGTTTTCGCTCTGACCGGCTGCGTCAGAACGGATATCGGCGTATCGCTTAACAAAAACGGAACCGGCAGCGTTTCCGCTTCTCTCGGTATCGAAAAAAGCGTGTATGACCAGCTGACCGCACTCGGCGGCTCCGACATTTTCGAAGGCAAAACACCCGAAGCCGTGAAATACGGCGACACCACATATATGACCGTCACCGAAACGAAAGAATACGGATCTTATGATGAAATCAAGGCCGCCCTGCTGGAACTGACCTACAATACAGACAAACTCGAGGGTTTAACCGGAGACGCGGCCAAACCGGCCGATGATCCTTCCGAATATACGCTCTATCAGCCTGAACCGGAAAAGAAGAACGACCATATCTTTGATTCGGTCAATATTGAAAAGACCGAAGGTATCTTTTATTCCGTTTACACGTTCAGAGCTACGGTAAACCCTCCCGAAACTCAGGACAGCGATCTGAAGGGCGCGTATAAGATGACTGTCACAGTTAATATGCCGGATAAGATTACTCAGTACAAAGGCGGAGAACCGGACGGTAAGACAATCGTCTTTGATTTCGACGGTCTGACCGAACAAAGCGAGATCGCAGCGGTATCCGAAGTCAACAATTACGGTGTGATCATCGGCATCTGCGTCGCGCTTCTCGTCGCGGCCGTCGTATTTGTCATCGTCATTAAACGGAAGAAATAAGGAGGCGCGAAAATGGTAAGACCGATTCTCCCGCCGATTCTTCCGGTCAGACCGATCCGGCTGGTTGAGTCCGCGGCGGAAACAGTGCTTGAAATCGCTGTCTGCGCCGCTATACTCGGCGTTTTTACTCTTGCCGTCTGGATCATGCTGCGGCATTCAAGGAAGGAACTGAACGAGCCGGTCATGCCGGCAGCGCTGATCTCCTATGCTGGAGTCGGTCTTATCCTTTTCCTTGTTCACGGTATATCCCTTACGGCTGTAAAAGGACTGATCCTATGCGCGATACTGCTATGGGCAAATCTTTCCGATTTGGCGAAGCATGAGGTGCCGGATTTCGTTTCCGCAATGATTCTCGTGCTCGCGTTCGTCGGATTTGACATAGCGAATCTGCCGTCCATGCTTCTTGGCGCAGCCGTGGTGTTTCTTCCTCAGATGGCAGTGTCGATACTCAGACCCAAAAGAGCCATCGGCGGAGCGGACATCAAGATTTCCACTGCGCTCGCGTTTTTGCTGGGAGCGGAAAAAGGAATATTCGCATTGCTTGCCGGTATGCTCTGCGGCGTGATTGTTATGTTGATTGTAAGAAAAGTCCGTAAGGAAACGAACAGGGAGCCTTTTGCGCTTGTACCGTTCCTCAGTTTTGGAGCGATGCTGGCGTTTATGATTTGATTAAGCTCCGGAAAGTGAGGAAATAAGAATTGAAAAACAGAACTATCATAGGAATCATCTGCATCGTCCTCGCCCTTGTTGTTACGTTTGCCGTGGCGCCGCTTGTAAACAAGCTCGCCGAAAGCAAGGTTGACATCGTAAGGATGAAGAGCGATGTGGTTCAGGGACATCAGATTTCAGAAAACGACGTAGAGATTGTGAAGGTCGGCGGCTACAATCTGCCTTCAGACATCATTCTGAAAAAGGAAAACGTGGTCGGCAGGTTCGCCACGACCGATCTGAAAGCCGGGGATTATCTGCTCCCGTCAAAGCTGACAACGACTTCGGACAAAGCAAACGATGTGTTCAGGACGCTCAACGGCGACAAACAGGCGATCAGCATCACCATTCAAACCTTTGCCGGAGGTCTGTCCGGCAAGCTTGAAAACGGAGATATTGTGCAGCTCGTCGTCTATGAAAACGACACCTCGAGAGCGATCATGCCCGGGGCGCTCACGTATGTGCGCGTGATTACGACCACCACCGCGGAAGGCGCGGACAAGGATGAGCTGACAGTGAACGAGGACGGTACGTATGAGCTTCCTTCGACTGTCACCCTGCTCGTCAACCGCGAACAGGCGAAACTCCTTGTGGAATATGAAAACAGCGGCAAGATCCATGCGGATCTCGTTTTCCGCGGCGATGAAGCAACAGCGCAGAAGTTCCTCGCGGCTCAGGAGGAGTATTTCAGACAACTGAAAGAAAAAACCGAGGAAGGAGATCCCGCCGACACCGGAGATGACAGCGGCGAAGGCTTTGATATCGTAAAATACGCCAATGATATCATCAACGGAAAAGTACCGGCTTACCTTCCGGATACGGAGGTAAGCGGCAATGAGTAAAACGATTGCGGTATGGGGTTCTCCGAACTCCGGAAAAACCACCTTCGCCACAAAGCTGGCGCAGACGATCTACGACAAATACCAGGCTACGGTCATTCTCCTTTACGCGGACAATGAAACTCCGGCGCTTCCCGTAATCTTTCCGAACTATAAAAAGGAGGACATGTTTTCGGTTGGCGCGGCGCTTGCAAAAACGGATATCGCGCAGGAAGATGTAATCAGGCAGCTTGTAACGATCAAGCAGAAGCAGAATTTCGGCTTCCTCGGTTTTACAGACGGAGAGAACAGATACACGTATCCGTCGTTTGACGAAACGAAAGTCAGAACCCTGCTCACAGTCCTGTCAACACTTGCGGACTTCGTGATTGTCGATTGTACAAGCAGTCTCAAAAATCCGATATCCAAGGTGGCGGTCAAGGAAGCCGACGTGGTTATCCGCCTTGCTTCGCCTGACCTGAAATCCGTGACGTTCTTCGTTTCCCAGCTGCCGCTTTATGCCGATCCCGTTTTCAGGCTTGATCGTCAGGTTCAGGGCATCAATGTTCCTGACGCCGATTTGTATATGCCAATCGAGGAAGCCAAATCCAGACTTCACGATCCGAGATTTGTGATCCCGTACAGCCGCTCCGTGAAGGAGCAGATGCTTGACGGCAAACTGACCGAGCCGGTGAATGACAAGAAATTCAACGATAAATTCAAGGCAATCGTAGACAAGATCGTGGGGTGAGATGATGGCGAAAACAATTGACTTCTGGACTCTGCTGAAGCTGACACAGGAGTACGTTTCGCAGCATTACGCCGCCGTTCTGACAGACAAAAGCAAACTCGGTCAGCTTAAATCGTACGTGGACAAGTATCTTCGCGACAACGACTACCATGTCGAAAACCTGACCACGAAGGAGCTGATCGACAAGCTGTACTGCGAGATGGCGGAATACAGCGTACTGACGCCTTTTCTCGGTTCGCCGGAACTTGAAGAAATAAACGTCAACGGCTGGGACGATATTGCCCTGACGTATCTCGACGGCAGCATTGTGAAGCTGAAAGATCACTTCCATTCACCGCAGCACGCCGTGGACATCATAAAAAGGCTGCTGCACCACAGCGGAATGATCATAGACAACGCGACGCCGACAGCCCAGGGACATCTTCCCGGCAACACACGTATCACTGCGCTGAAAGATCCTATCGTTGATGAGGACAGAGGCGTCTCCGTCTCCATCCGTCTGCTTCATCCGTCCAGAGTAACGAGAGAAAACCTCGTCAAGACGGGATTCGCGACGCAGGAGATGGTGGATTTCCTCTGTATGTGCATCAGATACGGCGTTCCGTTCGTTGTCGCCGGCGCAACAAGTTCAGGTAAAACGACTCTGCTGAACGCCATCATGACGTCGATTCCGGATACCAAACGTGTCTTTACGATCGAATCCGGCTCAAGAGAGCTGGCGCTTGTCCGTCGGGACGAAAACGGCAACGTCACAAACAACGTTGTCCATACTCTGTCTCGTCCTTCGGACAATCCCGCATACGATATCACCCAGGAAGACCTGGTCGTCGCGTCTCTGCGTTTCAATCCGGACGTTGTCTGCGTCGGCGAGATGCGTGACGTTGAGTGTTACTCCGCGGTCGAAGCGTCTCTCACCGGACACACGGTTGTATCAACAGTTCATGCAGGTCCCGCTTCGGCGGCGCACATGAGGATCGCACTGCTCTGTCAGAAGTGCTTTCCCATAGACTTCAACACATCCCTGATGCAGGCCGGTCAGGCGTTTCCGCTCGTTGTGTACGCGCACAAACTGGAAAACAACGACAGACGGATTATGGACATTTCGGAGTGCATCATCAACTCCGCCGGAGAACGCGAGTACAGCTGTCTGTACAACTATCAGATTGACAGAAACACGATCAAAGACGGCGAATTCATTGTCGAGGGACACTTCGGAAAACCGAATATCATGTCAAACAGCCTGAAGCAGCGGCTGATGCAGTACGGCGTGCCGCAGGACGAACTCAACAGATTCTTACAGAAAGGAGCGATGACCGCTTGATTGTATTTTACCTTATCGGATTCCTGCTCATATCGGCGGGAATCGTAATTCTGCTCGGCATCACGCCGGAGGTCGTGACGGATGATATGATGAAATTCATCTCGCCGAAACAGACTCTCCGAGACAAGGCGCAGATCGCCAAAGGCAGAAAGAAATCCAGGAGGATCACAAAAGAGATACTCCACATCAAAGAAGCGCTCGAGGTGACCGGAAAAGGAAAGCAGTTCACGATTGCGTGCGCGGCTTCGGTCGTCATGCTTGTCGGCGGCTGTTTCCTCGCGGTGCTCCTCGATAACTATTTTCTCATTCCGGTGTTTGCGGCGGCTTTCGCGATGCTGCCGTTTCTGTTTGCAAAAAGCACAATCGCAGCATATGACAAGCACATCAAAGAGGAAATGGAAACGGCGCTTTCGATCATTACCACTTCGTATATCCGTTCTGACGATATCGTGGGAGCGGTGAGCGAAAACATCACATATCTGAAACCGCCTATCCGTGAGATCTTTCAGGGCTTTGTCGGCGATGCGACGATGATTTCGTCCGACCTGAAGGAAGCCATACGAAACCTGAAAGAAAAAATCGACAACGACATATACCGTGAATGGTGCGATACGCTCATCGCATGCCAGGATGACCGAACTCTGAAAGATACGCTTCTCCCGATAGTCGGCAAACTCACGGATGTTAGAATCGTCAACAACGATCTGAAGACCATGCTCGGCGAAGTTCGTAAGGAATACTGGATGATGGTAATCCTCGTGATCGCCAACATCCCACTTCTTTACGTTCTGAACAAGGACTGGTTTCACGCGCTTATGTTCACGCTTCCCGGAAAGATCGTGCTCGCAATCTGCGCGCTGGTTATCCTGATCACAGCCCTGCTGATGATGAAGTACACCAGGCCGATCGAGTACAAAAGATAAGGAGGACTGATGCTATGTTACAGGCAATTGTAGGGGCGCTGTTCGGCGTCGGTCTCTTTCTTATTCTCGCGGACGCGCTGAGAGTCCCGTTTCTTGCGACTTCAACGGCGGCGGGAAACCTTGCCAAGCGGCAGAAACAAAAGACGGGTACGCTTGAAATCTGGCTGCACGACCTGGCGATGTGGATTTCCAAACGGCTTCGCCTGAACGAATACAAGAGGATGCAGCTGGAAACCGATCTGAAATCCGCCGGCATGAACATCTCTCCCGAGATGCATATCGCGAACAGTATTGTGAAAGCAATGCTCGTCGGAATCTTCGCCGTTCCGGTATTCTTCATCTTTCCGCTTCTGACACCTGTGGTGATTGCCCTTGCCGTCTTTATGTACTTCCGAGAAAGCAAGGGCGTAGCAAATAAGATTAAGGCAAAAAGAAAAGCAATCGAATATGAACTGCCGAGGTTCGTGAGCCATATTGAGAAGACTCTGAAACACAACCGCGATGTGCTGTACATCCTTGACAATTACAAGGAGACAGCCGGTCCGGAGCTGAAAAGCGAACTGGAGATAACCGTCGCCGATATGCGATCCGGCAACTACGAAGCGGCGCTGACAAGACTTGAGAACCGCGTCGGCTCCTCGATGCTGTCCGACGTGTCCCGTGGTCTGATAGGAGTGCTTCGCGGTGACGAGACCGAGGTGTACTGGTCGAGCCTGGGCGTGAAATTCGCCGATTACCAGAGACAGCTGCTCAAGCAGGAAGCCCAAAAGGTGCCGAGAAAGGTGAAGCGCCTTTCCATGTGCCTCCTGTTCTGCTTCATGGCGATTTATATCGTTGTCATCGGTATGGAAATAGTCACTTCCCTCGGTGTTCTGTTCGGTTAACGGAGGTGACGGTATGAGAAAACTCTTAAGAAATAAGCGCGGCGAAAACTACATCGACACGGTTGTCGGCGTAGTCGCCGCCATGATGGTCATTGTTGTCGCGCTCAATATTTTCAGCTTTCTGACGCTCAAACAGGATCTGGACTATTACGCGAAAGAGATGGTCGAAGTCTGCTGTTCGTACGGAAAGACGTGCGACGAGGTACAGGACAGAGACGAGGAACTGGCAGCGGAACTCGGGTTTACGCCGGGGCTTTCCTTTAACGGTACGGAATATTTCAACGCATCCAAGCGAACCGTACAGTACGGCGAGGTTATCGTAGTTGAGGTATCCTATCAGACATATGTCAGAGGACTCGGTGTGTTCAAAATCCCCGTGACGCTGACCGCAAAGCACAGCGGCCTGTCCCGGAAATACTGGAAATGAGGCGATGACAATGAATCCGCTGAAAAACAGACACGGGAGCAGCTACTTCACGCCGTGCGTTGTCGTTCTTGTGATAGCAATGATACTGTCGGTCGTGCTTTTTTACGCTACGACCAAATCAACCATTGAAACCACGCGAGACAATACACGGCGTGTGCTGGACTCCTACGTAATGAAACACAGTATCGATATCTACAACAATATCAAGCAAGGGAACGATTTCACGGAGGACATCGAAAATTCTTTTTATCTTTCCGCGGTTTCTTCGGAATTGTCTCTGGACTTGGCAACGGGTTATCTTTATACTGTTGATGCAAACGGCGATATCGTCTACAGAATGACTAATCCGAATGTTACCTACAAGGTGGACAATACGCTGCAGCTAAAAGCAAGCTACGACCTGCAGATGCCTGTATGGTTCGCCGGGCAGATCATATACTGGTTTACCGTACCGGTCACTGTAAGTAGCAGCCTCACCTTAAAGTGAAAGAAAGGATGCTCAAAAACATGAAACACAAAACACTCATCTGCGCGATTATAATCGCGATAGGCGTCATCGGCGTTGCGGGATTTATTTTACTCGGAACTGCCGGCGGCAAAAACAACACATCGGTGGATCCCGCGCCCACGTCTGAGATCGAGGTCAACGTTCAGAATCCTCCGGTCAGCGGAGATCCTACCGTTACTCCTCCGGTTACGGACGACCCGTCAACCCCGGTCGATCCTCCCGAGACGGATACACCGTTCGATCCGAATGATCCCGTCGGTAACGGCGATATCGCGCCGGACGAGATTCCGGAGCCGGACAGCAAAGTGAAGGTGATCAACGACGGCACTGATAACGATCAAAAGGTGGTTCCGACCACACCCGTCGTCACATCCGTCGACAAAACCGAGTCTGCTGAAAAGAACAAGAATGAAGACAAGACCGGAGACATCGCCGATGATCACGAAATCATAAACGATGCCGTCGTCGAGAAGAAAGAGGAGGAGCAGAAAAAGCAGGACGAGAAGGACAAAAAGGATGACAAGCCCGCGACAGTCGTCAGCGAGGAAAAGACGACCGGAAGCGACGAAGACAAGCCGGTCAGCTTTATCGGCGACACCGAAGAAAAGAGCGATGACGCGAATACAAACGGAAATGCTCCCGAATTCAAAGATCCGGCTCAGGGAGGTCCGAATCCCTTCGAAGGCGGGGGAGGCTCAGAAATTGACGATCACGACTCGGGCGAGTTCGTCGGTGAAGGTGGAGACAAACCCGGTGAAGGAATCCACTTTTAACAACAGCATCAAAGCTAAGGCGGTATCACACGGTACCGCCTTACTCTTTGGAAAGGAGAAGAAAAGGCTTTGAAACGAATAATCGTTGTCTTTTTGCTGATGGCAGTTTTGCTATCAGCTTTTTCAATTACAGCGTTTGCAGGAGATGACAACGCAACTGGAGGAGACGGAAACACCCATCCTGCAGCAGAAGGCTACGGCTGGTACAACTCTTATCAGTATCTGTATAAAGTCACACTTTTTGTTGGAAAAAAAGATACTGCAAACAAACAGTCTTCTCTTACAAACGACTTTTACCGCGTCGGGACGGTTATCATAAAGAAAACGGGATGGAATGTTAGCTCCTCAGTCGTTTTCGGAAACGGGACAAAGGTTGACTATTACGGCGGTGCAGCAATGACACGAATGCAGAGTCCATATATCATATCCGATGCCAACTGTCCCAAAATTCCTATTGCTTGCGGCGGCGACATTGACATAGTTAAACAGTATTTCGGTTCTACCGGTACGATGAATACCCTGCTGAACGCGATCGCGGCAAAAGAAGGAAAAACCGCTTACGGACTGCTGAAAAGCAAATCATTCACCATTAACGGAACAACCAAGGCCGGATGGTCAGAGGCGGATCTGATGCCGAATGGCACCACAAACAAAGTCCCGTGGGTCATTGTGTATGAACCGATGATCCTGATGCACCTGAAAGACAAAGTAAACATGGTGGCGTTTACAGCGACTGAATATGCGATAGCTCAGCAGAATGGTTGGTATAACTGGCGAAAAGGATCTGACGGCTCAGGGCAGAATGTTGCAATTCTTCCGGAACGCCACCTGCCATCCTCTATTCAGCTTGAGGAATCCTGGTTCGGATATCCTGTCTATCCGGTTCACAATGACTCGTATCGCTGGGAGTATCTCGATATCATAAAAGGCGGAGGCTGGGGTATGAGATGGCTTGGGGCAAACGTTGACAACGGAATTGACCTTTCGGTTCAGTTCCTTGAATACAATCCCGCCCCGGTTGTCGAAACCAGAGTGAATCACAAGATCAAATGGTGTAATAACAAAAACTATGAGCAAACAGTCCTTTGCGAAATTTACAGCGGAGATTATCTGGTAACTTCATATACGCTGACAATACCTGGGAACTCTTATGTAATCAAGGATACAGTGCTCATTTACCATGCGACCAGGACTCACAAAATGATTGCAAAAATCAACTATGCGAACCGATATAGCGAGACAAACCCCAACAACAATGCAGCGACGGTCACAGTAATTCCCAAGTCATCGGATAAACCTGCAATTGACTACGGAGTATATTTCGGCGGAGTAGAAACGCCTGAGCCGAATAACTACGGTCAGGTTGAAGTGACTTGGAGAAACTATAAGCAGGACGTCGGAACCGTTCTCTGCGAATTGTACAGGGACAATACTCTCGTGTGGTCCGGATATAAGACGTTTGAAGGTAATGAATCAATCAAGGAAACCTACAGCGTATATTACCCCGGATCATCCGAAAAGACGCTTACCGCAAAAATCAACTATGCGCATAAAGATGAAGAAACCGATCCGAATGACAATATGCGGCAAAGAAAAGTCAAACCGGAAGTTCCAAAAGATACAACCTACGATTTCTCGGTTTCCGGTATAACAGTTACTCCCGGAACCGTTTACCAGGGTGAGTCCGTTCAGGTCAGTTTTTATTCCGACAACTGGAACCGCGACCTGGAATACGACAACATTCTCGTTGAACTGCTTGTTGGAGATACAGTAGTCAGATCCGAGCGCGTCCACTTTGACGCATACGGAAGAAATCACCACACCTATACAGTTATGCTTGACGACGCCGGCTCTCACACGATTGCCGCCCGCATCAACTGGGAAAACAGGTTTGCGGAATCTAATGCGACTAACAACTACGCTTATACTGCTGCGGTTGTCAGACCGTACTATGAGTTTTCAGTAAGTAACCTCAGCGTCTCACCCGTAGAAGTTAACAGGAACAATACAGTTACTATCACCTTCCGTACAGACAGCTGGGATCAGTATAACGAATACAAAAATATCCCGGTTCAGATTCTTTACGACTGGAAAGTAGTCTACACCGAGTATGTTGATTATGACGTTTACGAGGGAAAGAACCACAGCCTAAGTCTGAACGTCGGAGACAAGACTGGCAAACATGAAATCTCAGCCCGCGTCAACTGGCAGGATCACCTGAATGAGGTTAATATCAACAACAACGAGGCTGAGAAAAAGGTGGTCACGGTAATTGACAGCGGCGATCTCCGGATTGAAGCGATAAAGCCGAATGCGGCCTACCGCGAAGGCATCGAGGTTGTGACGAGTTTTCGAATTTACAACGACAGCGACTCGGATGTCCTCCCTTCGGACAACAACACCGTAACGTTCAGAGCTTACTACAAGAAAAACGGTGTTGAAAAGACGATCAGCTCTCAGACCTGGAATCAGGCGGTTATTCCCTCCGGAGACAGCAACCTCATCTGGTTCAAATGGAAAGTTCCTGATGGACTTGCCGGCACAAAGGTCTATGTTACGGCTACAGTAAACTCTAACAGCACGATTTCCGAAACATCTCGCGAAAACAATATCGACAGTCTCGAGGAAACGGTTTCGTCAAGGCAGTATTCGGCTACGCCGGATACCAGGTACGAACGCGAAAAACCGGCGTCATATAAACAGGTCAATGCTCCCGGAAATCTCACCGGTTCTGCGACGTGGTCCGTCTGGAAATACGAAAACGGAGCGTTTACAAAGGTGAATTACGGTATACGCGTCTCTGCAATCAATCCGACGCTTACCCCGGATCAGAATAATCCGTCTGCTGAAAAGAAAGATGGAGTCTGGACAATGAAATCAGGATACGGTTTCAGTATTGCATACAATTCAATGCTTTCGACTCTCGGCGGATACACGTTCCCAAGCGCTTCAGCATATACGGTTGTACAAAGCGCTTACGCGACTCTCCCGGAATACGGGTATTCGACTTTGACCGGCAAATACCGAACGCTCGAAAAGGTGAACGGGACCTGGAGTTTTGAAGAAAACGCTGACGCGGATCATAACGGACGTATTCACTTTACTCCGCTGTGGTTCCCGGACGGAGATTACGTTGTGTCGGTAACCGCTTCAAACTGCTGGACTCCAGCCGGGATGATTACAGCAAGAGGCAGTGCCAAAGCAATCAAAATCAGCGGTTCAGCCTATGATGACTGGACGCTGGGCAGATAAAACGGAGGTTATATCTTCATGAAAAGAAAAACGAAATTCATCGTCATAGCGGCCGTCATGGTCGTAATGCTGTGCGCCTTTTCAGTAACCGCATTCGCGGCGAGCGGCGATGTGGCCGGCGCTATTCAGAACACATGGAACAGTGCCAAGACGCAGATCAAGCAGGTTGTAAACAACGTTGTATTCCCGGTCATTGACCTGGTGCTTGCCGTTCTGTTCTTCGCGAAGGTAGGCCTTGCATACATGGACTACCGCAAACACGGACAGTTTGAATTCACGGCTCCTGCAATCTTGTTCGCGACGCTCGTTTTCACTCTAAGTGCTCCCCTGTACATCTGGGGCATCATCGGAATGTAAGGGGATAAAACCATGGTTAAGGGGGTCAAAAATGATAATTCATCAAAATTGACTCCCTTAACCGCCATTTTCACGAACAAAAAACGGAGGTGAAATCAATTGTTTGACTGGGTAGATGACCTGATATCGAGTATCGGTGACGCTATCGCCTCTGCTTTCGCTGCGTTATGGGAAAAGATTTCAAGCGGTATTTTTGACGTCTTTTTCAAGTGGATCTACGAAAAGATATTCAATGCAATCGCCGACTTCTTCACGATGATGGGAAACATGGGAACCGAACTGTTCGATCTCCCGTGGATACAGGCGGTTCTGAAATTGTTTTCGTATTTCGGGTGGGCGCTTTTTGCAGCCGGACTGATTGTCGCAATATTCGATACGGCAATCGAGTATCAGTCGATGGAAAGAATCAACATAAAGCGGCAGGTGCTTCCGTTCCTTTACGGATTTCTTGCTGTGAATCTTTTCACGGTTGTTCCGGTCCGACTGTACTGCTGGTGCATAACTGTACAGGGAACGTTGATGCGAGATCTTGCGTCACTGTTCGCAAGCGGCCAGACTGCCGGAAACAACATCGGAGCAATTGCCGGAGGAGCGCTGACGCTGCTTTCTCCCGGATCTGTGCTTGCCGGAACCGGAAGCGCTGTCGGGGG
>ULYL01050142.1_pt1 | contig 12027 bp, 6 predicted proteins | sample 1962211 | NCBI WGS metagenome assembly ULYL01 (sample SAMEA4835864, study PRJEB28245) | human gut metagenome | biome: gut microbiome; material: fecal sample | place: Denmark | collected 2008
TATCTTTACCTCTTATTCTCTCTCAATGTTGTCAATGAACTTGGCCGTTTGAACGTGTCTCTGAAGCTTTTCAGCATCGTTGTTTCTCAAACGGACTGCAAAGATACGCACTTTTTCATTACCTCCAAATTTTTTCCGACTTTTTTTATCATTTTTTTCATAAAAAACATTTTATACACCATTTTCACCCCCAAAACCTGTCGAAATAAATGGATTTTGCTTAAGTTTGTATGACGCGGCCGGAAGAGTCGCGCTGCTAAAACATATAGACAGATAAGCAAATGGAAGAAAAAAGAACGACTCTGCCTGAGAACGCGCAGAGAGAACTTAAACCGGGCGAAAAGTACGAACCGCTTCTGAGCCCTCAGAAAAACTATCCTGAAGTCACACCTTATTCAGTATGCGTCGGCCTGATCATGGTCATCATCTTCTCAGCCGCTGCCGCATACCTCGGACTGAAGGTCGGCCAGGTATTCGAAGCGGCCATTCCGATCGCCATCATTGCCATAGGCCTTACAAGCGCATTGGGCAAGAAAGGCGGCCTCGGACAGAATGTCATCATCCAGTCCATCGGCGGATGCTCCGGCTCAGTGGTTGCCGGCGCCATCTTCACTCTCCCTGCCATATATATATTAGGTGTAGAGGTGAACTTTATGCAGATGTTCCTGTCCTCCCTTCTCGGCGGCATTCTCGGCATCCTCTTCCTGATTCCGTTCAGAAAATACTTCGTAAAGGAGATGCACGGCAAGTATCCTTTCCCTGAAGCCACAGCCACAACACAGGTCCTGATTAGCGGCGAAGGCGGAGGAAACAATGCCAAGACATTGATACTCAGCGGTCTCGTGGGCGGACTCTACGATTTCATCATCGCTACTTTCGGCGCATGGAGCGAAACGGTGTCCACCACAGTCACCACCATCGGCCAGCACATCGCAGACAAAGCCAAAGTCGTACTCAAGCTGAACACCGGCGCTGCAGTACTCGGACTCGGCTACATTGTCGGTCTCAAATACGCATTCATAATCTGCTGCGGCAGCTTCCTGGTGTGGCTGGTAATCATCCCGCTGATGAATCTCATCTGGGGCGGCCAAGTCATTGACCTTATGAACAGCGGCATCACGCAGACCATCGGAGACATGTCCGCTGACCAGATCTTCAAGGAATACGCGCGTCACATCGGCATCGGCGGCATTGCCACAGCCGGCATCATCGGCATCATCAAGTCTTTCGGAGTCATCAAATCGGCCGTAGGACTTGCCGCAAGCGAGTTCACGAAAAAGCCGGGCACAAAAGCCGAAGCCACCGAGCGCACAGATGAAGACATGCCGATGAAGACGATTGTTTTCGGCATTGTCATAGCCCTTCTGGCGATTTTCGCATTCTTCGCATTGGGCGGAGTCGTGGAAAACATCTGGCAGGCATTGGTCGGCGTGCTGATCGTGGGCATCATCTCCTTCCTGTTCACGACCGTGGCTGCCAACGCTATCGCCATCGTGGGCTCGAACCCTGTCAGCGGCATGACACTTATGACATTGATCATAGCATCATTGATCCTCGTGGCGGTCGGGCTGAAGGGCAATGCCGGTATGGCGGCGGCGCTGGTGATCGGCGGAGTCGTGTGCACGGCGCTGTCTGTGGCGGGCTCCTTCGTGACTGACCTGAAAATCGGATATTGGCTCGGCACCACGCCTAAGAAACAGGAAATCTGGAAGTTCGCGGGCGTCGCCGTCGCTGCTGCCACTGTCTGCGGAGTGATGCTCGTGCTGAACAAGACCTTCGGATTCACCGGGGACAATGCTCTCGTCGCGCCTCAGGCCAATGCAATGGCAGCCGTTATCCAGCCGCTGATGAACGGCGGCGGTGCTCCGTGGATTCTCTACGGAATCGGTGCGCTCATTGCTATTGTACTGACAATGTGCAAGATACCGGCTCTCGCTTTCGCTCTCGGAATGTTCATTCCTATCGACCTGAACCTGCCTCTGCTCATCGGCGGAGCTATCTCCTGGTTCGTCGCTTCCCGCAGCAAGGATGCCCAGGTCAATGCAGAGAGACACGAAAAGGGTACGCTTATCGCTTCAGGATTTATTGCAGGCGGCGCCCTGATGGGTGTTGTCAGCGCCATCCTCAAGTTCGCGAATGTGGATCTGTTCCTGACTTCGTGGCACGCAGAGTACGGTGAAGCTGTAGCACCTCTTCCTTATATAGGTATCATCGCGTTCATTATCGGGGTCGCGATGAAGGTCAATGAGAAAAAACAATTACAATAACGAGATATGGAAAAGATATTGGACAGATTTCTGAGATACGTCGCCATCGACACTCAGTCAGATGAAAATTCGGAGTCGCAGCCAAGCGCTGCCAAAGAACTGGATTTGCTGAAGTTGCTCTGCAAGGAGCTGAACGATATGGGCGTGGAGGCTACCCTGGACGAGTACGGCTACGTCATGGGCTCCATCCCGTCCAACATTGACAAGAAAGTTCCTGCCATAGGCTTCATCGCGCACGTGGATACGTCTCCTGACGCTTCCGGAAAGGATGTCAAGCCGCAGATCATCAAGGACTACGACGGCGGAGACATCGCATTGAAAGGTGTGCCGGGCCTGTTCCTGAGGCCGTCCGAGTTCCCTGAACTGCTGTCGCACAAGGGCCAGACCATCATCACCACTGACGGAACTACGCTGCTCGGAGCTGACGACAAGGCCGGTGTGGCGGAGATCATGAACGCGGTGCAATACATCATGGAGCACCCTGAGTTCAAGCATGGCGACATCAAGATCGGTTTCACTCCGGATGAGGAAATCGGCCGAGGTGTCGTGAAGTTCGACGTGAAACGCTTCGGTGCCGACTATGCCTACACGATGGACGGCGGCGAAATCGGTGAGCTGGAGTTCGAGAATTTCAATGCCGCTTCCGCCAAGCTCCACATCCAGGGGCGCAATGTCCATCCGGGCTACGCGAAGGACAAGATGAAGAATGCCATCCTTATCGGTATGGAGTTCAATGACTTGCTTCCTATCGGTCAACGTCCTGAGATCACCGAGGGCTACGACGGATTCTTCCACATCATCAGTTTCAAGGGCTCGGTAGAGGAGGCTGATTTCAGCTACATCATCCGCGACCACGACCGCAAGAAGTTCGAGGAAAAGAAGGAGCTTATAGGTCAATGTGTCAATTTCATCAATGTCAAATACGGTGAAGGCACTGCCACTTTAGAGGTCAAGGACCAGTACTACAACATGCGCGAGCAGGTGGAGCCATACTATTTCATTGTCGAAAAGGCTGTCAAGGCCATGGAGATGGCAGGCATCAAGCCGAAGATTCAGCCTATCCGCGGCGGCACTGACGGAGCGAACCTTTCCTTCAAAGGCCTCCCATGCCCGAACATCTTCGCCGGCGGCCTGAACTTCCACGGCAAGATGGAGTTCGCCCCTCTCGAGAACATCGAGAAGGCCTCCGAAGTAGTCCTGAACATCGTCAAGCTGTTCGCGGAGTAGGGATACGGAAAGTCGACGCAGCAACACGACCTCAGCGTGCCACCATAGGTAATTACTGAACCAATGAGCATACCTGCAAGTCGGCAAATTCAGATGTAATAAATTAACATACAATCACTTACATACCCTAAAAGCGAAATGCAAAGATGCTCATCACCCTATTATTTTAGGGGAGTGAGCATCTTTGCACATTAGCTCAAATGCTCATAACATCCTACTCATCAATGCATTACAACTACCATTACAGCATTAGCATTATGCTCATTGGTACCATAATCCCGCCGCTGGGTTGCTTTTCAGTCAGTCACCTCAGCCTTTCTGAGCGGGAACTATCTCCTCTGACGTCGGGCCGTTCTCCGCTCCACCTGCCGGCTCTGATTTCTCCGGCACTTCCGCCGACTGATCTACTTTCCGCGCCGCTAAGGCCGCCTCTCGGGCGGCCTTAGCGGCGGCTTTGAGGTCGTCGCGCTCCTTTTGTTTCAGGTATGCAGACTTGTATTTCTCGAGACGGGCATTCTCCTTCTCCTCCCTGGCTTTCAGGGCCTTGAGCTGTTTCAGCTTCTTCGCACGAAGTTTGGCAGCTTTCTTATCCGCGGCTGCCTTGGCTTTGGCTGCATCCAGACTGTCGAGCCGTGCCCATTTGGCTTCACGGGCAGCTATCCTCGCCGCACGGATGGAATCACGCTGCGCCTTTTTCAACGCGGACGGATCCAGCACAGGAGCATTGACAGAAGACGAATCCGCAGACACGGACAAAGAATCCGAACCGGCCTTTGTCGAATCTGCGACAGACGGGAGGGACGTTCCGAGAGAGTCCGCAGGAGAGAGTGACAATGAATCCTGCGCCACGGACAGCGAGTCGCCAGATACCGTCAATGAATCTGCGGCAGCGGCCTTAGCCTGTGCGGCAGCCTTCCTGCGAGCCTCTGCATTGGCCTTGGCCACCTTGCCCTCGCGGATCTGCTTCATTATGCCCGGGATGTAACCAGGATAGTATCTGTCTGTGTATTCGAAAGTTGCACGCGGACGGGCCGAATATGAACTGCGCTCCGATGGACGCAGAGAGAGCGTGGTAATGTCCTGCTTGCCGCGCGGGCACGCATCTATCTGCCAGTCAAAGCCCTTCAGCACACGTTCATCACGCGTCATCTGAGCCACCGGATAGCCATCGTTTTTCGCGGCATCGAAGTAATAGACCTTGTCCAGTTCACCGTTCAGGAACCGAGCAGAGAGCATTTTCGCAGCACTCTTGTTCACGGTCGCATAGACGCTGTCCTCCTGCAGATAGAAAACGGCATTCGCCTCGCCGAGAGCATCGAATCGTGTCAATGCCCCGGTAGTGTCGAAGTAGGCGAGCATTTCCGTTGCCCTGATCTGGTCGAAGCACAACGAGTCTTCTTTCACGATGATGAAGGCGTTGGACATCAGGCTGGCCTTCTGCATGGCCCTGTCCTTGATCACCGCATAGATGCTGTCGGCCGAGTACTGCCTGTTGCCCTCATTCCAGACAAACGGCTTCTCATACATTCGGACCAATGAATCCAAATCATTGTAAACCAATGAGTCACAAGCGAGCTGTATATCTTTGCGGAACATCTTCACGTTCTTGATGGCCGTGATGAAATTCAGTTTCGTGGAATCCTTCGGTGCGGAAAGCGAGTCTGCGGCTACTGTCAATGAATCTGCTGCATTCGCGAGCGAATCTGCCGAATGCGAGAGCGTGTCAGCAATGTGCGAAAGGGAATCGGACGCATGAGCGAGCCTGCCGGCCGGTTTCGAAAGTGCACCAGTCGCAGGTCCGAGCGATGCGAGCGCGTGAGAGACAGAATCCGCCTCAGAGGCCTGTGCACCAGCCAACATCGCGGTCGAAGCCTTAGCAGAGGTCAATGTCTTGGCTGTCAATGAGTCTGCCGGAGCGCCCTCGGCCACCTCCTCTGCATCAGTCGCCTCATCACCATCCTTTCCGGAAGCCTCTGACTCAGAAGGCTCCGACACATCACCTTCCTTCTCAGAAGCCTCATCCGCCTCCGAAACATCCGAAGACTCAGATGCATCACTCTCGGAAGTCTCAGCCGCCCCCGAAGTCTCCGCAGCCCCTCCTGCAGCAGCCACAGCACCGGTCTCCTCCGTCTGTTTCTTGTTCGGTTTAGGACGGTTCGGGTCATTCTCCATCGCCTTGGCCGCAGCTTCAGCCGCCTCCTTGGCCGCCTTCTGGCGATAAGCCTGGACAGCATCCACCGCCAGATCCTCAAGACGGGACTTGGAATTCTTTATCTCAGATTCATTGACCTGAAACATCATATAGGTACGGGCGAAAATGGTGTCAGCCCCGAAATAGACCGTATCAGGCTGGTCCTCAGCATTTTTCATCACGCCGATCACCGCCGGGTCCCTCGTCAGCTTCACCTCGGACAACGAATCCGTATAGAAAATCCGCCCGGCCAGAGCCGAAACATCACGCGTCGTGTCAGTCACCTGCGCATTGCCGAGCAGCTCGATATTCTTAGATGACCTATAATAATATAAGGAGTCCGCCCAGCCTTCCTGAGTATCGCTCATGCCATGGACATTGTTCCGGAACAGGAAAATCTCACGTCCGCGGTCATACCAGCCGCCATTGGCCGAAAGCATATTGTCATCCTGCCAGGTATCCGTGTCGAACCCGAACGTCGCCACATTGGTCCTGGCATCATAGACGATGGTAGTGGACTTCACGAACACCGAATCCGTGAACATATTCACTCGGTCATTGAACGTGAACGTCCTTATCTTGGAATCGTATGTACCTGTACGGCTTTCGATTATCTGGCCCTCTGCATCCTTCATCGAACCGCCATTGAAGAAAACCGCCACACTGTCCTTCGTGTTGTAGTCCAGATGCTCGGTACGCAGCACATTCAGGTCCTTATCCTCGAGCTGCACCAATGTACCCCTGAACTCAGCCAGATCCCTGTCAATGTAATAAGTCAGCCTGTCTCCCGTCAGCACCGTCTGATCCTGGAGAATCTTCACATTGCTGATAGCGTAGATTTCATTGGAACTCATATTCCAGAGTGCCGTATCACAGATGAGATAAGTATCATTGTGCAGAAACCTCGCCGGTCCCGTCACTTTTCGGTAATCGACGCCGTCCTTCTCGATAAGCTCCATGGACTGCGCGCTCAGAAGACGAACGAGCGAGTCCTTCTGACTGCCATTTTCCTGTGCAGACAGACTTGTCAATGTCGAGAGAACCGTAACGACAGATATGAAAAGCTTACGGAAATTCATTGACACTCAAAATCTTACTTTTCAGCCGCCTCGGACGCGCACTGAGCCACTATCTTGTTCCAGCCCTCGCGAGAGAAATTGCAGTCCTTGAACAGCGGGTCGATAGTGATATATGTCGTCTTTATCTTGCTGTCAATGAACTCGTCGATAGCCTCATTCTGCTTCTTGACCTTCGCCTCGTCCAGCAGCTCGCTGTAGTCATTCTCGAACGAAGCCGTATGGGACGGGATGATCTTGTCCACGCGGATTATCTTATACACAGTATTACCGCTACGGCCCTCATTGTCAAGCGATTCCACAGGCTCGGAGATCTCCCCTTCCTTCAGATTCTTGATGGCAGCATAGTCCTGAGGCTTCAGCTGGTCGATCTCAAAATACGCGGAACCGGTATTCGGGTCAGCCATCTGGCCGCCATTGGTACGAGTCTGATTGTCCTGAGAATAGAACTTCGCCGCAAGCTCGAAAGTGACAGCCTTGTTCTGGATTTCAGTCTTGAGCGAGTCGAGCGTCTTGAACGCCTTCTGCCTGTCAGTATCCGTATAGACCGGCTTCATGAGAATATGGCGGGCATTGAACATATCCCCCTTCTTCTCGAGCACCTCGATAATATGGAAGCCGTCCGGCGTCTCCACAATCTGGGAAATCACACCAGGCTTGAGCGACATCGCCGCATCAGAAAATGCCGGCCAGAAAATCGACTTCGACGCAAGCCCCAGTTCGCCGCCCTTCCTCGCGCTGCCCGGGTCCTCAGAATAGATACGGGCCAATGTAGAGAATTTCTCACCGTTGATAATTCGCTCACGTATGCTCAGCAGCCTCTCCTTCACCGCAAGATTCGCAGCCTCGCGGTCCGGATAGATACAGATCTGGCTCAGCTGATACTTCACCGGAACCATAGGCAGGTCCGCGGCATCAGTCTTGGAAACATACTCCTTCACATCGTGCGGAGTCAACTCTGGCACCGCCGAAGCGATCTGAGACTGCATCTGCTGGGTAAGCGACATATCCTCAAGCTGCTGCTTCCATTCCTGACGAAGTTTATACATCGGCTTGCCGTAGGCCTTCTCCACATTGTCATCACCCCCGAGCTGAGTACGCATCTGGTCGATACGCTGCGCCAGAGTGCTTGACACCATCTCCTGGTTCACCGTGAGAGAATCCACACGCGCCTGCATCAGGAAAAGCTTCGACTCAAGCATACGCTCCAGCTGCTCGCAACGCATATTCCTGTCGGAATACATCCCCTGCATACGCATATACAGAATCTCCTGCTCCAGTTCCGACAATGAAATCATCTCATTGCCCACGACAGCTATTGTCTTATCAATGAGGCCATTACCATATTTCTGGGCATTGAGTGGCATCTGCGCCGAAGCCAACACCGCAACCACAGCTGCTGCAAGTTTCAGTATATTCTTCATAATCAATAAATCATCATTTTATAACGAAAGCGCCTTGAGCGCGCGCATTCTCTAACAAGTCCCGTTCCAAACCTGAAATCAAAGCCTGTTTTCTGGTACTCAGGAGAATATCTTTTATCTGTTCCCTATAATATTCCACAGGTCCTGTCTGCCCAGCCCTCATCATTTCGCTGACAAAGGCAATGTTCAGATTGCCGCTGCCGTCCGGAATCTCCACCATCCCGTCCTTCATCACCGCCAGCAACGAACCATAATCCGTCCCGAACTCCCGCGACAGCCTCACCATATTCACCCAGCCTCCGCCGAAGAAGTTATATCTCAATGCAGATGAATACGTCAGGCTGTCACCTTCCATTATATCATCCACATCAGACGAAAGCAGTTTCTTCTTGATGATGTTCAAGTTCGGCGAATCGGCAGAGATGCAAAGGAACTTCGCCTTGGCAATCGGCAGAGCCAGACGGAAATTCTCAATATGGTCCTCATAGTACTTCTCTATCTGCCCGTCAGTCACAGCCGTATCGAGCCTCTGGTTTATATACTTCTGCTCATAGCGGTACTTCAGCAGCGAACGGCGATAGTCCTCCAGCTCCTTGGTGACATTCTTCTCCGACTTGGACAACTCCCTGTCCACCACATCATTGAACACCATATCGGTAGCCCAGGAATTTATGTACTGGAGCGCCAGCCGAGTGCTGTCCTCAGCCGAAATGCCGTCCGGAATGAACGTCGCCAAATCCGTATCATACAGTTTTTCGGACCCCACCTCAGCCACGACCTTGCCGTCACGGACAAACGACATAATCGTCTTGCACGAATTCAACATCGGCAGGACGATTACGAAAAAGCATACGCCTATAATATTCAGAACTCTGCGAGTACTCAAATCTATCTTGAATAATTAGGTGATTCCTTGGTGATAGTCACATCATGCGGATGGCTCTCGAGGTAGCCCGCATTGGTGATACGCACGAACTGGGCACCGCGCAGAGAAGCGATATCCTTCGCTCCCACATAGCCCATACCTGCACGCAGACCGCCCACAAGCTGGTAAACAACCTCAGCCACAGTGCCCTTGAACGGCACCTGAGCCACGATTCCTTCCGGAACAAGCTTCTTCACATCCTCTTCCATATCCTGGAAATACCTGTCCTTGGAACCATGCTCCATAGCCTCGAGCGAACCCATTCCCCTGTACGCCTTGAACTTCCTTCCGTTCAGGATGATGGTCTCACCTGGAGACTCCTCCGTTCCGGCAAACAATGAGCCGGCCATAATGGTGCTTGCACCTGCCGCCAATGCCTTCACGATATCACCCGAATAGCGGATACCACCGTCAGCAATCACAGGCACGCCCGTTCCCTCCAATGCCTTGGAAGCAAGCATCACAGCCGTCAGCTGAGGCATTCCGACACCGGCGATGATACGCGTGGTACAGATGGAACCAGGTCCGATACCGACCTTCACCGCACTCACACCTGCATCTGCCAATGCCTTGGCACCCTCACCCGTGGCAACATTGCCCGCAACTATCTGTATATCTCTGTTCTTGAACGCCTCGCAAGCCTTGGAAATCACCTCGAGCACACCCACGGAGTGACCATGAGCAGTGTCAATGACGACCGCGTCAGCACCTGCGCTCACGAGCATCTCGATCCTGTCGAGAGTGTCAGATTTCACGCCGACTGCAGCAGCTACGAGAAGACGTCCCTTCGAATCCTTGGAAGCGATAGGATTGTCCTTTATCTTCATAAGGTCCTTATAGGTGATGAGACCTACAAGCTTGTTGTCCTCATCCACGACCGGAAGCTTCTCCACCTTGCTGCTGCGGAGAATGCCGGTGGCATCCTGAAGACTGATTCCCTTCTTCGCCGTGATCAGATTATCCTTCGTCATCACATCCGAAACCGGAATCTTCTTATTGTCCTGGAAACGCAGGTCCCTGTTCGTGACAATGCCGATGAGCCTGCCTGCGCAGTCCACTACAGGAATGCCGCCGATATGATGCTTCGCCATAAGGGCCAATGCATCACCCACAGTAGCCTCCGGACTGATGGTGACCGGGTCGTAAATCATACCGTTCTCCGCTCTCTTGACCCTGCGGACCTGCTCGCACTGCTGGTCAATGGTCATATTCTTGTGAATCACACCGATACCGCCGGCACGAGCCATCGCGATAGCAAGATCAGCCTCAGTAACAGTGTCCATTGCAGAAGAAACAATAGGAGTGCAGAGAGAAATATCTCTTGTGAATTTGGTGGAAACATCTACAGCTCTCGGAAGGACCTCGGAGCGTGCAGGAACGAGTAGAACATCATCGAAGGTGAGACCCTCCGGAATTGCTGAATTTACGAACTGCATTTCTAACAAATATATTTTGGCAAATATACGAATTTTTTCAATGAAATTTACATTCCGAACATTTTCAATGCAAGATTCCCAAGATTTTCAATACCTCACTCCCAGAGTTTTTAATTTGGTTCGTTTTTCGATTTGTCGATAATAATGCGTAACTTCGGCGATTAGTCCGACATTTTGCAGAACGCCGCGACTGGCGTGAACTGATTTTTTCGCGGAATTACAACTCAACAATATGAATACAAGACATATAGCAACACTTTTTCTGGCAGCGTTCATTGCCATTGCCGGGGCCTGCTCACCGGAAACGACAGTAAAACCTGACGAAGGAAACGGAACCGAACAGCCGGGAAAACCTGGAACCGGAGAAGAAAATCCGGGCGGCGAAGAGAAACCGGGAGAAGGGAACAAACCTGAAGAAGGCGGAAAACCTGGCGAAGGTGAGAATCCGGGAGGAAGCGAGAATCCCGGCGAAGGCTCGACAGAAGAGACCGTAAACGTGACAGTTCTGAACCCCGGAGCGACAAAGGTGGAGACCAAGCCTACCCCGCAGCACCCGGACCTCATCCACAACGAAGAATATCACGAGTTCTACAATCCCCTTCAGGACTACCTTGATGACTTCGGCAATATCGACTACGTCTGCGCACAGGGCAAGGGAACGGATTGGCCACGCGTACTCGACGACTATTCAGGCATCCGCTTCTATCAGAGCACCTCAGCATCGAAGAACGGAGGATACATCCGCGTCCGCGCCCACAACGGAGCCAAACTCCTCAGTGTAACAGTAGGATCTGCGACATTGACAAAAATCGCCCACTCGGTGGACGGGCGTGCGAAAAAGTCAGAGACAAAGAACATTGACGCAGGCGGCTCCTACACAGTCGAAGGCGAATACGACGAAGTCTGCTTCTACTGCATGGGCACGACACAGAGCGAAAGATGGGAGATGAACAGCATCAAAGTCCGCTACCGTGGCGGCTTCATCGAGGAAGACTTCCAGACCGGCATTGAAAAGGAATACGGACCGCTCGTGCGCGTGGATCTGCCTCTGAAAGAAGGCTTTGAGAACGGATTCCCGACGACAGACAAGCCGTCATACTACAAATACGGCCTGACCGCAGGACGCGAAAATCTCCAGTGGAACACCTGGTTCGGCTCATTCTCCTGGCAGAACCCTATCACAGGAAAGCAGAGCGCCCAGCTGCGCATCTACAAGGAAGACCCGGACTATTACGGCCAGTCACAGTTCGGCCACCTGAAAATGGAATACTTCATCGAGAATCTCTCGAAGGTAAGCTTCAGCTACTGGTTCTCCGAGTTCTGGGTATCCGCAACGATTTCCTACTGCGAGTTCGACACCGACGAATGGAAAAATCCGCAGCAGATCGCCCTGAAGAGCTACAGCGACCGCAAGACCAAGCAAAGTTTCACCTACGACTTAGGGGCCAAGGTCAATGCCAAGATCCGCATCCAGATAGACC
>ULYL01012814.1_pt1 | contig 12026 bp, 8 predicted proteins | sample 1962211 | NCBI WGS metagenome assembly ULYL01 (sample SAMEA4835864, study PRJEB28245) | human gut metagenome | biome: gut microbiome; material: fecal sample | place: Denmark | collected 2008
AATCAGTGGGTCCTGGGTTCGAGTCCCTGAAGGTGTACCAAACTTAAAAAGAATAGGCCCATCAGCCTATTCTTTTTATCTATATGGCCTGTTGGTCAAGCGGTTAAGACTCCGGCCTCTCACGCCGGCGACGGGGGTTCGATTCCCCCACAGGTCACCAATGCACCATTAGCTCAGTTGGTTAGAGCAACCGGCTCATAACCGGTCGGTCCGGGGTTCGAGTCCCTGATGGTGCACCAATTTTATTGGTGCCGAGCTTTTTACCTATAGGGGTGTGGTTCAATGGCAGAATAGGGGTCTCCAAAACCTTTGACGTGGGTTCGATTCCTACCACCCCTGCCAAATAAAAAGCACGCTGTAGCGTGCTTTTTCATTTTATTAAATATGCACCTTTAGCTCAGTTGGTAGAGCAACTGACTCTTAATCAGTGGGTCCTGGGTTCGAGTCCCTGAAGGTGTACCAAGTTTAATCCCGTGTATTTTGCACGGGATTTTTTGTTGTATGTATCTGCAACAGCCCGACTGATTCAGCCGGGCTGTTGCTTTTGATCATTTCGGCAGGTGCAGGAAGCCGTCGGTGAAGGCGTTGGGGAAGGCGAAATTTTTCTGACCGTCAGCAAATTTTACATATATATGTTTATCAGCGATTGACTGTACTTTTCCTTCGCCGAATTTTTTATGTATTACGGTCATTCCTACTGTTATTGACGATTCGTCAAAATCGGGGGTGTTGGTGTGTTTCCTGTCGGGAACGGGTAAAGCGGCTTTGGGAACGGGTGATTTAATGCCGAACTTTTCGGTCACAAGAGGCGGAGTGGCTGGACTTGCAGCGGTTGACTTGCCGGATGGCTGAACGGATTTTACCGCTGATGACCGTGTGACTTCTTTCTTTAACTCCACTATATCTTCGGTGGCTTCGGTAGGCTGAGGAGCGTTCATTGATTCCTGTTGATTATAGAACAGCTTTTTGTATTCATCTTTTCTTATGGCGGTATCCCAACCGCCTATCTCCTTATCGTTACTGTGCATATCAATTCCGGTATAGGTAAGGCTTGCGTCCTCGTAGCGTTTGAACTGGAAAATGGAATGATTCATAAGGCTGGAGTTGAAAACGCCGAGCGAACATAAAAGATCGAAATCCTTTGTATCAAGACCGGTCACTTTTTTGAAAAGACCGGGTTCAAGCTGGGTTATAACGTCCTTGAGGCAGGATTCACGGTAGTCGGTAAGGTACATAAATACTGGAATTCTTGAGGCGAATTTCATCAGCTTTTCCTGTACCTCCTTACGTTTTGACTTGAACTCCTTCTCGGCTTCTGTAAGCTCTTTCTTTTCTTTCGGGGTGAGCTTTTCCACGCCGTCTTTCTTCAGCTTCTTTACCGCCTCGGACTTGTTGATGATTACCTCAAGCTCCTTGTTGAGATTGCGGAAAGCCTCGATATTTTCAAGTGCGGTCATTGCCTCTGTGCTTGCCATAAGACGTTTTAACGTGTCGTTATCAACGTTTACAAGCAGGGCGGACTGCCAGCGCTTTGCGAGGAGGGTTGCGGAGGTTCCGGCAAGGGTAATATCAAGAATAGCCTGTGCGTTTACCTGCTCCATAGTCGAGCCGTCATAGGCTAAGACGGGGAGGAAGTTTATAAACTCGCTGACGTTCTTTTCGGGGTTTGTATTCTCGGAATTCAGATTGCAGGCATAGTCGGATATCTGGCGGAGCGCACGGTCAAGCGCAAAGTCGAACACATAGCATTCGTGCTTGATTATCTCTACTTCGCCCTTCTCGTTTTTTACCGTCCAGGGCGACTGCACACGGAAAGCCGACTGGAAATAGGTTTCCGGGCTTTTAAGATTGCGGAGCATAAATATGCCTGTCCACGGCTTTACGGTAACGCCTGTTGTCAGCTTTCCGCAGGTGAGGGTTATTGTCCTTGTAACGAGAGGATCGCCCATAGAATCAATAACGGGCTTTACCGCATCAAGACCTACGCCCGCTTTTATACCGGCGCAGACGTTTATCTTATAGCCCTGATTGTAATAGTTGTTCTGACTTTGCATAAGAAGATTGTACATCGCAAAGCAGGACGCTACGCTCGGCAAAAACCATAGGGTGTGCGACAGTACGTTAAGAAGTCTTGTGTCTGAGAAGGGCATAGGCGGACGCTTGTCAACACCAAGACTTACCGCAATTTTAAGGTCGTCTACGCTTGCGGGGAGATATGCGCCACGGATAAGATCGAGCCATTTCTGCACCTCGTTCTCGTTTACAAAGCGAGCGTCCTCGCCTTTTCCCTTTGCGGAAAAGAACAGATTCAGATCGAAGCCGTCAAATTCTCCCTCAGAGGCTACAGAGCGTATACTTTCGGGAATTTTATAGGTCATCATCACCATACGGGGAAGCGACAGATATGGGTTGTTTTCGCCCTTCCAGTTTTCTTTTGCGCTCTGTTCATCTGAATAAGTCCAGTTGAAAATCTGTTCTTCTATGAACTCACCGCTGTGCATTGCTCTGAACGGGGTACCGGACAGATAAAGGTAGTGTGACGAGGTTATCGGCAGGAAGGTTTCGTTTACGGCATTTCCTGCTTCTTCCTTCTGATATTTTTCTGCGTCAAAGTCTATATCTTCATCGTCGGGATCGTCAAACAGCTTCTTTGCGTTTTCTCTCCACGCACCGAAATGGTATTCGTCAAATATGACTATATCCCAGTTGGTAGTATGGATAAACTCGTTCTTGTATTTTATACCGCCGTTTTCATTAGTACCGAGCAAATCCTGAAACGAGCCGAAAACTACTATCGGTCTTGTGCTGTCGGCGTTGTAATATGCCTCGTCGATATTCTGCTTGTTATTATGTGCGTCCTTGTTTGAAACGTACTGCCAGCCCTCGAAATCAACGTGAGTTCTTAAGTCCTCGCTCCACGCCGACTCTACGGCAGGCTTGAAGGTGAGAATAAGAATACGCTTGAAATTCATCTTCTTGCAAAGCTCATAAGCGGCGAAGGTCTTGCCGAAACGCATTTTTGCATTCCACAGGAATTTTGGTATGCGCTCAGGCTCGTTCTTTTTAATGTTTTCAAAGTATTCGATTGTGCGGTCTACCGCTTTACTCTGTTCCGGACGCATTTTAAAGTCGGCGGTGCGGTATTCGTCCGTCCTTTCGCCAGTGCGAAGCTCACGCACGGCGGAGCGTACATCATTTACGGTACAGTTGTACCATTCGTTCTTGTCGGTGTTTTCGTTAAGACGGTGAAAGCCGTTACGTTTAAGAACGGCGTGTACGTCATGGTCATTGAAGCACGAGCCGTCAGGACGCATTGCCGATTCCTCGCAAAGCACGGTGTAGCTTATCGCACTTGTATGGAGCTGTTCTTTTATACGCTGCTTTACATCACGGTCGGTGTAGCCTACTTTTATGTAGCCGTCGTGAGTGGTAACGCCGTTCAGCTTGTAGGCATAGATAGTCGGGTTTACCTCGGGGCGAGGGGTCACATACTTTTCAAATACGTCAGCCATTGTTGTCACCGCCTAAATCCATCGGTCTTATCATAGACTCGATAAAGTTTATTTCTTCGTCTGTGAGATTGTATTTTTCGTAGAGTTCGGAATCTGTCCACGGTTTTGAGAAGTCTTGGAGGGGGACGAATTGGTAAACACCTCTCGGTCCGTTTTGCGTTTTCTTTTTAATACTTACTAAATATCTGAAAAATCTCGTTTGTATGTATGTTATGATATTTTCGCATTGTTCTTTAGTGAAATTGTGCTTTTGAGGGTCAAAACCGATAACAAGAAAAGTTTGAGAACAGACACTGTTTTTATCGCCTAAAAACGGCTTGCCCAGTATTTGTTCATCGTATCCATTTCCGCCTGCGGCGGGGATATAGACTTTATACAAATCTTTTGTTGGTGAATTTTTGGGTAATTGCGATTTGCTAATCCACCTTACTGTTCTTTCTCTATTGATATTGAGATAGTATTTTATACAGTATACAGAATCCGGTTTATCGTGGTAATCAGTCCAGTTTGAAGTAAGTAAATTACTGTCATCAAAAAAGTGTTTTGCACTAACCAAACCGGAAAAGTTTTTATTAATATCCGAAAAATAATTTCCTTCAACTGATTCGATTTTTTCTAATATAGAATATGATTTAGGGTTTCTTACAACTATTCCTGAATTTTTAGAATCAAGATAGTCAAATCTATTTAAAACATTCTGGTCTTGTGATTGGTGAAAATAATACTCGCACTTTCCAAAATAATCTCTATCCCACAAGAAATAGTTAACACCGCCTTTAATGTCAACGCCGGGAAAGCAATCCGATGCATTTTCAAAATCGTGAATAATTTTGAATTTATTAGATGCTAAAGCAGCATCGACCCAACTATCCGGTATTCCTTGAGCTGTTTTTGTCATCCAACGGCTTGGTGTAATCATGCAAATATATTTTGGGCGAAGTTTTATTGCCTTTTCGATGAAAACGTTATATATAGATTTTGCATTCGCACTATTACCGCCTTCTATGCCGAATGTCATCTGATACGGCGGATTTGAAATAATAACATCGAACTTCATGCCAAAAATCTCCTCGGGGTGTAATGTATGTATCCATTCATACGCATAATATTCACGTTCTTCGCCACGGTCGTACTGCGTTTCGGACGCACCGCAGAAGATGCATCTGCCGGATTTGTCGAACGAGTGGGGGATACGCTTGAAACGGATATTTCCGTCCGAATTTTCAAAGCGTGTTACCGAAAAAGCACTGTCTGCGTACTTACTGCAATAAAGGCTTCTGCGTGAGAGCAGGCTTGTAAGCTCGGTTATCGCAATGCCGTAAAGCTGATTTTTAAAAATATGGTCTATTCGCTGCTGTCTGTCGGGGATAACGGCTTCAAGGCCTTTTATAAGACGCTTTGCTATCTCACGAAGGTATACTCCCGTTTTCACGGCGGGGTCGAGAAACTTTGTATCGGGAGATGAGAAAAGCTCCTGCGGGAGCATATCGAGCATTTTGTTTACTATCTCCGGAGGTGTGAAAACCTCATCGTTTGAGAGATTGGCAAGGCAGGACAGAACATCGGGGTTGTATACCTTTTCGTAAAGTCCGCTTAAAATTCCGGTTGAAATATTATCAGCCATTTTCCCATAACCTCCTGTAGTTGCATATATATTTCCGTAAAAAAGTACCCTCGCCTTCTGTGCTGTCGCTGAGGGTGAGCTGAGAAGCCTTTCCCTTATTGCCGTTTACCAGATCGTCAAAGCTGTAATCGCTGCGCTGTATATTACTGCCGAAAACGAATGCCCACTCGGAAAAGACTATATCCTGTTCGGTATCGCTGCAGTTTTCGTCTACGCACTTAAGAGTAAGGGCGTTTCCGCAGACGATATTTTTTGACAGGATAAAGCGGACGGATTTTCTTGTATCATCGTTGCATTCTTTTTTGCAGACGGATCTGTATTGCTTGTCCCACTGCTTAAACAGCCGTTCACGGCAGGTTTCGACATTATCCGCCATTATATCGACACCGTAAAGACTGCTTACCGCAAGGAGCGAGTATTTTTCATATTCAAGAGGACTGCGACTGTATTCAGACTTTACGACCGACAGCTTTCTTGCAAGAATTTCGGTAAGGAAATTGCCCGTTCCGCAGGCGGGTTCAAGAAAACGGCTGTCGATACGCTCGGTTTCCTGTTTTACAAGGTCGCACATTGCCTTTACTTCACGCTCGGCGGTGAAAACCTCGCCGTGTTCGGTCACACGTTGTCTGGATTTTATTTGTTGTTGCACGTTATTTTTGCTCCATAGATAAAAGCTGAATTTAATTCAACTTTTTTCAATAATTATTTCGTTTAATGCAACTATTTTAGCATAAACTTGAATTAAATTCAAGTGATTGAATCAAAATAGTGAATTAAAGGAATGTTGATTATGAATGAACCATATGATTTCGGAGCAAGGTTGAAGAAATATCGCAATGAAAAAAATATCACACAGGAGAGAATTGCAAAAATTCTTGGTGTGAGTAATTCTATGATTAGCAAATATGAAAACAATACTGCCAGTCCGTCTTTAGATTCGCTCTGCACATTGTCAAAAGAATTATGTGTATCAATCGATGAATTGTGCGGCTTACAGCAATCCGGAACGGTTTCGCTTATCGGGCTTACGGACGGACAGGCTGACTGTGTTCGATTGCTTATAGACGCTTTTCACGAATACAACAATACAGTAAGAAAAAGGCTCAGCGATGAGCAGTACAGGGTACTCGGTCAGATACTGGCGGAATTTCTGAAATAAACGCAAAGCACCGCCTGCACGGGAAATGTGCGGGCGGTGCTTGAAAATCGTATAAGAAAAAGCGGTCACGGGGCTGTATCTGTCCCTGTGACCGCCGTTTTATTTATGTCTGCTCACGCTTTTTGAGTATCTTGCGGAAGGTAAGAGCGAAGATAACTGTACAGCAGATTGCCGAGGTCGCATCCGCTACGGATTCTGCGAGATATACACCCTTTACACCGAGAAAATTCGGCAGGATAAGGGCAAGAGGGATAAGCAGTATCACTTTACGCAAAAGGGCTATGAACAGTGAAATTTTAGCCTGACCGAGAGCAACAAACATACTCTGGCAGGTACGCTGAAGTCCGAATATTGTCATGCCCGTAAGGAAAAGAGGCATCATTCTGCCGACTGTTTTTATAAGTGCGGTATCGTCTGTGAACATTCCTGCGACAAATTCGGGGAAGGTAATCATAAACAGGTTTGTCAGGGCGAAGAACGAGAACATAATTATCACGGAATATTTAAAGCAGAGGCGGACACGGTCTGTGTTGCCCTTGCCGTAATTGTAGCTGACTATCGGAACAAAGCCCTGTGCAAAGCCGCTCAGAGGCACGGCGGCAAACTGCATTGCGCTCTGCATTACCGTAAGGGTGCTGACGTATATATCGCCGTATGCGCTCAGCGAGCCGTTGAGGACGAAGCCGACAAGACTTTCCGTACTTGCCATTATAAACGGGGCGATTCCGAGTGCGAACAGCGAGCCGATTATCTTTATATCGGGCTTAAGATATTTCGGCTTTATTTTCAAAGTCGCTTTGTCGGATACAAGAAAACCTACTATTATAAAGGCACTTACCGCCTGCGATATTACCGTTGCGAGAGCGGCGCCCGTTACGCCCATACCGAACACATAGATAAAAAGCGGATCAAGGCCTATGTTGAGGATTGCGCCGATTATTACGGCTATCATTGAAATTCCGGGTCTGCCCTGTGCATTTATGAACGAATTAAGTCCGGTTGCGAACATTACAAACAGCGTGCCTGTAAGGTATACCGAGAGGTAGTCCGTGGCATAGCCGATAGTAGCGTCGCTTGCGCCGATAAGGCGGAGCAGGGGCTCCATAAAGATGTAGGTTATGCCCGATGTTACTACAGTAAACAGCACGAGCAGTGAAAAGCCGTTGCCGAGTATCCTGTGCGCTCTTTCACGGTCGCCTTTGCCGAGCGCTATTGAGGCAAGCGGTGCGCCGCCACCGCCGACTATCTGTGAAAATGCCGAGATAAGAATGATTATCGAGCTTGTAACACCGATACCTGCCAGCGCATCTGTGCCGATAAGCTCTATGTGTCCGATGAAGACCCTGTCAACTATGCTGTACAGCAGGTTTATAAGCTGTGCCGCAAAGCCCGGCAGTGCCATTTTAAGTATAAGAGGCAGCATCGAGGCTGTGCCGAGCCGTTCTTCGTATTTGTTATCCATTTATAGTATCTCCGTGTTTTGTCTTTCTATTTATAAAGTATAGCACTTAACAGAAGAAAAGTCAAAGCAGGGCGGGCGGCTGAAAGCCACTGTAAATTCCGTCTGCGGCAATGTGCCGCTTCAAATTCCGCCTTTGGAAATGTCTGAGTTATCCGCAGGGTAGCGAAACGGCGGGTATTAAAACGTGTATGGTTTTAATTGTTCAGATTTATATGTCAATATCACCTTTTATGAGGGAGCAGTAAATTGGTTTTTTACTTTGTGCTTGTTATTATAAAAACAAAAAGGCAGCGCCGTCCGGCACTGCCTTTAATGTTTACAAATTTATTGCAATTACGCCTGTTCGCTTGGGGCAAAGCCTGTTCTTTTCAGAGCCTTTGAAATTGCGAGAGCGGCAAAGTATGCGAGAACTACGCTTGCTATATCCTTTATAAGATAGGGAGCGGATACGAGCAGGAAGCTGGATAACAGATCCTTGCCTGCAACGAGAGCGTACTGTACAAAACCGCAGATATGGCAAGCGGCAACGCCTAAGATGCCCATTGCTATTCTAAGCGGTATACGGAACTTTTCGGGCATATTTCTGAATGCGATTCCGCTGATGGCCGCCATAGCGATAAAGCCGATTATAAATCCGCCCGTAGGACCTACTATTGAAGCGATTCCGCCCTTGAAGCCGCTGAATACGGGAACGCCTACCGCACCGAGCAGAACATAAACGACCGTTGAAACGGTTGCTCTTGCCGTGCAGAGATAAAAGCCGCAGAGGGCTATCGCAAAGGTCTGTAATGTAACCGGTACGCCGGAGGGCATCGGTATTGCTATCTGCGAAAGTACTGCCGTAATTGCCGCAAAGAGCGCACAAAGTACGATTGTTGTGATTTTCTGTCTGTTCATATTTTTTGTTTCCTTTCCATTTTGTCAAACGACTTTAACAGAATACCACCGACAGCGCCTTGTGTCAACCAAACTGCACAAATGGGTGACAATTGAGAACGGTCTGCGTTATAACTTAATAACATAATTGTACAAAATAACTAAAAGTTATGTGGTAAATGTGTGAAAAATGCAAATTGATTTTTTGGCGGGCAGAGGCTCAATAATTTATTGAGAATGTTGTAAACTTTTAACAACACTCATAAGAATGAAACATATACAATTTGTTTGGAGGTAATTAAAATGAAGATGAGAAGATTCATCGGTGCAGCAGCTGCAATGGCAGTAGCAGGCACACTTACAGTAGGCGCAGCAGCAGAAACTTATAATGCTTATATCGGTTTCCAGACAGTACCCTACTCATTCAGAAACTCTTTTGATGACGCTTCATATGGTAAGGACGTTGCAGACGGCAAGTACTTCAACAGCGTAATCGTATGGGGCGGTAACGACCCTGAAACATTCCCTCAGTATGAAGACAAATTCGATGATGATATGCCGGATGGTAGTGGCGGCTATGTTATTCCTGCTACATACACAGATGTACAGATCGACAAGGACGGCACATACAAGGTTGGTATTACTGACTTTGACTGGGCACTTGACAGTGCATCTGCATTCAACCTTCTGTTCGTTTCAACAGATATTCCTTTCAACAAGGACGCAGGTGAAGACGGTGAATCTATCGCTAAGTTCTCTGACTGCAAGATTATCGTTGACGGTACAGTAACATCAGAAGTTGCTGATCCTATCATTGATACAGAAGACGGTAAGAAGTCAGGTCATACAAAGGTTCTGTTCGCCAACATCTGGAACGATGCTCTTAAGAAAGATGGTTATAACGGTGCATACCCCACAAAGTCTTTAGAGATTGAATTTACAGTTTCAGGCCTTGACGCTCAGCAGCCTGCTGATACAACAGCTCCCACAGCAGGCGATTCTACAAAGCCCAACACAAACACAGGTGTTGAAGGCGTTGCAGCAGTTGCAGGTGTTGCACTCCTCGCAACAGGTGCAGTAGTAGTTGCTAAGAAGAGAAAGTAATCTTAAAAAGATTAACGAATAACGACAGCCCTCATTCGTGAGGGCTGTTTTAATATCACGACCGAAAGAGGAAATATGAAAAAATCTATAATCAGACGTGCGATAGCTGTGTTTATTGCGGCGGCTATGCTTGCAGGCTGTGCGGCGCAGGACAGCGGTGTATTATCGTCTGTCGGAAGCAACTCGGCGACCGAAAGCAATGTATCGTATGTTGAGGATACGAGCAGTGTTGATGAAAATTCTGAGGTTACTTCCGTTGACAGCTCAGTAACAGAGAGCGACACATCTTCCGATACCTCCGAACAGGAAGAAAGTAATACTTCAAAGCAGGAAAATACATCAAAGGCAGAGAACACCGAGAAGCCTGCCGATACAACAAAGGCACCGTCAACTGCCGACACGAAAAACAACAGCCAGAGCAAGCCTGCTTCATCTGCAAGCAATTTCACTGTTCAGTGGAAGAAGTCGAGCAGCTGGGAAGAAGGCGGTAAGAAGTGCGGAGGTTATGAGATTGTTATAACCAATAACGGCGATACGGTGAACAGCTGGACGGCAAAGGTGACCGTCCCCGGCAATACAAAGCTGATGTCGCAGTGGAACGGAATATTCAGCATTTCGGGAAACACAATGACGGTCAAGAACGAGAGCTACAACGGAACTATAGAAAAGGGAAAGAGCATTTCGTTCGGATTCAATTATTCGGCTGACGCTTATATCAATGAGGGTAAAGTGACTGTGAACGGAAGTACCGCAGGAACGAGTGCCGGAAATAACAGCAGCAATAATAACAATAATAATACGTCAACGACCAAAAAGCCGGCGGCAACAGTTCCCAAGGCGCCGAGCGACCCTAAAGGCACTACACCGGTATCACAGCACGGTCAGCTTTCGGTAAAGAACGGACAGCTTGTTGATAAGAGCGGCAAGGGTTATCAGCTCAGAGGAATGAGTACGCACGGGCTTACATGGTTCCCCGAATTCGTAAACGAGAGCGCATTCAGAACGCTCCGTGACGACTGGAATACGAATGTTGTCCGTCTTGCAATGTATGTTGACGAGTGGGGCAACGGTCAGTGCTATATGGGCAACAAGAGCGGAAGCCTTGAACTGCTTGAAAAGGGTGTTGACATCTGCATCAAGCTGGATATGTATGTTATCATCGACTGGCACGTTCTTAATCCCGGCGACCCGTCCAAGTATACAAACGAGGCGAAATCATTCTTTGAAACGGTGTCAAAGAGATATGCAAAATATCCGAATGTAATTTACGAGATATGCAACGAGCCGAACGGCGGTGCATCGTGGAGCGGTAATATCAAGCCGTATGCGGAAAAGATAATACCCGTTATCCGCAAGAATGCACCGAACTCGGTAATTATAGTAGGTACGCCAACATGGAGCCAGGAGATCGACAAGCCGCTTTCCGATCCGCTGAACTACAAGAATGTAATGTATGCGTTCCACTTCTATGCGGCAACTCACGCAGGACTTCGTTCAAACGTAGAAAACTGCGTGGCACAGGGACTGCCTGTATTTGTGTCGGAATTCGGTACTTGTGACGCATCGGGCGGCGGTGCAAATGACTTCAACGAAACGCAGAAGTGGCTTAGCTATTTTGACAAGCAAGGCATAAGCTACTGTAACTGGAGTATCTGCAACAAGGATGAAACCTGCTCGGTACTGCGGCCGGGAACATCGGCAAACGGAAACTGGAGCGAGAGCGATCTTACCGAAAACGGCAAGTGGATGCGTAACTGGTTGAAGAAGCACTAAGCGGCGGGTCGCCGCTGACAATTCCGACCTTTTGAGAGGTTTGCGGTTGGCGTGACTTTGCGGGACGGTCGGGGTTTGACGGTAGCTGAAAACAAGCTGTCGAAATACTTGTTTGTTTACTCCCGCCGTCGAACAAACGTGAATATACAGCAACCGTATTTAAAGGCGGAAATGCGAGCCGAGGCACTCGGCTTCCGACCTTTTGAAAGGTTTGCAGTTGGCTGGGCTTTGCAGGACGGTCGGGGTTTGACGGTAACTGAAAACAAGCTGTCGAAATACTTGTTTGTTTACTCCCGCCGTCGAACAATCGTGAATATACAGCAACCGTATTTAAAGGCGGAAATGCGAGCCGAGGCACTCGGCTTCCGACCTTTTGAAAGGTTTGCAGTTGGCTGGGCTTTGCAGGACGGTCGGGAATTGACGATAGCCCGCAATAATCGGTAATAAAAAATCCGTGTCAGGCGACACGGATTTTAGACTGTCGATAAACCTATATAATTTTTGAAAATGGGGTTT
>ULYL01026262.1_pt1 | contig 12022 bp, 22 predicted proteins | sample 1962211 | NCBI WGS metagenome assembly ULYL01 (sample SAMEA4835864, study PRJEB28245) | human gut metagenome | biome: gut microbiome; material: fecal sample | place: Denmark | collected 2008
TCCATAAGCCACGTTCCCTTATATTCTTGATGCTTGGATTCGGCTTTTTCTCATTGAGCACCCCCTCCTCGTCGCAGACCAGCACTACCTCAGGGGCTTGCAGAATCGTCTCTGCCTCGATGTAACCGCCAATGAAGTCCTGCATGTTTTTCAGCGAATTCTCGATATTGGTTATGTACGGCTCCCGGTCTACCGGGCAGGCCAAAATTTTGATCTTCATTGCATTCCCCTTTCCTGCTGTCGAGCTAGTTATTTTCAATCACTTTTTCGGATAAAAAAATGGTGTCTCGTTCTTCTTTTGTCAGGTGAATAGCTTTTGACAGCCCTACAATTTCGCTTGCTGTGCACTCAGATCCTTCCAGAATCGAGTAGATCCTGTTTCTACTACATCCGAGTTTGTCAGCAAGAAACGTAATTGTGACCCCTGATGCAGTGATCTTCTCCTTCAATAATTTAGCATTCGTCATATTCTGCCTTCTGGCTCCTTTCTAGTGATAGTTATCACTATCGTCATAATAATGTTCTGCTTGTTGATTGTCAATAGCATTTTTGTTGATTTCTAAAACAATTTGATATCATATAGCCAACGGAGGATTTATCATGATTGATTTATATAAGAACATAAAGCGCCTGCGCTTGGAAAATCAGTGGTCTCAGGGAGAACTTGCAAAAAGGGCTGGATACAAAGATCGGTCAGCTATTGCTCACATAGAAGATGGAAAAATAGATTTGCCTCAAAGTAAAATCAGACTCTTCGCTGATATTTTTGGTGTCACTCCTGCCTATCTCTTTGGCGATAGCGGCTGCGCACATGGCCTCACTCTTGTTGTTTCGGTTGAAGAATCAAATATTATCAAAAACTATCGCGCTGCTGATAATTCCACCAAGGCCGCAGTTTGTGCCGTCCTTGGCGTTCAAAGACAAGATGCAGAATTATTGGATTCGAAAATTGATGCGTAAACCATTTTGTCGGCGCCGCCAAAATGGTTAATTTAGGTTCCGGCTCCCAACGCGAGGTTGATGATTACATGCTCTCCCGCTACGCCTGCTACCTGATCGTGATACACACACATCAGGACCCGGGACGAATAGAAAAGTTTTGATGTGTAACCATTTTCCCCACGTGGGAAGAATGGGTTCGACATTGGTGCCATTTCGGTGACGTCACCGAGATGGTTGAATACATAGATTATCGCTATAAAGGAGGTTCTTTATGATTAATATCTATTGCGATGAAAGCTGCCATCTTCAATTTGATAATTCCGATATTATGCTAATGGGCGGTTTATCGTGTCCTAAAGAAAATGTTCGCCTCATTTCGCAAAAAATCCGAAGACTAAAGGTCGCTTATGGGCTAAACGAGAACTTCGAGATCAAATGGACTAAGGTTTCCAACGGACAGCTTAGTTTCTATTTGGATCTTCTGGCGCTTTTCTTCGACACTTCGTATCTTGATTTTCGTTGTGTAATAGCTCCAAAGAAAGGTCTCAATAATGAGGTTTTTCATCAGACATACGATGAATGGTATTACAAAATGTACTATTTACTTCTGAGCAAAATGCTGGATCCAACAAAGCAATACGCTGTTTATGTGGACATTAAAGATTCAAATGGCGGTGCAAAAATCGCCAAGCTTAAAAGGATCCTTGAAAGCTTTCTCTATAGTTTTCATGCTACCTGTTTAAAAAACATACAAATAGTTCGCTCTGACGAGGTTTCTCTTCTTCAGCTTTGTGATTTGATTATGGGATGTGTTGGCTACGCCAACCGTTTTATCGAGTCTCCTCAGAGTGATCTTGAATTATCGCCCGCCAAGGTCGAAATGTGTCGATCTCTCGAGGAACTCGCGCAGCGTCCTCTCACACATACGACTCCGTTATATGAAACCAAATTCAATATTTTTGTATGGCGTCCTGCGAAGGTGTGAAAATGAGCAAATTACAGTGTAAGCTGAGCCAAGATGACTCTTTAATCATATGCGATGATTTAGGGAAATACTCTGAATACGAAGAACAACTATGGTCTCTTTTTCTTCGTACTTATGAGTACAATTCCCTTAAATTTCATGACATTCCGGTCAGGATGAAGCATTATCCACCTTCATTTTCTCCTAAGACTGGCTTTTATCATCTTACTTGTGAGAATTATCTTCATCAGGAAGAAGATTCCAGAAAACCGAACCTTCGTAGATGTGAACGACTTATGTGGGCCCAAACAATCATTGAATCTTGCTCTGACTCTTGTGCCAGTCTTCTCGTCTGGGAAAATACCCGGCATAATAAGCCCAACATTGTGCTCTTCTGCCCGGAGTTGGATTATGTTGTTATCTTATCCAAACGTTCTCAGGGATATTATTTGCTTACCACCGCCTACCCTGTCGATCACCCTCACAGAAGGGAAGATCTCCTTAACGAATATCAGCGGTATATAAAGCAAACAGCGCATCCGGTTTTAAAGCCGAATACGCTGTCGAATGCTCCTTCTACGCGTGGCAGATGAGCTATTTTCTTCACTTAAAGTATAGCACAGATGCGACAAAACTGCTACACCAGATAGCCCCAAGGGCAAAGGAATTTTAAGCCTTTCGGCCTACTCCCATTCGGGAACCCAGCGCTGATCCTTCACGAGTTATCTGCTCATATATTACCATGCGCACTATCACACGCAATGGTCAAAAGTCACAAAATGTGGACATACAAAAACCGCCCCGGTGTTGGCGCACCAGAGCGGCCGGCACTCCGAAGAGTACCAAGGATTCTCCACGAATCTTCTACATGGTACCATCTCCGGATAAGCTGGTTCAGTTTCAGTACTTTATAGGCGTTGTCAACTCCCCAGCCTCTGCACGACAGTTTCTTCATCTGGGCCTTGAACTTAGCGACTGCCTTCTGGTGCGGTCTGGCTTTGTATGCTTTGGCAAATGGGTCAAAGTAAAACCCGAACCCGAGGTATTTGATGCCTTTAGGTTTATCGACCTTACTCTTTTCGGCATTTACCTTCAATCCGAGCCTCTCCTCGATAAATCTGGCCACGCTCTTCATGACTCTCTCTGCCGCCTGTCTGCTTCCGACCATGATGATAAGGTCATCTGCATACCGGACGAAATCCAGTCCTCTCGCCTCTAACTCTTTGTCCAGCTCATTGAGCATGATGTTCGCTAACAGCGGCGATATATTTCCGCCTTGGGGCGTGCCGATTATGGTATCTTCGTACTCGTCATCGATCATCACTCCGCTAACCAGGAACTTTCTCACCACTGAAATGACGTCTCCATCCTTTATCGTCCGTCCGAAGATCGTCATCAGCTTGTCATGGTCTACTGTGTCAAAGAACTTCGCAAGGTCGATGTCCACAATCCAGCTATGCCCGTCATTCATTATTTCCAGTGCTTTAAGAACTGCCTGCTGTGCACACCGATTGGGCCTGAATCCGTAGCTGTGGTCGTGGAACTGCTCCTCAAATATCGGAGTGAGCACCTGTGCTACCGCCTGCTGTACAAAGCGGTCTACCACCGTTGGCACTCCAAGGTTCCTTGTTCCACCGTCTGGCTTTGGTAACTCCACCCTTCTGACCGGCTGCGGCTTGTACTTCCTTGTCCGCAGCTGTTCCCTGATGCTTTCGCCGTTTTTCGAAAGGTATGCACCAAGTCCTTCGACGGTCATTCCGTCGATACCTGCCGCTCCTTTGTTTCTGACGACTTGCAGATATGCCGCATTGAGATTGTCTTTGCTTAATATCTGCTCCATGAGACTACTTGTGTCCATGCGTTGTTTCCTTTCTGCCCCTTTTGCCTTTGCCGCCTTTGACGTTATCGACAGACGTTGCTCCGGCTACGAAGTGGAACGTACTTCAACTGATTGATTGTTCGCCCCTTCGCTCCGTCCCCATTACAGGGACTTCCTCACTACTATGGGCTCTGCTGACATCTCACAGTTCGTTGTTACTACGGCTGATGGAACCGCCTGTGAGATCTCCACGCTTAAGGTGCGCGCTCTTTTCCCTCATCTACCTGCCACATTTACTGGTACTTCCAGCAACTTTTGGGCTTCATCTCTTCTAGCAGACTTACCCGTATTTCCCAGCCTTGTATGTGGTTCCTGTTCGTCAGACCAAGGGTTTGCCTACAGCTTCCTTCAGATTCCACCTCACGATGGACACCCTTGCTGTTCAGCTATGTACTTCGTCGTTGCCTACGCGTACTCGGGACTTACACCCGTTAGAGCGCGCCCATGGCGCGCAAACTAAAAAAAAAGAGGGAGACGAAAACCGCCTCCCTCACAATCAAACCTATTTTTTTATTCGCCCCACCACATCATCACGCCTGCAGCTGTGACCGCCGCAAGTGCGGCAAGATAGATCACGCCAAGCCCCACGCCGACGCAGGTAAGTAATATCAATGCTCCCATGGTCCCCCTCACTTCTGGATATACTGGATCGATACCCAGCATCCGGTTCCGGTCAGCCTGCCCCAGCCTTCTGTTTCTTTGTCGATACTCACCACCATTCCCGGCGGTAAGCGCATCTCCTGCCCTCCCAGCTTAACTGTCCCGAATCGCGTGCCCGGTCCGAGTCTGACATTGAGATACGATGATACTTTGACAACGCCTGCATACTGTGTCATTTTCTCCTCCGTTTTATCTGCTGCTTTTGCATATCGGAGCACTCTGTCCCACCCTTTTGAGTAGATGTAATAGCTCCGCACGCAGATCTCCCGTCCGGTCTGGTCGCCAGCCTTGCCGCCGGTCGCTTTTCCTTTCTCGTTGATGGATGCGTGGACGATCTGGCCGGATCCGATGCTCATAGCCGTGTGGTGCTGCGTATTTAACAGGATGTCACCTCGCTGCAGTCCCGCGCCGGTTTTCAAGTTGATCTCAGCCGTCACATCTTCAAAGCCACACCGGAGGAAAGCTGATCTCATATTTCCTGTGTAAGTGGCTCCGGCCTCCTTGACCGAGACTCCTGCTTGCTGCCATGCCGAAATCAGCAAACTGCTACAGTCATAATCTGGCCCCCACCGGTGCGCCTGATCATACCCATGGGCTGGATCTTGTGCGATCTGCAGCGCCCATGTCACCGCCTTTTCAATTGTCTGCTGAGTGGTCATTTCCTTTGCCCTCCGGATAGCTCCTATGCAGCTCCAGTACAGCTGCTTCAATTAGTGTAGAGAGCTGATCATCCGACATACTAATATGCAAGTCATCCAGCGCGGCTCTGGCCACCCTCATCGCGAAGTCTTTCCGGACTTCTCCCGATTGCTGCCAGAGTGTCTGCTGTGCGGCCAGTACCGCTTTCCCGATCTCTGTCTGGATCAGCTGCTGTCTGATCCATCTCGCTGCCGCCGGCACTACGTAAGTAGCAAGCACAGCCGCAAGCAGCTTAACTACAAGCTCCACAATTCTAAATGTCGATTCGCTCATCCTTCTCCTCCTTCGTTTCGCTCATCGTACTCATTCGGATCTGCATCGATGTCAAGATCCGCTTCATCCGGTTCTGTCTCTTCTTTTCTCTTCCGTTTCTTTTTACTCTCATGAATCCGCCAACAGATCGCTGCTTCTGCGGTCACAAAAGCAAAGAATCCAGTCACCAGCGCGTCCGGCTCAGCTCCGGTAAGCGCAAAAACCTCGAAGACTTCCCGGATAAAAAGAATCGTCCCAACGCCAATCAGCGCAAGGACGACATCGGTACCGCATATTCTGTTTTTCACAGCTCCGCCTCTCCGTTTTTCTTCCGTATCTCCCAATCCAGCACCTCGGCCTCATCCTCTGAGACGATCCTGAGCTTCTGGCAAGCATCATATCCGATCTTGCAGTCTCCGTTTCCACCCATCTCCTTGTACGGGACATATAAGTACTCGAGGTTGCGCTTTTCTTTGAGAGTGATCGCTCCCCGCTTCACCATCCTGTCTGTCAGATACAGGATCTTGTCATGGCCAAGGCCGAGGATCATCCTGCTCTCTGATGTGGATCGCGCCGCTTTCTGATCATTCTTCTGCCAGTGTCTCTGCAGTGCAAGGGTGATCAGGCTACAGAAGGTTCCTGAGCCGAAGATGCCAAGTACTACCGTTATTACTGTGTTCATTTTTCTGATTGTCCTTTCTTCACCATGCACTTGACCAAATTACATCCATAATTATAATGTAATTATGAATATGATTCGTTTTGAGTGGGATGAAAACAAAAACTCCATAAACAAAAAGAAGCACGGAATTTCCTTCGAAGAGGCATCTTCCGTGTTCTATGATGACAATGCTCTTGTCATAGATGATCCGGACCATTCCATAGAGGAAGATCGTTTCATTATTCTCGGAAACAGCAGCTCCGGAAAGCTCCTCGTTGTCTGTCACTGCTACCGCGAATCTGATTCCGTTATTCGGATTATCTCCGCAAGAAAAGCGACTTCTGCCGAATCCGAACAATACTGGAGGTGATATGTATGAGAAACGAATATGATTTCACAAACGCCCGGAAGAATCCTTATACCAAGAATCTCAAGAGGCAGATTACCATAAACATCAATGCGGATACGATTGATTATTTCAAACATCAGTCAGAGGAATCCGGTATTCCTTATCAGACACTAATCAACCTGTATCTGACCGATTGCGCCCAGCAGAAGCGTGAACTTCATATTGAATGGGAAAAACCAGCCACGGTGTAGCCGCGGCTGGTTTTTCCTTTATTGCTTAATCAACATAAAGTTTGTCTCTTCAGACACCTCCGTTGGAAGGCCTTCAAAACGTTTGTAAAATCAGGCGTAATCATCCCCGTCAATTACCGAGGATGATTACTAATAACATATGAAGTTGGCAACATTACCTGCAACGCTGTATGCTCCCCCACTTCTTGCGCGAACATAGCATGTCGTATTGTCGTGGCTCATATCTACTTGATCCGTTGCAACACTTCCACTCTGGTTGATCGAGGATGACTTGTATCTAGCGTCCGAAATCTGAATAAGTTCCCATCTTGAGTTTGCCACAAAATCTTCATACGATTTGAAGTTGTTTCCAAAATTGTAGCTTGCGGTTTTTCCATCCGAAGAAATGGTAAACCTATCAAATGTCACTTTCTTGCTACCCCCCCACATCTATAAAATGGCATATAGAACCTCCTTTACTTCATGATCTGAACAAGCATAGACATGCCACCTGACGTGCCGCTGTTTGTTCTTGTAATAGTGATTGTTCCAGTAATATTCGTGATCTCGACATCCATATATGCAATCCCTTTTCTGTCAGACGAAGACTGCATAAGCACGTTGGTGTTACATGATCCGGATATCTGTATTACTGATGGCGTGTAAATACGATCCACATTGTCCGTAAAAACAATTCTTGCAAGAATATTGGGGCTTGTTGATGTGAATTTGACATACCATCCACCGCCTCCCCACGAATTTGAGTAATCAGTGAGTGATAAAACCCCTGTTGCATATCCACTTATTCTTGATTCTTCTTTCCCTCGCGTAACCATCACCGTTCCGTCTGGGACAAATTGTTCAGATTTTTCTCCACCTTTTGCTGGATAAAATGGCATAATTTACTCCTTTAGCCAGGAACATACGCCACGCAAAAACTTACCGTATAGAACGGAGCTGCAGAACTCCAAGATCCTCCACAGGAAACAGTGACAGTGTTACCATTGAGAGAACAAGAACAACTCATGACTTGTCCGTTTCCAGTATTGTCTTGATAAAAACTTGTAATGCCTGCAGCGATTGGCGTATATCCTTTAAGTGATACATCTATCTGTTTTGTATATGGCTTATAAGTACGCTCAATATTGAAGGTCTTTGTTACGTACTTTATTTTGCCCCCCCACGACACGGATAAAAACTCATACAAGCTCCTCTCCGAACAGCAAAAGATACTGCTCTCTTACGTCTTCCCTGTACTGCTCATCTATATCATCGATGGTCTTAGACCCACGATAGATGCAGCGTGCCAAAATTCTTGCTTTCGCTTTGCTCATGCTCGTCCCTCCTTATGCGATCAAATCAGCCATAGCGTCCTCAAGGTCGCTTACTCTCTGCTCCAGAATCTCCTTTTCGGTCAGGTCTCTGGCTGTAAACCGTGCTACGATCTTACCATCCGTACCAAGCTCCACCTGAGCTCCGACATATACCACTCCGGTGATAGGCTCTCCATCAAAGGTTCCGCCGACAAGGTTGTCCGCTACCTCGAACTGCATCTTGATAGCATCCAGAGCCGAGAAGGTTGTACAGTCATACACCAGAGTATTGATGGTGCTTGTGTCTCTGAAATCAAATGTTTTCCCGTTCTTGAACTTGAGTGTCTTCATGCTTTATCTCCTTTAATTTCTTATAGTGATGCACACATCGAAAGCCGAATCCTGTGCATCAAAAGTTACTATGCATTTTCCTGCGGATGCAGTAATGTTGGACGGTGCAATGTTCGGAATTGTTGCATATACATCTATCAGCGAAGTTGTCGTGATACTGGAATCACTGAAAGTAAGCGTTCCGCCGGCCGCCGTGAGCGACTTCGCCGGAAGTCTTTTCAGCGAGTATCCTAAAAGGGCTTTGGCAAGATTCTCCGCTGTGATGCTCTTCGTCCCGTTTTCACCATCCAGCAGCATCTTTTCGGAAACACCGATTGTAGATGCTGCCGTATAGTCTTTTATTCTGCTCATGAGTCACCTCCGACTTATGCGCCGATTGTGACCGTAACTCCACCGGCCGGATTCTCTGCTTCGCTGTAAGGGATGGCAGCCACTTCGACCTGTGACAGAGCGTTGTAGGTCGCATCCGGCAAAATAGTCTGCTTTGTTATCTTCGGAGTGACTGCCTTGGCCTGTGCTTTCATGCCCTCTGTCGATGACATCGAGCCTTCCACGCCGAAGAGTGAAATGCCCTGTCTGATGTTCTTGGCTACCAGCTTCGCCTTCTCCGTCTCGTCAAGTGTCGCCTTGCCGCTTCCGTCGTGATAGCCTCTCGGGATAGCGACCGGAGTATCTGCTCTCGCAATTTTGAGGGTTACTGCTCCTTTATTCGGCATCGTGCCGGTTACTTTCTTTCCGCCGACATATGCTGTTTTTCCTTCCAGCATTTCGGCAGCCGTTCCCGTAGCATCCGAAGTGTCCGCATCCTTGGTGGATGTACCAGTGATCTGTGCTCCGGATTTGTCATGTGCTGTCACACCCTTGGCCAGATCCGCCGGAGTGACGCTATCGCCGGTCAGGTCGATCAGCACATCTTCGCCATAAATTACCTTGTTCTTATTCAGATTAGCCACTTTTATTTCCTTTCTGCATTACTTTCCGATATAAACGGTAAGCCCGCCGGCCGGATTGCTCGTTTCGGCGTACTCAACTTTTTTTACCGTGATATCCTCTGTGCATGTCTTGTCCTTCGTCGGGAGTGTCTGGTCTTCATACAGGTCTGCTTCTACCTCATACGGCCCTTTGTACTCATTCTTCCTCATCTCTCCGGATAAGGCTCCGGACAAGTGGTTTTCTCCGCTCAGACTTCCCTGCAGGCTTCCTTCGGTCGGCAGCCGCCCTCTCAATGTCGTTCCCTGCATCAGTAAACCTCTCTCATGATCTTCATACATGCGCACGCAATGAACGTATCCACGTCCCCGTTGGCCTTTGTCAGCTCGATGTCATATACATACTCCCCGAATGCGAGCGGCTTGGTGTCCTCCGGCTTCAGCTCCAGAATCATCGTATCCGTCGGAATTTCCTTCAGGATCAGCAGCTCCGGATCTTCATAGTCCTTTTTCAAAGCAAAACGCACGCGGTCGCCTTCCGCAGGCTGATAGTCGCTTCCATCCTCGTTCTGGATCACTACCTGCCTTCGGAGCGTGTCGCCTCGTGTCAGATATATCTTGGTTCCATCTGTTTTGTTCATGATCGCCTCTCACGCTTTCTGATAAACGGCCGCTCCCTGTACGCTGCTTCCAACACTGTCTGTCACCGTGTTCCCACTGGAGTCTGTCACCGGATTCGAAATGCCAAATTCGGCCGGCAGATCTGCCAGAAAACTCCCGGTGATTACGGTGCCGTCCTTCTTGTGCGCCGTGTAGCCAGATAACAAAGAAGACTCTGAAACCGTATCCTTTGTCAGGTTGATCAGAGCCTTCCCGCCGTAATTTACTTTATTGACCGCCATGTTACTTCCTCACTGTTGCGCACACATCGAACGCTTTCTCCTGCTCGTCAAAGGTTACCGACAGCGTTGTCCCGTTCACCGTATAGTCTGCCGGCGAAATGTTTGGGATTGTAGCGTAGATCTCAATCAACGATGTGTCCGTGATGGACGCATCCGTCCAGGACACCGTTCCGCCTGCTGCCGTCAGTGACTTCGTGGCCAGACGGACAGAGGTCTTCGCATCGACTTTCTTGATGCTGGCCGTGGTCTTCTTGTCCAGGGCATCAATCTCGTTCTGCAGATGAACCGCTGCGTTTTCATCCACTACATTTCTCAGATTATCGAACCACGCATCGAACTCTTCCCGGATTGCATCAAAGTCGATCTCTTCGAACGGTGTGGCAAGTCCGCACAGATCGTTCTTTGTTCTCTGGTCTGTAATGTTGGCTTGCTGAATCGAAATCACACCTGCTGCCACGTAGATATCTGCCAGCACCAGATCCTTGTACTCTGCAGACCATCGCTTTTCTGCGGCTGCCGGATTGTAGGAGGCGGTTCCCTTTCTCACTTCAATGTGGATGTCCCTCTGTTCCTTGTCCCACACGCATACCATCCTGTCGATCCGGTTCAGCGTTCCATCTGCCGGATCAATTGTGAACTGAATCCTTGACTCCAGCTCATACCGATATCCGTCTATGATTGCCTTTCCCGGCTCCACACTCACCGTCATGTCCCCATTCGCGACCACCTTCAGCTCTGACTTGTCTGCCAGAAAAATGCCTGATGAGATAAATGCCCGAAAATACTGTGCAAAATCATCCGCAACATATGTCCGGTCATAAGTCCCATCGACCTGCTCCGCGTCAAACGGAAATGAATATTCGTTGCTCTGTGCCATCTCTCCTCCTTATGCCATGGCGTTCTTGATCATCTGCGTCATTGTCGGCGCGGAATTCCCTAATGTCAGTACTACCGAATTCTCGTCCTTCGACAGATCGTTCTCCACTTCCGTGATCTGCGCGTTCAGCGTAATCCCCCATGATGTGTCATAGCAGGTTACGTAATCACCTATGTCATACTTCATTGCCTTTGAAGCATTTATGGAAGATTCAAAGGATTTCACGCGGTAATACTTTGCCAGCTCCTCCGCTCCCTTCTGGGCAAGCTGCTGTCTGTACTGGCTTTCCGAAAGATCCTTGTCCGATAACCCTGCTGCGTTATAGAACATTTCATATCTGGACAAGCCTGTCCCTTCTCCGACTGTTTCCAGCACACGGGCTTCGTCTTCTCCCTTTCCTCCGATCAGACATACCGTTCTTACATTGTTGCTGTTGTCTTCATAGTTCTGCTTATAGATGTTCTGAAAGTCCCTTGAGAAAATACATGGATCTTCCGTTCCGAGCGTCCTGTTCGTCCCTTGCAGGACGTCAAAGTAAAACACCTTGTCCTGCAGGTCCAGCGTGAGCCGATATCCCAGCTCTGACTGCTGTGACAGATCTGTCAGCGCATCGGTCAGATTGTCATAGGTGATCTGTTTTTCTATGGTGTTCCCCGCATATCCATGCTCTTCTCCGAGCAGAATGTGCGGAATTCTTCGATCAGGATCTGTCGGATTCACTACCTGCTCATATACCATCTTTCGCATGAGTGCTTCGGCCGTTCCCGTCATGGTCATCTTGTTCCAGATGATCCTCCGGTTCAGGTACCTGGAAGCCATGAAGCCTTCGATTTTGATGTACTCATGTCCGTCTTCCTTTATGTCCAGGTATTTTCTTGTAATGATCCCTGCTTCTGAGGCGTCCGTCTTGTAGAGAATATTCTCGATCTGCAGCAGCTCGTTGTTTTCTCTGGTAAAGAGAAACTGTGCCTGGAACGATCCCGGGCAGTTCCATTTCTGATCCCAGACAATCGC
>ULYL01040268.1_pt1 | contig 11991 bp, 6 predicted proteins | sample 1962211 | NCBI WGS metagenome assembly ULYL01 (sample SAMEA4835864, study PRJEB28245) | human gut metagenome | biome: gut microbiome; material: fecal sample | place: Denmark | collected 2008
TTGTGTGATACTAATCATTATCTTACATCAGACTATTCAGAAGTGGTATATGTGGGTGCCGGAGCTGATGCGGTTGATTTTAAGTTAATAAGCCTTTGTGAAAAAGGAGATTTAGTAGTTACGCAGGATTATGGTGTTGCTGCCATGGCATTAAGTAAGGGTGCATATGCCATTCATCAGTCCGGGAAATGGTATACAAATGAAAATATTGATCTTATGTTAATGGAAAGACATATAAGTAAGAAGGCAAGGCGGGCAAGCAGTAAAAACCACATGAAAGGTCCAAGAAAAAGAAGTGATAAGGATGATTTAAACTTTGAAGCCTCTTTTGAGAGACTAGTGGAAAAGTATCAACACTTGGATACCAGCCGGATGTCTGGAAGAGCTGGAGTTAAATAAAAATTAGGAGACAGATATATGAATTTTGAATTAGCATGCCTGGAGGATTTTAATGAGATAGAAAATCTCTATTGGGATTTAATAGATAAAAGCAAAGAAGAACCTTCTTTTCCTGACTGGGAAAAGGGTGTACATCCTTCAGCAGATTTTTTAATGGCTGGTATTGTTAAGAAAGAGTTGTTCGTATTAAGAGATGAAGGAATAATTAAGGCATGTGCCATAGTTAACAGTAATTCTAATAAAGAGTATAAAAAGGTAGCGTGGAAAGTAAATGAAAGAGATAATAATGTATGGATAATCCATGCTCTCGCAGTGCGATATGAGTACCGCGGTATGGGTCTTGCTACTCAATTTGTAAAAAACTTAATATCATATGCTAAGTTGGAAAACATTGAAGCCATTCACCTTGATGTAATAGATAAGAACACACTAGCTGACAAGTTATATATCAGAGCTGGCTTTAAATATGTAAGTACTGAAAACATATTTTATGAGGTGGTTGGAAACAGGCAGTTTAGAATGTATGAGTATGTGATTGAGTAGAAAGTATTAGATATGCACATATAATGAGCATTATCTGCCTTATAGGAAGCTATAATGAAAAAATCATAGTAAAGAAGGAACGATTGTGAATATAAGATATGCAACAATGGCTGATTTAGACGATATTGCATCGGTCGAATCCGAGTGTTTTCCTGTTTTAGAGGCAGCAACTAAAGAAGAATTTGAGCAGAGAATAAAATATTATGGAAATCATTTCTGGCTTATGTTTGATGAGGGTAAACTCATTGCGTTTGTAGATGGTTTTGTTACGGATGAGGCTGATCTTACAGATGAGATGTATGAAAATGCATCAATGCATAATGAGAATGGTGCATGGCAGATGATTTTTGGTGTAAATACTCTTCCTGAATATCGCAGATGTGGATGTGCGAAAGAGCTGATTAAGAAGGCTATCTTAGATGCCAGAAAACAGAACCGGAAAGGGCTTGTATTAACTTGTAAAGAAAGCCTTGTTCCATATTATTCCAAGTTTGGATTCATTGATGAGGGGATAACAGATAAATCCACTCATGGAAATGTCCTGTGGCACCAGATGAGATTGGATTTTAAATTAAGAAATAATGGAGTAAATCCTTCAGATAACAAAAAAGTGACCGCAAACAAGAAATTTGCAGCCGACAGAATACTATCATATTTTAAAGAAGAGTGGAAGGTACTGCTTATAATAACTGTGTCAGGTTTTATATACAATCTTGGACTTTTGTTTGGACCATGGTTTGAAGGAAAAATGGCATGCTGTCTTATAGATATATTGGCAAAGAATGCTGTATACAAGGATATGCTTATACTTGTTATTGCATATGTGATTTCAATTGGAGTAGTTCAGGTATCAAGATATATAAAACGTTTTTATGTTCGTAGATTCGCCAATAATGTTAATAGAAGAATGAAGAAAATATTATATGGAACACTTGTATTAAAGAGCAGGACAGAGCTTGAAGGTGAAGGTATGGGTGATATTATGACAAAGGCCATACTTGATGTAGATGATTGTGCTGAAGGCATGAGAAAGTTTACAACAGAAATATTTGATACAGGAGTTGCGCTGGCTGCATATGCAGGAATGTTGCTTGTATATGATGTAAGGCTGGCACTTATTGCAATGATATTTCCACCTATATCTTATATCATTGCTGAAAAGATGAAAGTAATAGTCCAGAAAACAGGTTCTGCGTATAAAAAACAATCTGGTATCCTTAGTAATGCAACACTCGACAGAGCATCCAATGCTATAACCTACAGAGTTTATGGCAGGGAAGCTGACAGAAAAAATGCGTACGAAGATAATCTGGCTGAGTATGAGAAATCAGCTATTTATGCTAATATATGGAATTCTTCTCTTACACCATTATATAGAATAATATCTATGATGGGCATTTTATTTATATTATATTTTGGCAGCAGAAATGTACTTGGAACAGGATGGAGAACCTGGGATATTGCAGCATTTACAACATTCCTGGCCTGCTTTATAAAGTTATCTGATAAGTCCTCGAAGGCGGCGAAGCTGTTTAATGCAGTTCATAAGGCACAGGTTTCATGGAAACGTATTAAGCCGCTTATGGTTATTCAGGCTAAGGATACAGATTGTAAAAATCAGACATTAGGAAGGCTTGAGGTACAAAACTTAAGCTTTACATATCCAGATGGAAAAAATGTATATAATGATATTTCCTTTACTGCAGAGCCGGGACAGATCATAGGTGTTACAGGTCCGGTTGCTAGTGGTAAGTCAACCTTTGGAAGGACATTTGTGTGTGAATATCCATATGAGGGAAGTATCAGATATAACGGATGTGAGCTAAGAAACGCTGCGGATAATGTAAGGTCGGGAATAATAAGTTATCTTGGACATGATCCTGAATTATTTAACGATTCTGTAAGGAATAATGTGTTGTTAGGTGATGATTATGATGTTTTTGAATACCTCAGGGCAGTATGCATGGATAAAGAGGTTGAGGCTATGGAGCAGGGAGCAGATACCATTATTGGAAGTGAAGGAATCAGGCTGTCGGGTGGACAGGCACAAAGAATAGCACTTGCAAGAATGCTTTGCCATAAGAAGCTGGTGCTGGTGCTTGATGATCCATTTTCAGCACTCGATAGGAATACAGAGGAACAGATATATAAGAAGCTTAAAGATATGGCATCAGATAATATCGTTATTCTTATATCTCATCGTCTCTATATGTTTCCGAAGATGGATAAGGTTATATGGATGGATGCCGGTAAGGCAAATGTTGGAACACATAAAGAACTTATGTTGGAATGTCCTGGCTACAGAAAAATGTATGAAACGGTAAGTGTTGAAGAATGCAGAACTGTAGAAACAGAGAATGAAGGGCTGGCTGCAGCAAAGGTAGTGGAAAACAGCAGAAGGGTAGTGGATAAGCATGAGTAAACATAATAGCAATGTTGATAATGGCGGCAAAGTACTTAGTGTAGGCTCAATAATATTGCACACTACAATAAAGAAAAAGTGGCTTTCACTTGGTATTATAACAACAGTATGTGGTGCAGTTATAACTGCACTTTATCCACCGCTTGTACTTGGAAGAATAGTAGATACATTGGCAGCAGGATGTCAGGTTCCTTTATATCTTATATTTCTTTATATGGTATTTAATGTGATCACAGGTCTTATGGAGGCTGCAAGGGAAGGGCTTCTTACTGTATTTGGCCAAAAGATAACGCATGCTCTGCGTAGTGGTCTTATGGAGCATTTTACCAGACTGACAGCCGCATCATTAAGTAAGCAGGAGCCGGGAGCTGTGGTGTCAAGATTCGTTGGTGATGTTGATACTGTAGAGAATCTGTTTACCTCAGGTATAGTCAGTATGTTTGCGGATACATGTAAGATAATAAGTATTCTTGCAGTTATATGGTTCAGAAATAAAGGGCTTGCAATATTATTGCTTATATTACTGCCATTTATATTCTGGTTTACCCGATATGTGCAGAGGAATATGCTTGAAGCCCAGCTGCGAAACCGGCGTGCAGTAAGTAAGGCTTCGGGACATGTACCGGAAACACTACATAACATCCGTACAATACATAATCTTGGCAAGGAAAAGTATATGGAGAAAAAATATGATGAATATATAGGTGACAGCTATAAGGCTATGGAAAAGACCAACTTTTACGATGCAATATATTCACCGGTTATTCTTATACTAAATGCAATTGTAGTAGCGGTAGTTATGTTGTTTTCAGCATCGGGCAATGCAAAGGCTCTTACACTTTTTGGAATGTCGGCAGGCACGGCGGTAGCTGTTATTAACTACATATCACAGATATTTGCACCAGTTGAGAGCCTTGGTATGGAAATCCAGACTATACAGTCAGCAATTGCCGGTGTAAGAAGAATAAATGAATTCTTTGCACTTCCAGCATTTGAAGATGTTAAAGCAGATATTAAGGCAGATTTTAATGTTGATATTAAAGCAGATATTATGGCGGATTTTAATGCTGATATAAGTGCAGATATTAATGCTGCGTTAGAAACACAGACAGCTAGCATCAATAATAGTGAAGAATTAAAAGCTAGAAAAGCCTGCACACCATATGTCAAGTTTAATAATGTAACTTTCGGATATGAAGCTGACCATATTATAATTAAAGATAAGAGCTTCAATGTTGATATGGGTGAACAGGTTACACTGCAGGGAAGGACAGGTGCGGGAAAGAGCACAATATTCAAGCTGCTTTTAGGCTTATACAGGCCTTTAAAGGGACAGATACTAATTGATGGAATTGATTCTTATAATATACCTGATAATATGAAGAGAAGAATATTTGGTTATGTTGAACAGACATTTCATATGGTGCCAGGAACAGTTAAAGACCAGATTACATTATATGATGAAGCTATATCTATGGATGAGGTTGTGAATGCAGCCAGGCTTGCAGGACTTCACGATACAATTATGAGCTTTGATAAGGGATATGATACACCTTGCACACAGGAAATATTTTCGCATGGACAATGGCAGTTATTGTCTATTGCAAGGGCAACTGCTGCTAATCCACAGCTTCTGCTTTTAGATGAGATAACTGCTAATCTTGATGCTGATACAGAAAGGGAAGTACTAAAGGCATTAAAAAATGTATCTGAAAACAGGACTGTTATATCAATCTCACACAGGGTTACGGCTAGAACAGGAAGAGTTATAAGCTGTTAGAACAGCGCTTAGTCTGTGACATAGCATAAAGAAGCTTGAACAGAAATGATTGTTAGAAACTGAAATTTTAGAAATTGAAATTTCCAGATGAATATGTATAATAGAGGAAAATATTATGTAAAACAGTATGATAATATGCAGTATAATATAATACGCAGGACAGGTAATAGAAATGAAAAAAATAGACTTTGAGAATGGAACAATTACAGATAATATTTTAAGTGCATCAATCCCTATGCTTGTAGCACAGTTATTGAATCTTTTGTATAACGTAGTAGACAGGATATATATTGCACGTATACCACATATCGGTACAACAGCTATAGGTGCAGTTGGAATATGCTTCCCGGTAATTGTTATTATTACAGCATTTGCTAACTTGTTTGGAAGCGGTGGAACACCTCTGTTTTCGATATACAGGGGAAGAAAGAAAAATAAAGAAGCTGCACTTATTATGGATACTTCATTTTCAATGCTCTGTGCAGGTGCATTTATATTGATGTCATGCGGTATGCTGTTTTCAAAACCAATTCTCATGTTGTTTGGCGCATCAGATAGTACAATAGTTTATGCATATCCATATATGATGATTTATCTTATAGGAACAATACCATCTATGCTTGCCTTAGGACTAAATCCATATATTAATGCACAGGGATATTCTACAACTGGTATGATATCAGTTGCAATAGGAGCAGTTCTTAATTTCATACTGGATCCACTATTTATATTTGTTTTTGGCTTAGGCGTAAAGGGAGCAGCAGTAGCAACAGTTATTTCACAATGCTTTTCAGCGATGTTTACAATATATTTCCTGACACATAAATCTGAATTAAGAATGCGATTTCTAAAGAGAAGTGAACTGGCAGAGTGTGCAGGTTATGCTAAGAATATTATCAGTCTTGGCACAGCAGGATTTATAATGCAGGTTACTAACAGCCTTGTTACAATATGCTGCAATAATGTATTGGCAGTAACAGGAGGAGATATTTATATATCAGTAATGACAATAGTATCTAGTGTAAGACAGCTTGTGGATACTCCGATTCATGCTATTAATGAAGGCTCTTCGCCAGTTATCAGTTATAATTATGGTGCAGGAAAGCCCACACGTATTAGAAAAGCAATAGCGGTTCTTAGTATTATGACACTGGCTTATACGGCTGTTATGTGGAGCATTATTATATTTGCACCGGGAGCATTAATAAGCATATTCAGCTCAGACAGCAGCCTGCTTAGTGATGCTATTGTTGCATTAAAGCAGTATTTTGCAGCATTTATATTTATGGATCTGCAATATATCGGACAGACAGTATTTAAGTCACTTAACAAAAAGAAGCACGCCATATTCTTTTCATTATTAAGAAAAGTCATTATAGTCGTGCCCCTTACATATATTATGCCATATACATTTAATATGGGGACAGCAGGAGTATTTCTGGCTGAGCCAGTATCAAATGTAATAGGAGGAAGTATCTGCTTTATTACAATGCTTTGTACAGTACTTCCGGAGCTTAAGAGAATGGCTGAAGTATAAAACTACTGTATCCAGGCAGTTCCATTCCGTTATTAAGCTTAATTTCGCTGCCACTTATAAGGTCAGTGCATGTATCAGTTCCGATATTAAACGAAGCAAAGTAAGGATGTTCAGATGCATTGATGGCAACAAGTACACGTTCATCATTATACTGACGTAGGAAGATGCACTGCTCATTGGTGAGCACGATAGATGAGAAGCTTCCGTAATTCAGTGCATTTGACGACTTCTTCGCGACAGCCAGCTTTGATATAAATGTTGTGAGGTCATTCCATATAGGCGTATCAAAGGAAACACGCAGAGCAGGATCACCATCCTCTTTTCTTCCTGTTGCACCCCATTCACTGCCATAGTATACACAAGGAATACCAGGCATTCCGAATGCAAGGGTGTATATGAGAGGAAGGTGCTTAGCGTTATTAAGAATACTAGCAACTCTTGTTACATCATGATTGTCAACAAAGGAGAGCAGATGCTTTCCCTTATAAAGAGTCCAGTTTTCTGGTCCGAACTGTCGTAATAATGAATGATTTATTTCAAACATATTCATGCAGTTAAAGCTTGAATAAAGACCTTTGTAACATTCGTAATTGGTTACAGAATGTAACATTTCATCATTCATAATCTGGTTATAGTCACCATGAAGAGTTTCACCAAGAAGAAAGAAATCAGGCTTTAGCGAATCGCAGAAGGAGCGGAGTCTTCTTAAAAAGTCATGATTCAGGCAGTAAGCCACATCAAGTCTTAAGCCATCTATATCGAATTCATCTACCCATCCTTTTATGGCTGAAAAAATATGCTGTATAACATCCTCATTATATAGATTGAGCTTTACGAGGTCATAGCAGCCCTCCCAGCCTTCATACCACAGACCATCATTATAGTTTGAGTTGCCATTAAAGTCTATTCTTGCAAACCAGTTAACATAAGCAGAATTCTCACGGTTTTTAAGAACGTCCTGAAAAGCCCAGAAGCCACGACCTACGTGGTTAAATACACCATCAAGAACAACCTTGATTCCTTCCTTGTGCAGATTAGAGCATACGTTGGCAAAATCTTCATTGGTTCCAAGTCTTTTATCTATTGTTGTATAGTCACGGGTATTATATCCGTGCGTATCAGATTCAAATACAGGTGAGAAATATATTGCATTGGCACCCAGCTTTTTAATATGGGGAATCCAGTCATTGACCTTAAGGATACGATGTGTAAGGACACCATCATTATCATAAGGCGCACCGCACAATCCCAGAGGATATATCTGATAAAAAACACTTTCATAAGCCCACATATTTGTATACCTCCTAGTATTTTATGATGTCGGGGTCAAAAGCCCCCGACTTTGATACCTACGGATTGTTCCGTGCTATGCACTCCCACGTCTCCGCTCCGCTTCGGTCAGTGCTAAACATGTGCCACTGGCACATAGCACCCTCCCCAATATTCGCATATCGTGGGATTTTCATCCCACTTTTATGCTCATATCGGGGCGGGTCCCAAGGTCTTTCACCCAACTATGAGCGAGCTCATGTGGGTGAAAGACCTTTTGACCCTGGTATCATATTATTTTATAATTATAACATGCTTATGTAACGGCATGTAGTAGAAAAAATATAGATAACTTTATGAAAATGTTATAAAATAGTAATATTTTTATAACCAAAGTGTATTGTAATAAAAGTATACATTGTTTTATAATAAAATTTAATTATGATAATAAATGAACAGGAGATAGATAATGCTTCAGATTCAACACATCCGTAAGGAATATAGAACAGGAAAGTTAGTACAGAAAGCACTTGATGATGTGTCGCTGAATCTAAGGGATAGTGAATTCGTTGCAGTGTTAGGTCCAAGTGGTTCAGGAAAAACCACGCTTCTTAATATTATAGGCGGCCTTGACAGATACGACAGTGGGGATCTTATCATCAATGGAATATCAACTAAAAAATATAAAGACAGAGACTGGGATTCATATCGTAATCATACGATAGGTTTTGTGTTCCAGAGCTATAATCTTATACCTCATCAGACGGTTCTTTCTAATGTTGAGCTTGCACTTACAATATCAGGCATATCAAGGACTGAAAGAAGAAAACGTGCTAAAGAGGCGCTAGAAAAGGTTGGACTTGGAGAGCAGATACATAAAAAGCCAAGCCAGATGTCAGGTGGACAGATGCAAAGAGTTGCCATAGCCAGAGCACTTGTTAATAATCCAGATATTCTTCTTGCAGATGAACCTACAGGAGCACTTGACAGTGAAACAAGCGTACAGGTTATGGAGCTTTTAAAAGAGGTATCAAAGGACAGACTTGTAGTTATGGTAACTCATAACCCTGAGCTGGCTTATGAATATGCTACAAGAATAGTAGAAGTTAAAGATGGAAAGATATTATCGGATTCTGATCCGTTAGAGATAGATGAAAATATTATAGAAAAACCGGTGCACAAGAATATGGGAAAGTCGTCAATGTCGTTTCTTACAGCACTTTCATTAAGCTTTCAGAATCTTAAGACTAAAAAGGCAAGGACTCTTCTTACATCGTTTGCAGGTTCTATAGGAATTATAGGTATAGCACTTATTCTTTCAATATCTAATGGTGTCAGTGGATATATAAGTGCGATGGAAGAGGATACTTTGTCAGAATATCCGTTACAGATACAAAGTACGGGCTTTGATCTTACAGCGATGATGGTCGGTATGTCAGCATCAGGTGACAACAAAAAGGAGAACGATATCGGTGTTACACCTGTTGTTTCCGATATGTTCTCTAAGATGAGTACCAACGATCTGGCATCGCTTAAAACATATATAGAAGGCAATCCGGAAAATATTGATGATTATGTGCATGCCATAGAATACAAATATATAGTAACTCCTCAGATATACAGGGAGGATAATACAGGATATAGGCAGATAAATCCTGACAAGTCATATGAGATGATGGGAATGTCTTCATCATATGAGAATTCCATGACATCTGGCATGTCTACAAATGTGTTTTATGAGCTGCCCTCAAACAGCAGTTTATATGAAGAACAATATGAAGTAAAAGCAGGACATTGGCCACAGAATTATAACGAATGTGTTCTTGTGCTTTCCTCAAGCGGTAACATAAGTGACAGGCTTGAGTACACACTAGGTCTGCGGGATAATGCTGAATATGAGAATATGATATCTGCATTTATGTCAGAAAAAGAGATAGATATTCCTGAGAATAACGACAGCTTTTCATATGATGATTTTATTGGCATGACCTTTAAAGTGGTGAATAGTGCTGATTATTATCAGTATGATACAGAGTATGACATATGGAAGGATAAAACTGGTAATGAAGAATATATGAAGGAGCTGATAAGCAAAGGCAGTGATCTGAAAATATCAGGTATAGTTAAGCAGGTTGAGGGAACCACAGCAGCAATGCTTACACCAGGTATAGCATATACATCCGGGCTTACAAGACAGCTTATACAATATTCTGCAGCTAGTGATGTAGTAAAAGCACAGAAGGAAAAGAAGGATACCAACATATTTACTGGTGAAAAGTTTGGTATAAGTAGTGACAGTAAAAGTAAATTTAACATGGAATCACTTTTTCAGATAGATACAGATGCAATAAGTAATGCATTTAAGGTGGATGATAGTATATATGATATGAGTATGCCAGATTTTGCTGCATTGATTAATCCAGATGATATATCAGCGGCATTTGATCCATCTATATTTGATTCTATGGATTCATCAGTGTTTAACCCTGATAGTTTTGGAGATATATCTTCTGATTTCGGGGAAAATGGTATGGACTTTGATATAGGCAGTATAGATACAGATACAGTAAAGAAGCTGGTATCAGACAGTCTTACAGATGAAGTTAAAGCATCTATATCTGAAGTATTATATGGTTTCAAGGAATATATGTCCTCTGATGAAGTATCAGCCCAGTTAAGTAAGGATATCAGACAGCTTATTACTGATTCAATGCATGTAAATATATCACAGGACAGAGTGCTTAAGGAGGTAAATAAGCTTGAAGCCAGATATTTTGAATATATTAAAAAGAATGGTATTGAGGATACAACAGCAGAAAGTGTATTTAAGTTCCTGCTTACAGATGAGGCAAGAAAACAGATATCAGATTCGGCAAAAGAACTTATGAATGATGCTGTGACATTTGATATATCAAAAGAACAGCTCTGGAGTATATTTAAAAAGGATGTAGTAGATGGATACGCAGAATATGCCAAGCAGAATGGATATCAGAACATAGATGGTATTCTTGATAAAGTCATAAACAATATGCTCAACAGTCTGCAGGAACAGTTTACTGCCAATATACAGAATGCCATGAACAAGATGATGGAAAGTATCATGGGGAATATGCAGCAGGCTATGGAGGCAGTCATGACACAGATGATGTCCTCTATGACAGATGCCATGATGAATGCCATGCAGCTTATGGGAAATAATATGGCAGCTGCACTAGGTTCAATGGGCATGGGAACAGATACAGATGACTATGATTTTAGCAGCGCATTTGGTATAGATACAGACAGCTTCGCAGATGCGATAAAGATGAATATGAACGAAAGTGACCTTTCAGATCTTATGAAGTCACTTATGTCTGATACGGATGTTGCCTCATATGACAATAATATGAAAAAGCTTGGCTATGCAGATTTGTCAGTACCAGGTGAAATAGACATATATCCTAAGGATTTTGAAAGTAAGGATAAGATAGTAAATATACTTGATAACTATAATACAAGCATGAAAAAGCAGGGTAAGGATGAACAGGTTATAAGCTACACAGATGTGGTAGGAACACTTATGTCCTCTGTCACTACCATAGTAAATGTTATAAGCTATGTGCTGATTGCATTCGTGGCTATATCTTTAATAGTATCTTCTATTATGATAGGTGTTATCACATATATAAGTGTACTTGAAAGACGTAAGGAGATAGGAATATTAAGGGCAATAGGTGCTTCCAAGAAGAATGTATCGGCTGTATTTAATGCAGAAACATGTATAATCGGACTATGCTCAGGACTTATGGGTATAGGTATAACATTACTTTTTCTGCTTCCTATAAATGCTGTTATTCATGCACTTTCAGGAGTTAACAACATCAATGCAGTACTTCCTGTAATTCCAGCGATGGTGCTTATACTGCTTAGTGTATTTCTTACATTTATCGGTGGATTGATACCTTCTAAGAAGGCATCCAAGAGTGACCCGGTGACAGCACTGAGGAATGAGTAGAATGATTAAATTGTTGTTTAACACACATTCTTAACGTACGGACGACA
>ULYL01057462.1_pt1 | contig 11954 bp, 8 predicted proteins | sample 1962211 | NCBI WGS metagenome assembly ULYL01 (sample SAMEA4835864, study PRJEB28245) | human gut metagenome | biome: gut microbiome; material: fecal sample | place: Denmark | collected 2008
CGCTGCCAACTTCTTCGGCATCAAGGACGGCAAGTACATCACGCCCAAGTCATCATCTATACTGCCCTCCATCACCAACCGCAGCTTGCAACAACTGGCCAAGGACCTCGGCATGGAGGTGGAAGTGCGCCCCATACCCGAAGAGGAACTTTCTACCTTCGAGGAGGCCGGCGCTTGTGGTACAGCCGCTGTAATCAGTCCGATACGCAAAATTGACGACCTCGAGAACCACAAGAGCTACGTCATTTCAAAGGACGGCAAACCGGGTCCATGGAGCGAAAAACTCTACACGCACCTGCGCGCCATTCAGTATGGCACAGAACCTGACGTGCACGGCTGGACTACCGTTATTGAATAAAAAGACACATATTCCCCTTGGGGCAAACACCACACATGATGAAGAGAATAACACATCTGCTGCTTGCCTTGTTCACCCTGTCGGTGCTTGGCGGCCTTGTGGCCTGCAACGGCGACAAGAAAAAACTTGAAGACAAGGAGAAGGAATTGGCCGAACTGCGCCAACTGGCCGAACTCGACAAAAAGGAAATGGAAAACCAATATGCCGAGTTTGCAAGCCAATATGGCGAGCTGAAAAAAGGCATCAAGGACGACTCCCTTGTCAACCGGCTCAACCAGGAGCAGGCACGTGCCGAAGCGCTGCTCAAGGAATTGCAAAACACAAAGGCCAACAGCTCGGCCGAAATTCTGCGTCTGAAACGCGAACTGGCCACTGTGCGTGCCGTACTGCGCGACTATATTCGCCAGGTCGACTCGCTGCAGCAAGCCAACCACGCCCTTATTGGCGAACGTGACATGGCACGTGCCGATGCTGAACGCGTGCGCATGGAGAATACCAACATTCAGGCCGAAAATTCACACCTCAACGAACGTGTGGCCATAGCGGCACAGCTCGACGCCACGGGCATCAGCATCACACCGCTGAAAAAGAACGGCAAATACGCTAAAAAGAGCAAGGACATTGCCCGCTTTGCCGTGTCGTTCACCATCACACGCAACGTGACTGCCTCGGCCGGCAACCGCACCGTCTACGTCCGTCTGCTCAAGCCTGGCCAGCAAGTAGTCAACCAAAGCGGCACCTTCCGCTACGAAAACCGCGCCATTGGCTACTCTGCCGCCAAGACCATCGAGTATTCCGGACAGGAGGTACACGTCACACTCTACGTGCCTGTCAGCGAGTTCCTCAGCGGCGGCGCCTACTCTGCCTACATCTTTGCCGACGGACAGATGATTGGCTCTGGCAGCACTTCGCTTGCTAAATAAGTTTTATCCCAGCGTCATCACGCTACTCTACTATCAAAGGCTCATGCGCTGTTACGGCACATGAGCCTTTTATACAAGGAATAAATCCGTTAGAAACGAGAACTCTCGGTTAACAAAGCCATAGGTTAACAAGCAAATATGCTATGCACCACTCTTTGCGTTCTACACAAAGTGACAAGTAACGTAAAAACTTAACCAACTTAGCAATCAACCAATTCCACTAACGCGTAAAAACAAACATATCATGACACCAAATATCACCCCCGTACTGTTGCTCACAGGCTATCTGGGCAGTGGCAAAACCACCCTGCTCAACCGCATACTTTCTAACAAGAAAGGCATCAAATTTGCCGTCATTGTCAACGACATTGGCGAGGTAAACATCGACGCAAGCCTCATAGCACAAGGCGGCATTGTGGGCGAAGGCGACGACAGCCTTGTACCCCTGCAGAACGGCTGCATCTGCTGCACACTCAAAATGGACCTCGTGCAGCAACTCAGCGACATTGTGGCACAACAACGCTTCGACTACATCGTAATCGAGGCCAGCGGCATCTGCGAACCGGCCCCCATAGCTCAAACCATCTGTGCCTACCCTAACATGTACCCCAACCTGGCCACCAAGGGCATTGCCAAACTCGACTCCGTGGTGACCGTAGTAGATGCCCTGCGCCTACGCGACGAATTTGCTGGCGGCAACGATCTCAACAAGAAGGACATGGCCGAGGACGACCTTGCAAGTCTGGTTATTCAGCAAGTAGAGTTCTGCAACATGATTTTGCTCAACAAGGCATCAGAGGTCAGCGCACAGGAACTTGACCACATCAAAGCCATTCTGCGCGAGTTGCAGCCCAAGGCCGAAATCATCACTTGCGACTACTGCGACGTAGACCTCGACCGTCTGATCAACACCAACGACTTCGATTTTGAACGCGTAGCTACTTCGGCGCGCTGGATCGAGGCCGTCGAAGGCAATGACGACGATGACGAGCACGAGCATCACGACCACGAGCATCACGACCACGAGCATGATCACGAACACGGACATCACCATCACCACCACGACCATGAGCACTGCCACGGCCTTGAGAACGAGGAAGAGGGCGAAGCACTCGAATACGGCATTGGCACCTTTGTATACAAGCGTCGCCGTCCCTTCAACATGGTAGAGTTCGACCAGCTCATAGCGCGTCTGTGGCCCAAGAGCGTGATTCGTTGCAAGGGCATTTGCTACTTTGGCACAGAGCGCGACATGTGTTATGTATTTGAGCAGGCTGGCAAGCAAGTGTCGCTCAGCCAGGCCGGACAATGGTATGCCACCATGCCTGCCGAGGAGTTTGAGCAGTTTAAGGCACAGAACCCCTCGGTCATGAACGACTGGGACGACACCTACGGCGACCGTATGCAAAAGCTCGTATTCATTGGCCAGAACATGGACCGCGAAGCCATCGAAACCTTGCTCGACGCCTGCCTCGAACCGGCTGACTAAATAGGAACAAAGTTCCTCCGAAAAACAAAGGGCAGAAAACTTTAATAATCAATGATTTAGTAAAGGGTAAACGAACTTTCCATGTTCGTTTACCCTTTTTGTTTTCCACATTCAGCTGGTTTCAATCCACGCACCACACAGGGGGGGCAACGTCGGCTGCTGCTTGACGTCGTTTGCTGTCGTAGTTTCAATCCACGCACCACACAGGGTGCGACGTTTTGGGTCGTTCCTCGCATTGTAATCATGCTGGTTTCAATCCACGCACCCACACAGGGTGCGACCCTTGTCATTCCACGTACAATATGAGCCAATAGGGTTTCAATCCACGCACCCACACAGGGTGCGACCTGCACTGGTACGAGGCAGAGTATGTGGGCTATGTGTTTCAATCCACGCACCCACACGGGGTGCGACTAGTATTGCCGAGACTCTGGACATACATTTTAGGTTTCAATCCACGCACCCACACGGGGTGCGACGTAGCCAACATGCGAGAGGTAGCGACAGGCGTGAAGTTTCAATCCACGCACCCACACGGGGTGCGACATCATCGAGGCGGCTAAAATCGCGACACCTTGGGTTTCAATCCACGCACCCACACGGGGTGCGACATATTTGCGCTGTCTAACATAAAATTCAACATTATGTTTCAATCCACGCACCCACACGGGGTGCGACAAATTTTCAAGGTCGTTTACTTAAACGCCAACAAGTTTCAATCCACGCACCCACACGGGGTGCGACGTTAATGCTTCTACTTTCAGCCGTACTGCCCCCTTGTTTCAATCCACGCACCCACACGGGGTGCGACGCCGAAAATATGCGTAAACAAAATTCCTGGTTTGTTTCAATCCACGCACCCACACGGGGTGCGACTTTGGGGAAAATGGTATTTTTAAGATTAGGTGAGTTTCAATCCACGCACCCACACGGGGTGCGACCCAACTCTATTGGCGGTGCTCGTCAAGCTGTAAAGTTTCAATCCACGCACCCACACGGGGTGCGACGGACAAAACTCTAAGAATAAAAAAAGCACCTCCTAAGTTTCAATCCACGCACCCACACGGGGTGCGACACTACATCGGCATTTATATCAGTAGCAGCCTTAGTTTCAATCCACGCACCCACACGGGGTGCGACAACATAATTAGCAAATTGATAGGCAGCACACCACGTTTCAATCCACGCACCCACACGGGGTGCGACCTCCACGAATAGGTAAAGCGGCAGAAGCATAAGGTTTCAATCCACGCACCCACACGGGGTGCGACTCGGTAAGCCATTTTGCAAAATCATTGACATCAGTTTCAATCCACGCACCCACACGGGGTGCGACAAAATGTATATACAATCTCTCGGAGATACAAAGGGTTTCAATCCACGCACCCACACGGGGTGCGACGGCAATAAATCGTTGTATATCAATGATTTTAAGGTTTCAATCCACGCACCCACACGGGGTGCGACCAGGGGGCAATATTGCCATCACCTGCATAAGTAGTTTCAATCCACGCACCCACACGGGGTGCGACCAGGGGGCAATATTGCCATCACCTGCATAAGTAGTTTCAATCCACGCACCCACACGGGGTGCGACATCATCGATGCGGCCAAAGTCGCGGCATCGGGGGTTTCAATCCACGCACCCACACGGGGTGCGACGCGGATATGCCTACGGCATTAACGTACACGGCAAGTTTCAATCCACGCACCCACACGGGGTGCGACATAATGTTGACTACATGGCCGGTAAAAGCAGTATGTTTCAATCCACGCACCCACACGGGGTGCGACGAGTGATTGCAAGGACGGGTATTTGTCCAAGAGAGTTTCAATCCACGCACCCACACGGGGTGCGACTGCGCGTGCGTGATATTGATTTTGTTATTTCGGAGTTTCAATCCACGCACCCACACGGGGTGCGACGACGCAAAGTGTTTTCGGTGGCAGTCTGAGCTCGAGTTTCAATCCACGCACCCACACGGGGTGCGACCTCCATGCGGCCGTAAAACTGCCGAGTCTTAAAGAGGTGTTTCAATCCACGCACCCACACGGGGTGCGACTATATTTGCGCTGTCTAAGATAAAATTCAACTTTATGTTTCAATCCACGCACCCACACGGGGTGCGACAAATAGTGCTGTCCCTAAAGCTACTTTGATTTATGTTTCAATCCACGCACCCACACGGGGTGCGACAAAGGTTCGGCGAAATGATGACCGCAAAAGACCCGTTTCAATCCACGCACCCACACGGGGTGCGACGCATCCAAAACGCCATCCACGAAGTGATGGGCTTGTTTCAATCCACGCACCCACACGGGGTGCGACCACTTCATTGACGTGTCGCAATGCGCCCATTTGATGTTTCAATCCACGCACCCACACGGGGTGCGACGTACGTTCGCGCTCGGTTGCGGTTTGCTGTCGAGTTTCAATCCACGCACCCACACGGGGTGCGACTTGCGTTGCTTAACATAAAAATTTACACTCATGTTTCAATCCACGCACCCACACGGGGTGCGACGCAGCAAGGTTAGTATTAGTAACAGTATTTATACTGTTTCAATCCACGCACCCACACGGGGTGCGACAATCCAGCCGCGAGATGATAACGGGCAAGGCAAAGTTTCAATCCACGCACCCACACGGGGTGCGACAAGCGAGAAAAAGCACTTGCAAAAATGGTTGCTGTTTCAATCCACGCACCCACACGGGGTGCGACAAATAGTGCTGTCCCTAAAGCTACTTTGATGTATGTTTCAATCCACGCACCCACACGGGGTGCGACATCAACCGAAATCACTTTTAGAGCGTTGTCCAGAGTTTCAATCCACGCACCCACACGGGGTGCGACACAATCAGCAAAAACAAGCTATTGCCAAATATGCTGTTTCAATCCACGCACCCACACGGGGTGCGACCTTTCAAGGCGTTACGACAATGCAAAGCAGGGCGTTTCAATCCACGCACCCACACGGGGTGCGACTTTCTATATATCTATGTGTTTAACGTTCTATATATGTTTCAATCCACGCACCCACACGGGGTGCGACTTGGTTTTGTTCGGCGTTAAACTGGTTACCCTCTTGTTTCAATCCACGCACCCACACGGGGTGCGACATCACACACAAAGGGACTTTATCCGCTATAATTGACGTTTCAATCCACGCACCCACACGGGGTGCGACTGATTTGATGGTAAAGCAAGGTAAGCTGACCGAGGTTTCAATCCACGCACCCACACGGGGTGCGACTCATCAGACGATGAGGGAGAAGTAAGAGGCTCTAAGTTTCAATCCACGCACCCACACGGGGTGCGACGTTGCCTTACAGGGGCAAGACACTCCGACTTCTTGTTTCAATCCACGCACCCACACGGGGTGCGACGCATACCTCACAAACCAACTAAAACCAATTAACATGTTTCAATCCACGCACCCACACGGGGTGCGACAAGGCTATATTAACATACTCGTACAACTTTTGAGAGTTTCAATCCACGCACCCACACGGGGTGCGACTTAAACACAACATACATTCTTTTCAAATCCACAGTTTCAATCCACGCACCCACACGGGGTGCGACAAAATACTTTACGCCGTGCTCGTGGTGGTCAAGAGTTTCAATCCACGCACCCACACGGGGTGCGACATAACGATTTCTATCGTTTTAGCCAGTGGGAAAATGTTTCAATCCACGCACCCACACGGGGTGCGACGCAAAAGCAACAAGCATGGTCCGAACAAATGGCTGTTTCAATCCACGCACCCACACGGGGTGCGACAATGGCTGAAACACTTTGAGGCACGCAAGACGCGTGTTTCAATCCACGCACCCACACGGGGTGCGACCATCGGACGAAAGCGGAGCAAGATTGTACGTTTGTTTCAATCCACGCACCCACACGGGGTGCGACGCAGGGGGCAATATTGCCATCACCTGCATAAGTAGTTTCAATCCACGCACCCACACGGGGTGCGACGCAAGGCGCACTTGTGTACGATCAATTTTTGAAGTTTCAATCCACGCACCCACACGGGGTGCGACGTACGCTGAATGTCGGGAGACTGACCAGAGACGGGTTTCAATCCACGCACCCACACGGGGTGCGACGGGCCTCTATCTGGCTTTTATAATCCGAGTTGTTAGTTTCAATCCACGCACCCACACGGGGTGCGACCTGCGGCTTCAAAACGAGACATCTGATTAACAGGAGTTTCAATCCACGCACCCACACGGGGTGCGACAAATCATCGTCAGAAAGTTGCAAATCATCAGAAGATGTTTCAATCCACGCACCCACACGGGGTGCGACGGGGTAAACCAGTCGTTTTGTTTACGCTCGTAAGTTTCAATCCACGCACCCACACGGGGTGCGACCGCATGTCAAACATAGTAGGCTTATCAGATGCAGGTTTCAATCCACGCACCCACACGGGGTGCGACAAATACGGCGCTGTGAAAGGTCAAACGCGTTGCGTGTTTCAATCCACGCACCCACACGGGGTGCGACATTATAAGTCTACACGTTCTAAATTCTCCACGGAAGTTTCAATCCACGCACCCACACGGGGTGCGACATAGCACGGGAGAATTTCGCCACATTTTGAGGAGTTTCAATCCACGCACCCACACGGGGTGCGACGGATAATGCTCTAAAAGTTATTTCAGTAGACCGTGTTTCAATCCACGCACCCACACGGGGTGCGACTACCTCGGGTTCTGAGGCAGAGAGAGGCGGCAAAGTGTTTCAATCCACGCACCCACACGGGGTGCGACCGTAGTAATACCCAAATCTTGCAGCTGCAAGCCGTTTCAATCCACGCACCCACACGGGGTGCGACATGCAAAAGGGCAGTATCTTTGTCCTGCAAAGAGTTTCAATCCACGCACCCACACGGGGTGCGACCTATGCACGTGACCTTGGAAACTTTGAATCAGAGGTTTCAATCCACGCACCCACACGGGGTGCGACTGAATAAAATAAAAGCAAAACTCGGATTATAATGTTTCAATCCACGCACCCACACGGGGTGCGACGACGGACTTTTACCATGGCAATGGGGACAACGAATGTTTCAATCCACGCACCCACACGGGGTGCGACTTCAAGTGTACCAAGTTGCGACAACATATCAGCAGTTTCAATCCACGCACCCACACGGGGTGCGACAACTTACCCCCTCGGTTGTCGAAAAGTCTGAAAATGTTTCAATCCACGCACCCACACGGGGTGCGACACGGCCTTACGGCCTAATACGCCTTGCAGGCGTGTTTCAATCCACGCACCCACACGGGGTGCGACGGCAACAATATCCGAAACGCCTTGCGCTTTAAGGGTTTCAATCCACGCACCCACACGGGGTGCGACCGAAAAGGTCATCATCGGAAAGTTGCAAATCATCAGTTTCAATCCACGCACCCACACGGGGGGCGACAAAAGGTCATCATCGGAAAGTTGCAAATCATCAGTTTCAATCCACGCACCCACACGGGGTGCGACTGTATATTCAGCAAATGTCTGAATATCAACTTAATAAGGTAAGCATTTCGCGAAGTTAGTCAAAAAATATTGATATAATAAATGCGAGACAAAAAAAATGACTATAAAACATTGAGGAACAACAACTGCGAACCTCCCATGTTTTTATGCAGCACTCGAGGTTCGCACTCTCATTGCTCTATATGATCAATTCACCAGTAAAATCAAGTCCAAAATTCTTACCAATCGTTTCTATTCTACGTTTCCAGTTATTCCCCAAAAGATAAAATCTCACACTATCTTGCTCTTCTTCAATAAGGCCTTTCAACTGATTTTTAAGAAGAACGAACTGAGTTTCGGTCAACACACATTCAAACACCGAATTCTGAACCCTTTTCCCATAATCCAGACAAACTTTTGAAACCCTTCTCAAACGCTTTGCACCATTCGGTGACGTTATATTCACATCGTAAGTTATCAGTACAAACATAAGCAAACTAATTTATTAAAAATACAGGATAATCTTCTAAATCCCTGCGTATAAACCTTGCTAACAACATAGACTGTATATAAGGCAACAAACCAATGCTCACTTTCTCATTCAAATAAGGATGGGTAATCTGTTCTCTCTTGCGACTTTGCCACGCAGAGATAATCGTTTTACGTCCAGAATCGGTCATGACAATTCCCTCGTCACCTTGTTTCAGAAAGTCCTTAATTGATATTTGCTTTCTGTTTATAAGTGAAAGGACGAGTCTGTCGCCCAAGTAGGCACGCAATTCCTCCATCATGTCCAAAGCTAACGATACCCGTCCTGGCCTTAGCGTATGCAAGAATCCCACATAGGGATCAAGTCCCACTGTCTCCAAGGCTGAAGCCATGTCGTTACATATAAGTGTATATACAAACGACAGCATTGCATTAACAGCATCCTTTGGCGGACGGCGGTTACGCCCATCAAACGCAAAGTCTGCCTTCTGATTCAAAATAAGCCGAGGGAACACACCGAAATAATAATTTGCAGCCTCACCTTCTATACCTCTCACACTGTCGACATTGTCTGCATTCAACACCTTACGCTTACACCGTAACAGGCTTTCTGCCGCAATCTCTACAGCCTCATCACTGCCATTGTCACGCACAAACCGCCTGAGAATATTCCGGTAGTTCTGTATCTTACCGGCAATGAACAACTTGGAGAGATGTAAGGCATAGTTTGGCTCGTCTGAGAGCCTGTATTGTGCCTTACGAAGCAACACGTTTCCCCTTGTCGGCCCTTGTGAACGGCTTATATACCTTCCCTGTGGAGAAAGAAAGGTAAGACCTACACTATTATCCGCACACAATTTCATCAGTCCCGGACTTGCCCCCATATAGCCAAACGTCACTATTTGCTCTATATTGTGGACTGGTATGCGAAACACCTCATCCTGCTTGACTGACACAACGACATTAAGCCCATCCTTGCTGAGATAAGCCTCCGGCGTAGTGACATACAATGTGTTAAGTAATATCCTCATATAGATTTTTGTTTAGATACGTTGAAACTTTTATGCAATCAGTCATTTCCGGCATACAAATGTCTTTTAGTGAACAGTTCTTACAATGGTGCTTCTTTATCGCTGGCGGCATCTTGCCACTTTTGAAGATGTCATGCATTTGAACGGCACATTGCCGGGTCGTTTCTCTCAAGTGGTCTGAGATGGCAATAGTTTCTCGGTGCTTAACCTCATCGTAGTACAACGCACCAAAGGGAATGTTGATACCATACATTTCCTCCAGGCACATAGCCTGTGCGGCTAATTGCACCTCATCTCTTTCGTCAGGTTTACTGTGTCCTCTTTTATATTCCACGGGATAAGGTTTCCAATATCCTTTGTATCTCTGATGAGTGATGGCATCTTCTTCAGAGTCAGAAGGCAGCAGTTCCACCGCATCGGTTATGCCATAAAGCCCCAGCTCCTTAGACGCTATATGCAAGGAGCGGAGGGTTATGACATCGCCATTTTTCTGACGATAGAAAGGGTTGTCCACATTCTGGTGCAGGATATTCCCTTCCGCCGTCAGCTTGTTGTCAGCCCATTGCTGTTCAATATGAATCAAAGCCCATTGTCGGGGGCAGAACATAAAGTGCTGTATCCCCGACAACATGAGCATTTCATCTTCAGTATACATAATGATACTAAATGAGTTCCTCAACAGTCACACCTGATGGTAAGGCATCTTTGTCAATCGTTACATTGTAATCTTTGAAAGATCTTGGTGCTGAGTCAGTATTCTTCTCAACCTTAACCAAATCAAACAATTTGTTAGCAGGAGCGTTTCCAAGCACAGAATCATGTTTGAATACAACAAGTTTCTGAGCACTCATCAGGCCACGAGCCGCAGAACGATCCATATCGAACATGTTCTTCAAAGCCTCCCAAAAGAGTTGGAGATCCTCCTCAGAGAAACCGGTCTGCCGGGCAAGGTTGGCAGAGATAAAGCCATGGCAAACGTAGAGTCCGTAAGGAATGGTTGCTTTACGCCCCATTGTATGGTTTTCTCCATTTTGCTTTTCAGCCTCACCTGGAGTTGCTACTGCTATACGTGTGATAGAATGTTCTGCTGTCGCTACTGCATCTACAGAACGAGCAAAAGTCAACTGGATAGGTCCTCTTACCTGGCCAGCGTTCTTACCTGTTGACATCACTGCGCCGAATGTGCGAATGTCATAGTAGTTCTTGCACATAAAACGACGGGCAGCTGCAGTTTTTTCTTTAGCATCTTTAATTCCCTTTACTTCAGAATCGTCATGTGCCTTGTCAATCTCGTCATTGAGAACAGCTTTCTCTTTGATAAAAATATCAAATCCGTCGGAAAGTCCCTTGGCAATTTGCACATAGTTGCGCACTTTCCTTTTTAAGCACACATCTGTTACCAATCCCATGCCCGTCTCTGCATCTATACGGGGAAGATTACCTGCATCAGGATCACCATTAGGGTTACCGTCCTGTACATCAAACATGTAAACGAAATCAAAACGATTATTCATTGTAGCCATAATATTTATATTTTAAGTGTTTATATTTTAGTCTTCATTCTCTTTTTCTTTCTTCGTAAAGAAGTCCTGTCTTTGATGGTAATACCCTACGAAGAAACGTCCTTGGTCTTGCAAATCAAGATGTACGGGGAAACCATCAGCAGAAATCTTATCAATAATTTCCTGCTTTAGTTTCTCGTAAAACACTTTCTTTCCCTCGTTGGAAAGATTCTCCAAATGATGAGAAGAAAGGTTCAGAATGGTCGCAAACACCGAAGCAGGCGTTGAACTTGCTGCATTCATGTAACGTTCACGAATACTATGAATGTTGTTTGCATCTTCTTGAATTTTGTCAAGAACAGCAAAGAGGCGACCACAAAGGTAGCCTTGGTTTGTGTTGCTTTTGTCTAACATAACTTCTATTTTTTTGTTGTTATCATTTTGTCTGTTCAGATAGGCCTTTATAATTGCCATACGAGTAATTCTATTAGCTCCATTATCCCCGATTTCTGCCCTAATGCGCCTAATGCATGAAGAAAAGAGCGTATACGGATAAGGTGTTCCTTGAAAAATGCTCTTAACTACAGCTTCTGGCAAATTAGGAGTAACATCAGATTGTTTGCCGCCGAGGGTGACAGCTGATAGAATTTCTCTTATACCCATATAGGGCCTCTTATC
>ULYL01019866.1_pt1 | contig 11947 bp, 5 predicted proteins | sample 1962211 | NCBI WGS metagenome assembly ULYL01 (sample SAMEA4835864, study PRJEB28245) | human gut metagenome | biome: gut microbiome; material: fecal sample | place: Denmark | collected 2008
CTTTTCTTTCGCTCCCAGCTAGCTTCGTACATGGATGTACGGAGCAATGAGGCCGCGCCACGGACGGCGCGTCTGAGCGGTAGCGTCAGTTGCCATAGTTTATATGGAAAGACTTAGAAATATCCAATCAAAGCTTCTGGCATTGAACATAGTGTGCAGTACTGCCTGTAGCTTATATTTGTCGTCCGTTCATCACCAACTAATATTTAATTAAACAACAATATAGAATATATTTATATGGAAACAATCTTTTAATAAATATGAAACAGAATTTTAATAAATGGTACTAATTTACTATGTTATCCTATGTACTTTTTTGTGTAATATTGCTAAGATTAGCAAGTAAGACATTATATGCTAAAGCATATTGCACAAACATATGCATGAGGAGGTAAAACATGAAAGCTAACATTAGCAAGGGTGCCCGCAAAGGATGGGCATGGATACTTGCAGCATTGATGGTTGTAAGTGTCATTATTCCAACTACAATATCTACCGCAAAGGCAGAGGTTGGAACAGTACAGTTCAATGGAACAGCGCAGGGCTGGCTTGAATCAGCTTACGCTGAGTGGTCTATTGACAAGGAAGCCGATGGATATACAGCATATATCAAAAAGGCTTCACAGTCAGATTCAGCATATGCAAGAATCGACAATGAACTTATAAGAAGGTACAAGAGTTACTACAGGGTAGATGCCATGGGTCTTTCGGCAGGAGACTATGTTATCAGGGTAGTACCAGTAAAGAATGGAAAAGAAGTAACAGCAAAGGCTAAGGTTACAGATGTTCTTAAGGTAAGCTCATATGACAGATCAGGCTTTGCATTTTCTTCTGAATCAAGATACAAGACAGGTTCAGGAGCATATAACGAAGATGGAACACTTAAGAGTGATTCAATCGTTCTTTATGTAACTAATGATAATGCTAAAACTGTAAAAGCAGGCATTATGGAAGGAAAGGGCGAGAAGGAGTACACAGGACTCCAGACAATTATTGATGCATATACAAAGAGTGCCAGTAAGGGTGTAGAAACAAGGGCACTTGATGTAAGAGTAATAGGATGTCTTACAGATTCGGGTATGGATAAGTTTTCAAGCTCATCTGAGGGTGTGCAGATAAAAGGAGCAAGTGCTTATTCTAATATTAACATGACTTTTGAAGGAGTTGGCGAGGACGCAAGCATAAGCGGCTTCGGTTTCCTTTTAAGAAATGCAGGTAATGTAGAAATGAGAAACCTCTCAATACTTAACTTTATGGATGATGGTATCTCACTAGATACAGCTAACTGCAACGTATGGATACATAACGTAGACCTTTACTATGGCAAGGTTGGTGGGGACGCTGACCAGGCTAAAGGTGATGGATCTATAGATATAAAGGGTAATTCACAGTATATAACAGTTTCATATGTACATTTCTATGATTCAGGTAAATGTTCATTGTGTGGTATGAAGAGCGAGAGTGGTCCTAACTACATTACTTATCATCATAACTGGTTTGATCATTCAGACTCAAGACATGCCAGAGTAAGAACTATGTCAGTACATATGTATAACAATTATTATGATGGTAACGCAAAGTATGGTGTAGGTTCAACTATGGGTTCTTCTGTATATGTAGAGAACAACTACTTCAGAAACTGCAAGTATCCTATGCTTTCATCTAATCAGGGTTCTGATGCTTTAGGCGAAGGCACATTCTCAGGTGAGAACGGCGGCATCATAAAAGCTTATGGCAACGAAATAGTTGGAGCAACAGGTATCATATATGCTAATGCAGCATCAGTTACAGGTGAAGCTGCCAATGCAGCAACATTCGATGCATATCTGGCTGCTTCTGCAGGTGAAAAGGTACCATCATCATACAAGACAGTAGCTGGTGGCACAACATACGATAACTTTGATACAACTAAGGATCTTGGAGTAAAGGCAGGAAGCCTTGTAGCAGCAAAGGATGTTCCAGCACTTGTTACATCTTCTAAGGGAGCAGGAAGCCTTGGCGGTGGTGTTATTGACTGGAAGTTCAGTGATGAAGACGACACAGCTTATGTTGTAGATAAGGATTTAAAAGCAGCTGTTACGAATTATAAAAACACAGAGCTTGTGGCTGTTGGTGGAACTAATGCCAACATAGTAACTCCAGAGCCTTCTACAGATGAAACAACAAAGGCAACAGAAAAAGAAACTAAGACTACAGAAAAGGCTACTACATCTAAGGCAACAGAAAAAGAAACTAAGACTACAGAGAAGGCTACTACATCTAAAGCTACAGAAGCAACAAAGGTAACTGAGAAGGAAACTACAGGTGCAGGTTCAGATACTAAAAACAGTTATGATAAGACAAGTCTCTCATATTCAGGTGCATATACAGATTTAAGTACAAAGAAGGATTCAGATTTTAAGAATGCAAAGTATGTTTCGTCAGCATCTGATATTCTTACAGCTATAAGCAGTGCTAAGGCAGGAGATGTTATCATAGTTAAGGCTGGAACTTACAAGTTTACAGATACGATAGTTATTAATAATGCCATGAATGGAAAAAGCGGCGCTTATATAGTTGTAAAAGCAGCTGATGGTGCAGAGGTTAAGTTTGATTTCTCAGCACAGACACTTAATGGCGCAAACAGAGGTGTTGTTGTAGATGGAGATTACTGGTATTTTGAGGGAATCAACTTCTATGGAGCTGGTGATAACGGCGTGTTACTTGCTGGTAACAACAACATATTTGAAAAATGTGTATTCGAAGCAAACAGAGATTCAGGACTTCAGATATCAAGATATGACACAACAGCAGCAACTAAAGATTTATGGCCATCAAACAACCTTATAATCAACTGTACAGCATTTGATAACTGTGATTATCCAGACCAGGGTGGTACAGGTGAAAATGCAGATGGTTTTGCAGCAAAGCTTACATGCGGCGAAGGCAATGTATTTGATGGATGTATATCATATTGCAACTCTGATGATGGATGGGATCTTTTCGCTAAGTCAGCTACAGGTCCTATCGGTGTGATAACTATAAGAAACTGTGTTTCATTCGGCAATGGAACATTATCTAACGGAGTTCATTATGCTAACGGAGATATGAATGGCTTTAAGCTCGGTGGTTCAGGTGTAGGTACACCTCATGTTGTACTTAACTGTCTCTCGTTTAACAATGGGGCAACAGGATTCACTGACAACAACAATCCATCAGGTCTTACAATCATGAATGCCACAGCATGGGGCAATGGTAAGTCAGCAAAGAAGGGCAACTTCTTATGCTACAGAGCATCAAATAAGGCAGTGTACGTAGGTCTTGTTTCAGCAAATGCTATAGACTCAGATAAATTTACAGGTAATATGAGTGATTCTATATACTATAATACAGGTAAGTATTACAGATTATCAGGATTATTACCAATACCAGTTGTTAGTGGCGACAAGAAGGGTACAGTAGTTGATAATCCATCTAAAGTATCAGGAATGTTTAAAAATGCTGTTGATTTTATCAATCTTAATGGTAATGTAGACAAGCAGTTAAGAAATTCTGATGGAACTATTAATATGAAGGGACTTTACGAAACACAGGGAAGTTATTCAACACTTGGAGCACATTTTGGTATAGCTAATCAGGTTATAAGTGTTACAGGCAAGACATCTGGTGAAGTAAAGCCAACAGAGAAAACAACAAAAGCAACAGAAAAAACAACAGAAGCAACAAAGGCAACAGAAAAAACAACAGAAACAACAAAGGCAACAGAGAAAACAACAGAAGCAACAAAGGCAACAGAAAAAACAACAGAAGCAACTAAAGCTACAGAATCAAAGACAGATTCGACTGTAAGCGGTACAAAGCTTGTTCTAAATGCTAATGATGTAAATACAGGAAAGTTAAAATCAACACTTACTGTTGATGGCTTTAAGATTGTTGCCGGAAGCAAAGCAACAGTTACAGTAGATAAGAGCAGCAAGGAATATAAAGGAATAGACTTTACAAGAAGAATCAAGCTTTCTGGTAAAGGCAGTACAAGTGGAAGAGCTATTGCGTTTAAAACAGCTGGAGAAGCTAAGGTGAAGGTATATGCAACAAGCTCAAGCACAGATGAATCAAGACTTATTAAGATAGTTGATAAGAATGGAAAGGATGTTACATCTACATCAAAGATTCCAGGAAATTCACTTAAGTCAGTTTCATTCAGAGTGCCAGTTGCAGGTGAATATTATCTTATATCCGAGAATGGCGGAGTTAATATTTACTATGTTGAAGTATCTAATGGAGTTGCATACTAAGTAAGCGTTAAAAAATCTTATCATGTAGGTTAAGAAAGACTTTTTGTCTTATGACGTTTACATCATATCAGTTATAAAATATAAGCGGATGTTTGTTATTCAGACATCCGCTTTTTTGGTAAAATAATAGTATGAACAATAGGTAAAAAATAAAATAGGATATGAATAACAGTATTGAAAATAATAGTATGAAATAATAGGTTGATAAAGCAGCAGATTGCAAATATAATAAATATGAATAAGATATTTTTGGTGTAAGAAATATAAGTATATGGCCAAGTATATTCAGAAATGTATCCATAAGTATAACTAGAAATATATTTTATAGAAAAGAGGAAAGAGAACATCATGAAGATAAAGACCGTTGCTATATTAGGAGCAGGAGCTGTAGGTTCATATGTTATATGGGGACTTGCAGGCTTAAAGGATGTAAGGCTGGGGCTAATAGCACAGGGAGAACGTCAAGAAAGGCTGAGAAAAGAAGGTTGTCTTATAAACGATGAAGTATACAGACCAGAGGTGTGGACACCCGAAGAAGCGCATAATACAGGCGTTGACCTTTTGATAGTTTCGTTAAAGTATGGAGCTTTAAAAGGAGCACTTGACAACATTGCTACAGCTATTGGAGAAAACACTATAGTTATGAGTCTTATGAATGGTGTTGACAGTGAAGATATCATTGCAGACAGGATAGGCATGTCACATATTGTATATTCACTTATAAAGGTTGCCTCTCATAGAGATGGTAGGGGATATTACTTTAATCCTGATACAACAATAGGAATTATTTTTGGGGAAACAGCAGATAAGGTATCTGCATCAGACAAAATATCAGAACAGACACTTGTGAGTGACAGGATAAAGTTGATAGATGAGCTTTTTGCAGCCAGCAGGCTTAACTACAGAGTGACAGAGCATATAAAAGAAGAAATGTGGAGTAAGTTCAGACTTAATGTAAGTAATAATCTTCCACAGGCAGTACTTGGTGCAGGTGTCGGATGTTACAGGGATAGTGAACATATGAAGGCTATAAGCGATGGTTTAAGACATGAGCTTGAAACAATAGCTAAGGCAAAAGGAATAGATTTAAGTGTTATTGATAATTCATCGTCACGTGGAAGTGCAGTGCCGCCAACAGCAAGATACTCTACACTTCAGGATATAGATGCTAAAAGACATACCGAGATAGATATGTTTTCCGGTGCACTTATGCGTATGGGAGAAGAATTTGGAATACCAACGCCTTATAACGAATACACTTATCATATTATTAAGGCGATAGAAGAAAAGAATGATGGTAGGTTTGATTACGATAAGGGAAATGAAGAATTGACATATGCAAGGTGAAATTTGAAAAGAGTTACTACTGATTGAAGAATAGGAACACAAAAAGTACCTTATTAGTGGGGACTTTTAATATAAAATACGAGTGTATTATAAGGCGAAGATAAAAATGGGATTAACAGCAAGCCATATGTTTTTATAAGTTATAAGAGTGCTGATTGGAAAACTGTATTAGGGGATATTGTATATAAGTTGGTAAAAGAACATGGATTGAATGTATATTTCGATGGAGATTTTAGTGGACATAATCCATTATGGACAGATCAGTTTCCAGAGAATATGGAGTCGGGTAATTGTCGTGGAGTTGATGCGTTTATAGATGATGCATATACAAAGAGTTATGTGCAACTATGTGTAGAGAGGTTCTTGGTTATGTTAATGCTTAATGACAATGTGTATGGTGTTGGTGTTACAATAAATGATATAGTCAGCACAATAAAAGATGTATGCGGAGAGGAAGTTGTAAGCGATATTACTGCTAATACAGATAAAGGCTACTCATAATTAATATAATTAAAAATGATTTTTTGATTTTTAAAACTAAGGAGAGAGTATGAAAATGTTGATTTTCATGCACAGAAATGGAGATTAATATGAAGCGAAATAAATACAAAGATTATCTATGGTATACGGCACTTGCAGTATTTATTATATGTGTGATTGAAGGTATATTTTTCTACTATAATGTAGATAATCCGTTTCTTAAAGTAACATTAAACATACAGAATGCAATTAAAGCATATAAGATAGATCCTGATATAAAGCAGAAAGAAGCTATTGCATATATGCAGGCAACAGGTGGTGGCATATTAAGTGGGATAATAACATATGTGTATTGTATTGCTGTTATTGTTGCACCATTCTGTACAATAGGTGCATTAACCGTTCTTATCAGAAAACCAGCCAGCTATGTCAGAGGACTGTTTAGCCAGAGAAATAAAAAGCGCGTATTGGTTATTGGTGAAGGAAAATATAAGTTTCCTCTTATAGATGCATTGACTAAAGATTGTCGTGTTACAGTGGTTGAAAGCACCATACTTTCTGATGATAAGAAGCTTAAATATATAAACAAAGGTGTAAAGTTTGTGCAGAAGTATCAGGATATGCATATTAAAAGTGTAATAAAAATGCTTGATATGTGTAAATTCAGTGATGTTTTTCTGTGTGATGATAATTCAATAGAAAATATTGAATGTTTAAATGCATTTACAGAGAGTTTTGAAAAAAATATAAAAGCATCCGAAAATAAAGAGTATCAGCAGATCCATCTGTGCTGCAATGACAATTCAATGGCAGAACTGATAAGACAGTATTATGATAAAATAGATACAAAAACATTTGATCTTGACATAGTAGATGTTAATAAAATGGCTGTCAATAAAATGTATAAAGAACATCCTGTATATACAGCTAATAAGGGTGATGATTATGATGTTCATATAGGAATCATTGGATTTGGTGATTTTGGCCAGAGTGCATTAATACAAGGACTTAATATGTCGGTTTTATCAGCAGAGTCTACTATATGCATAGATGTATTTGATAAGGATATGGAATCAATAATAGGAAGTTTCATGAAGAATTTTTCAGTTGATGTCTTGAAGGGATTGAAGTTCATAAAAGAATATATATATGAAGGTAAAAGTATTGAATATTATGAATTGAAATTTCCATTTGATACAATACCAGATCAATTTGGTATAGATGGAAAGGTATGTTTAAGATTTTTTAATACGGATGCAAGGACATTACAGTTTAACAGTATTTTTAAAAGATGTAATGACGACAAATTATTTACATATCTTATTGTGGCAATGAGTGATACACATTCAATGTCTAATACACTTATTGAATTGAAGCAGCTGTTATACAATAAGGGTGATAGCTGTATTAATATTCCTATAGTTGTCAGGGCTAAGGAAAACAATGATTTTGCTAATATTTATGGTGAGAAGAATCTATTTACAATAAACAAGAATAAAGATATTTTTTCATATGCTTCTATAACTAATCGTGATATTGTAAATGATGCAAAGATATTTAATCATAGATACAATATGTTGTATGAAATAATAAGCAGATATAAAGCAGATAAAAATATTGTTGTGGATGATAAGTTTATGTTATCTGAAGATATAGAGGAACGTCTTAAGAAAGATTCAATAGAACTTAAAGAGAATAAGAAAATATCAGAAGAAATAGATGAGGTATGGCATAATAAGGGCATATTTGACAGGGAATCAAGTATAGCACAATCATTGCATCAGGATATTAAAAAATGGATTATTTATGAAAAACATGCATATTCTCTTACAGATAACAGAGAAGAGCTTGAAAGAATTGAACACAGAAGATGGAATATTTTCATGATAACACATGGCTTTAAATATGAGAAAGCTGAAAGAAAAGATATGTATGCTAAAACACATCCATGCATTTCAAAATGGGAAGTTTTGAAGGTAGAAAAGCCAGATACATTAGAGTATGACTTTACACCATATTACATATTAAAAGCAGACAGATGATTTAGATGAAGTCATACATTTGTAATATACGGACGACAGCATATATGAGGAAAGCAGGTGCGCATACATCAACGATGCCAGAAGCTCCAATTGGATATTTCTAAGACTTTTCATATAGGTAACGGCAGTTGTCGCTACCGTTCGATACGGGACATCCATGTCCCATATCTCACTTCCACAGACATCCGTGTCTGTGGATAGCTATGAAGTAACTGAAAAGTCTAAGAACTATCACAATTGGACTTCAAGTGCATCTTATGATTTATGCGCACCTGCTTTCCTCATATATGCTGTCTGACTTTGATTTAATTTACGAAAAATGAATGTTATGCTAAATCAGAGGAGCCGCGCCATGGACGGCGCGTCTGAGCGGCCGCGTCAGCTGACATAGTTTATATGGAAAGGCTTAGAAATATCCAATCAAAGCTTCTGGCATTGAACATAGTATGCAGGACTGCCTGTATCTTATATATGTCGTCCGTCCGTCACCAACTAAAATTCAATCAAACTATTGTTTGCAATTGTTATTGTACATTATTGTTATTTGGTGTATTATTGCCATTTATATTTCTGTTATCGTTCATATTTTTTCCGCCATTCATGTTACCTCCGCGGCCACCACCATTAAAACCGCCAGGATTGCTGCCAAAGCCGCCGGCATTGGATGCACCCATGGTTCCTGCAGATTGTGTCCAGTTTGTTAATGAAGAACCATCGCAGTAAAGAGTGTATTCAGTGTTTGTTGTAAGAGCAGATGTGCATATCCAGCTATTTGAGTAACTGTTGTTTAATGTAAAGCTTATTATTTCATTACCGCTGGAATCTTTTACTGAGTAGCTTCCTGCGTTAAAGGATACAGAGCTGAATACGTAAGCATTAACTGAATTTACAGGAGTTTCACATATACCGCCTAAAGCTACACATGTTCCACCAGTTATAGTAATATTTCCGTCAACATCAATAGAACCAGATACCTGACCTGATGAACTGCCGCCTTTTACAAGAACCATACCGCCAGACTGGGTGTAGTTGCCGTTAGAATCTATACCATCTGTATCGCCAGAACCGGTTGTTACATCAACGTATCCACCAGTTATATTAATAAGAGGAGTAGATGTGCCATCTCCGGTACATGCATTAATGCCATCATCAGCTGCATATACAAAGCTTTGTCCACCACTGATGTTGATTGTTATAGCCTCAAGACCCTCGTAGGATGTTAAAACATTTATATATCCATCAGTTATATTAAGCTCTTTATCTGCATGTATTCCATCATCACCTGTAGAGATTGTGATAGTTCCACCTGATATAGATATTATACCCTTGCCATCTTCGCCGGTTTCAAGAACACCAGAATCTGAGTTGGCATGAATACCATCATCAGTTGAACTTATGTTAATGGCTGCACCAGATATATTTATCTCGCTCTCGGCTTTGATTCCCTTTGTAGAGTAAGACTTTTTAGATGAATTTCCTGAGCTGTTATTGCCAGGCATACCATTAGCAGCTCTGTTTCCACCGCCGAAGTTACCTTTCATGTCAGGATTATTGCCTGAATTGCTGCTACTGTTATTCATATCAGGAGGAGTGTCCATGTTACCATTGTTCTGAGTATTGTTCATATCAGGAGGAGTGCCCATGTTCCCATTGTTCTGAGCATTGTTCATATCGGGTGGAGTTCCCACGCTGCTGTTATTCTGGTTGTCTGTATTGGCAGTTGTTGTGTATGTCATCATAGTTGCATTGGATGATGATTTAGATGATGAACCTTGATTCTGATTTGATGAACCTGGGTTGCTGGCTGATGAACCTGGGTTGCTGGCTGATGAATCTGGGGTGCTGATTGAAGAACCAGAGCTGCTGGCTGAAGAACCGGAGTTGTCGGCAGCTACGGCTTCACTATAATCAGAATAAGTATCTGTATATATATTCAGATTTCCATCACCTGAAACATCTACGCCATATGCAGCATCTATGCCGTCACAGGCAGCATATATATCAATATTTCCACCAGATATTATTACATTTCCTTTCTGTTTTCCTTTGGTCGAAAGACTGCTGTTTGATGTTTTGATGCCATCGCCTTTTCTGGATATAGCTATTATTTCACCAGATTCTATAGCTACCTCATCGTTTCCTTTTATAGCATTATTTACAGCATTAACCTTGATGGTAACATTTTTAATAGAAATGTCATCTTTGCTCTGGATACCATTGTTATAGTTACCAGTTACTGATAATGCCCCTTTTCCAACCAATTTAAGGTCACATGCTGCATAGATGGCAGCGTTACCATTTTCACTGGAAGAATTGTCTGAATTGTCATCAGCTTCAGCTCTTGCATCAACTATACAGTTATAAGTGTTTTCCTCAGATTTGATTTTTACATTATCAGCATTTTTAATATAAATAGGTGAACCATTAGAACATGTGATGGATGTACCATTCAATACAATGGTGATTTCAGCATTATCGTCAGCATTAACTACAATCTGTCCTTCTGATAAGAGTCCGGTAACGGTATATTCGCCAGCCTGTGTTATGGTATATACGGAATCATTCTGTGTTATTGTAGAACCATCAGTTGATGTAATGCTGAATTCTCCCGTTATTTCAGTTTTGTAGTTATCGGCATCATCTGCGTGAGTTACATTGGTATCCTGGGCAGTAATGCTGGAAGTTACAGTGGTATCAGTATTTTTGCTGTTGGTTGTATAGTTTTGTGAACTACAGCCTGATGTCATAAGACACAAGGCAAGAATAACTGCGGCTACGCATGATTTGTTTACTTTTTTTAAATTAATCATATATATTCATCCTTTCATTCATTATTTCTTTAGTTAATATAGAGATTGCTACTTCTTCCCCTTACATCTTATCTATAGTGTAGGTGGGAATAGTGAAGAAAATATGATGAGAATGAGGATATTTTGTGTCCTGGAGAATGACAAAAGAAAAAGCCGAGGCAGGGTTTTTATTCCTGTATCGGCTTTATTGGTTTTATTGGTGTTATGGAGTGTTTATCAGCGCTTTGATGTCTTCTTCTGGTGTGGTGATAGGTGCTATGCCATATTTTTCCACAAGAAGGTTCAGAATATTAGGAGACAAAAACGCAGGTAGAGAAGGACCAAGACGGATGTTTTTGATACCAAGGTGCAGAAGCGTCAACAAAATGCAGACTGCCTTCTGTTCGTACCATGAAAGAACGAAGGAGAGCGGAAGCTCATTTACAGTACATCCAAATGCATCCGCAAGTGCCAGAGCAACCTGAATCGCCCCGTAAGCATCGTTACACTGCCCCATATCCATCAGTCGTGGCAGACCATTGATTTCTCCAAGATTAAGATCATTGAAACGGAATTTGCCACATGCCAGGGTGAGGATGATACTGTCAGAAGGAGTTTGTTTAACAAAATCTGTGTAATAGTTTCGACCCGGTTTAGCACCATCACATCCGGCAACCAGGAAGAAATGGCTGATTGCACCTGATTTTACAGCATCTACTATAGTATTTGCATGTGACAGTATAGCTGAATGACCGAATCCGGTTGTCACCTTGGTACCTCCATTGATACCTTTTAATGTCTGATTTTCTTTATAGCCACCAAGTTCAAGTGCTTTTTTGATAACTGGCGTAAAATCTTTTTTCTCATCAATATGAACAGCGCCAGGGAAAGCAACCACCTCTGTTGTAAATACTCTGTCAGCATAACTACTTTTTGGCGGCATCAGACAGTTGGTAGTGTAAAGAATAGGAGCTGGAAGATGATCAAACTCTTTCTGCTGATTCTGCCATGCAGT
>ULYL01014206.1_pt1 | contig 11799 bp, 10 predicted proteins | sample 1962211 | NCBI WGS metagenome assembly ULYL01 (sample SAMEA4835864, study PRJEB28245) | human gut metagenome | biome: gut microbiome; material: fecal sample | place: Denmark | collected 2008
GCGGAAACGGCAGGACTTGTTGCTATTTCAGCGATTTTTTATGAAACCGGAGATTTAGGAGATTAAACATAGATGAGAAAAATTGCATTTTATACGCTGGGCTGTAAGGTCAACCAGGCTGATACTGCCAGCATGGAGGGGATTTTCCGTGCGTCAGGCTATGAGGTTGTGCCTTTCGGTGAACCGGCAGACGTTTATTTAGTTAATACCTGCGTTGTTACCAATACCGGTCAGCGCAAATCGCGTCAGATTATCAACCGCGCTGTGCGTCACAATCCGCTGTCCTTGGTGGTTGTTACCGGCTGCTATCCGCAGACTGCGCCGGAGGAGGTGCGTGCTATCGAAGGTGTTGATGTAATCATCGGCAATCAGGAGCGCGGCCGCATTGTGGAGCTGGTCGAAGAAGCACTGGAGCACAAGCGCACGGAGATTCTGGACAATGTGCAGCAGATGACTGTGGACACTAAGTTCGAAGAGCTGGGCGTTGGCACGGAAACCGATAAAACCCGCGCCTTCCTCAAAATTCAGGAGGGCTGCAACCAATACTGCACCTACTGCATTATTCCCTTTGCCCGCGGTCCGCTGCGCAGCCGCAGTCTGGATAGCATCCGCGAGGAGGTTGGCAAGCTGGTTGCCGCAGGCTACAAGGAGGTTGTGCTCATCGGCATTCACCTTGGCTGCTACGGCAAGGAGCTGGCGAAGGAAGGCAAGCACGTTACTTTGTATGACGCAGTAAAGGCAGCGCTGAGCGTTGAGGGTGTGCAGCGTGTGCGCCTCGGTTCTTTGGAGTCTGTGGAGGTGGAGCCGCGCTTGTTGCAGCTGATGGCCGAGGAACCGCGCCTGCAGCGTCACCTGCATTTGCCGCTGCAAAGCGGCTGCGACAAGATTTTGCGCGCTATGCACCGTCCTTATGACACAAAACGCTTTACAGAGCTGGTGAACGAAATTCGTGCGCAGGTGCCTGATGTGGCAATTACTACGGACATTATCGTGGGCTTCCCCGGCGAAACCGAGGAGGACTTTGCGACTACGCTGGAATTTGCCAAGAAATGCGGCTTTGCCAAAATGCACATCTTCCCGTATTCCAAGCGCAAGGGTACGCCTGCAGCCGAAATGCCAGAGCAGGTGGACGAGGCAGTGAAGAGCGAGCGTGCGGCGCGTCTGGCGAAGGTGGACGAGGAGCTGCATCAGCAGATGCTGCAGAGCACTGTCGGCAAGGTGGAGGAAGTGCTGTTTGAGCAGCCTGTGGACGATGAGCATATGGAGGGCCTGTGCGGACCTTATCTGCGTGTTGTCGTTCCAGGAACTGCGGAGCTGTCCAACACCATTGACAAGGTAAAAATTACCGGCGTAAAAGAGGATTTTTTGCTGGGAGAATTGAATTAGTATATTATTATTCTAATAGGAGTGATAATAATGATGTTAACTCGTTTTGTGAAAAAAGGTTCTTTGTTATTAGTGCTTTCATTAGTTTTTGTTTCGTCGTTTTTTGTCGGCTGCTCAGCAGAAGTACAGAATTCTAATTCTGTATATGAATTGTATCCGACAACAAACATGTACAATTTTTTGAAATTAAATACCAGTGATGGCAGAATTACCCAGGTACAATATGGCATCAATAATGACGGAGCCAGATTTGAATGCTCGTTAAATTCTTTACCGCTGGTTGATGCGTCACAGGCACAAAATGGCAGGTTTAAATTGTATCCTACGCAAAATATGTATACGTTTTTGCTTTTAGATACGATAAATGGAAGAACTTGGCAGGTTCAGTGGTCTCTTGATAATAAAGCTGTTAGAGGAATTGTTGGAGAAATAAAATAAAATTTAGCAGGATTTTATTTTAAAAAGTAGAATATAACTAGATACGATAAACGAGAGGAGGGACATGAAATGGCTGAGGATTGTATTTTTTGCAAAATCATTAAGGGCGATATCCCTTCTACCAAAGTGTACGAAGATGATAAAATGATTGCTATCAATGACGTTGCTCCGGCTGCTCCGGTTCATGTGCTGCTGATGCCTAAGGACCACACAGCTAACATCACTACTGCGGACCCCGAGCTGGTTGCATACATGCTGGGCAAGGTTAAAATGATCGCTGAAAAGACCGGAATTGCCGAAAAAGGCTTCCGCGTTGTTATCAACACCGGCGATGAAGGTGGTCAGACAGTAAAACATTTACACATTCACGTAATTGGCGGCAAAGCTTTGGGTTGGCCCCCGTGCTAAACCTTGACAATGCTTGTCTTTTCTTGTATAATTAATCAGTAAGTGTTTTTAGCTGGCAACAGCTGAAAACTTAATTTGCATATACACTTCCCTAAGTGTGTGGAGGGAGGGAGAACAGATGGCAGAAATTAAAGTTGGCAAGAATGAAACTTTAGACAGCGCACTGCGCAGATTTAAAAGAGCAACCCAAAAGGCAGGCATTCTTTCTGAGGTAAGAAAACGCGAGCACTATGAAAAGCCGAGCGTTGCACGTAAGAAAAAATCCGAAGCAGCCAGAAAACGTAAAACCAGATAATTGGAGGCGGGCTGTATGTCTATAAAAGACCAATTGACTGCTGATATGAAGCAGGCCATGAAGGACAGAGAAGCAGGTAAACTGCGTTTGTCTGTTATCCGCATGGTGCGTGCTAATATTAAAAACGTTGAAATCAATGACAAAAAGGAACTTACAGATGATGAGGTTCTGGCTGTCTTGATGAAAGAGGTCAAAATGCGTCAGGATTCTGTTGAGGAATTCCAAAAAGCAGGTCGTGACGAATTGGTTGCCCAAGCTAAGGAAGAAATTGCTATACTGAAAAAATATCTTCCGGAAGCTCTCAGCGATGACGAGCTGAAGGCTATCGTGGCAGAAGTTATTGCTGCTGTTGGTGCTACAAGTCCCAAGGATATGGGCAAGGTAATGCCGGCAGTTATGGCAAAAACCAAAGGCCGTGCAGATGGCAAACGTATTAACGTTATGGTTCGTGAATTGCTCAAATAACAACTGATAACCGTGCTAAGAGAAATCTTGGCGCGGTTATTTTACTTTATAGGGATTAGCGGACCGAAGGACTGCCTGCTTTCTTCGTACAGGATGGCAGGCGGCTTTTTATTACAGCGGTATTGCCTTTTGCGAAAACATATTCAGCAGGTAAATTTTGTTTCAAGGCGAATATAAATATATTATTATCTTTTTTACAGCTCAAAGGAGGCCGTTTTTATGGCATCTAACTTCAGCTTTTTACGCACACAATTTCCCGGTTTGGAAAAAACAGGCGAGTTCGCAGAGCGCTATCTGTACAGCGATTCCAACTCCTGCCTTTTTAAGCTGGGCCTGCTGTGCGAAGATATCGTTAATAAAATGTTTGATTTTGACAATATAGCAATGCCTTATCAGATGAAGGATACACTGGTAAACAAAATCCGCCTGCTGGAAAACGAAGAGTATATCACCGAGGATTTGGCACGCATTATGCACCGCCTGCGCTTGGGCGGTAACGAAGCGCGCCATGAGGGTACGGATTCGCTGCAGAAGGCCAAGCTGCTGCTGCCGCAGGCGTACAGTCTTTGCGAATGGTTCATGCAGGTGTACGGTGATTATACCTATCAGCCCAAGGAATATCATTTACCGGCGGAGCAGCCGGAGGCAGCCTTTGTTGAAACTGCCAAGGACAAGGCGGAGGAAGCGCGCCTGCGTAAGCAGGATAACGAGAAGGCGCAGCAGGCTGTACCGGTGCCGCACAAGGAACGCAGTCAGGCGAATCTGCAGGCTGCCAACAGACGACCGAAGACAGAAGCTGAAACACGCTGCCTGATTGACGAGCAGCTGCGTCAGGTTGGCTGGGAGGCGGACACCACTGTTTTGCGTTACAGCAAGGGCTGCCGTCCTGCGAAGGGACGCAATCTGGCGATTGCCGAATGGCCTACGGACAAGGTGCCGGGCAATGAGGAAAAGGGCTACGCGGATTATGCGCTCTTTATCGGTACGGAGCTTGTGGGCTTTATCGAGGCGAAAAAGTGGGACACGGATATTTCCAGCGTCATTAGCTACCAATGCAAGGATTATGCGCGCGCTGTGAGAAAATGCGATGCTGAATATTTGCTGGGACAGTGGCAGAATTTTAAGGTGCCCTTTGTTTTTGCTGCCAACGGCAGGCCGTATGTGCAGCAGCTGCAGATAAAATCCGGTATCTGGTTTGCGGATTTGCGTCAAAGCGGCAATATGCCGCGGGCTATGGCAGGCTGGCCTTCTCCCTTAGGTTTGAAGGAAATGCTGCAGGAAAACACCGCGGAGGGCAACGCTGCCTTAGATGCTTTGCCGTATGATTTCCTGCAGGATGAAAACGGACTGCATCTGCGCGATTATCAGCTGAAGGCTGTGCAGGCGGTGGATAATGCAGTGCGCTGTGGCAAGCGGACGGCGCTGCTGGCGATGGCCACGGGCACCGGCAAAACGCGCACGGTTTTGGGCATGATTTACCGCTTTTTGAAGGCAAAGCGCTTTAAGCGTATTTTATTCCTTGTTGACCGCAATGCTTTGGGCGTGCAGGCGCAGGATGTCTTTAAAGAGGTGAAGCTGGAAAGCCTGCAGACGCTGGACCAGATTTACAATATCAAGGAGCTTACCGATAAGCTGATTGATGCGGAAACCGCCGTGCACGTTGCTACCGTACAGGGCATGATGAAGCGCATTATGTACGCCGAAAGCGAGGAGCGTATTCCCGCAGTCAGCGATTACGATTTAATTATTATCGACGAGGCGCACCGCGGTTATATTCTGGATAAGGAAATGGCGGAGGCGGAGCAGCTTTATCGCGACCAACGCGATTACCAGAGCAAGTACCGCTATGTGCTGGATTATTTTAACGCGGTAAAAATTGCGCTCACCGCAACGCCTGCCCTGCAGACAACGGAAATTTTCGGCGAGCCTGTTTATACCTACACCTATCGCGAGGCTGTGCTGGATGGTTATCTGATTGACCATGACGCACCGCATCAGCTGACAACTAAGCTCAGCGAGCAGGGAATTCAGCTCAAAAGGGGCGATACTGTTAAATATATCAACAAGCAGACCGGCGAGCTTGATACGGCTTATTTGGATGATGATGTCGATTTTGACGTCGACCAGTTCAACCGCAAGGTTATCGTGCCGGAATTCAACAGGGCGGTGCTGGCGGAGATTGCCAAAAATCTTTATCCCGACGCGCCGGAAACCTACGGCAAAACGCTGATTTACGCTGCTACCGATACGCATGCCGATATGATTGTGAGCATACTGCAGGAGCTTTATGCCAAGGATAATCTGGACAGCGATGCGATTATGAAGATTACCGGCAGTGTGGCCAATGGTGACCAGAAAAAGATTCAGGAGAAAATCAAACGCTTTAAGAATGAACGCTTCCCCAGCATTGTCGTAACGGTGGATTTGCTGACTACCGGCATCGACGTGCCGGAGATTACCACGCTGGTTTTTATGCGCTGCGTGAAATCGCGTATTTTGTTTGAGCAGATGCTGGGACGCGCAACACGCCGCTGCGATAAAATCGGCAAGGATCATTTTGAGATTTATGACCCGGTGGGCGTATATAACAGCCTGCAGCCGGTGGTGACGATGCCTGCGGTTGCCAATCCGCAGATTTCCGTGCAGGATTTGCTGAAGCAGCTTGATGAAGCGGAGGCAGCGGAGGTGATTACCGATATTGCCAAGCAGGTGGCCTTAAAGCTGCGCCGCAAGGTGAACAGGCTGGATGAGCAGACGAAGAAGGAGTTTGTGCTGGCGACGGGCAAGGATGTGCCTGCCTTTGCCGGCGAACTGCAGCAGGCTGATGCAGCCAAGGCCAAGGAGCTTTTGCTGCAGCATAAGGAGGCGCTGGAGCAGATGGAAAAATACCGGGCCGGCGGCAATATGGGCGGGATGATTTACGACGGCAAGGATGAGCTTACCGGCCATACGCGCGGTTACGGTGCGCATAAGACCAAGCCCGGAGATTATCTGAACGATTTTGCGGCGTATTTAAAGAGCCACGCCAACGAAATTGCTGCCCTGCATATCATTTGCACCCGTCCAAAGGATTTGACGAAGGCGCAGCTGAAGGAGCTGCTGCTGACGCTTGATGCCAACGGCTTTACGGCGCTGCAGCTGAACGATGCCTATTCGGAATACACGAACAGCACGATGGTGGCAGGCATTATCAGCCTTATCAGGCGCTATATGCTGGGAACGGAGCTGGTGAGCAAAAATTCACAGCTGAGCCGTGCCTTTGATAAGCTGAACAAAAACCACAAATTTACGCCTGCGCAGCAGAAGTGGCTGGATATCATCCGCAGCTATATGCAGCAGCAGGATATTTTGAGCGTGGAGGCCTTTAAAGAGGACAAACGATTGCAGCGCTTGGGCGGTTATGCGCGGGCACAAAAAATATTCGCCGACGATTTGGATAATATCGTGAGCGAATTCAACGGTTATTTATATGAAGATGGAGGCAAAACTGCGTGAATACACAGGAGATTGTAGCAAAGCTCTGGAATTTGTGTAATGTGCTGCGAGATGACGGCATTACCTATCATCAGTACGTTACGGAGCTGACATATATTTTATTTTTGAAAATGGCTAAGGAAACCGGCAGCGAGGAAAATATCCCGGAGGGCTATCGCTGGGATGATTTGCTGGCGCGCAAGGGATTGGAGCTGAAGAGCTTTTACAAGGATTTGCTTGATTATCTGGGCGAGCGGTGCACGGGACGTATTCAGGAGATTTACAAGGGCGCGGCGACGAACATCGACGAGCCGAAGAACCTGGAAAAGATTATCAGGACGATTGACGAGCTGGACTGGTTCAGCGCGAAGGAGGAGGGCCTTGGTAATCTTTACGAGGGACTGCTGGAGAAAAACGCTAACGAAAAGAAGAGCGGCGCTGGGCAGTACTTTACGCCGCGTGTGCTGATTGACGTTATGACGCGTCTGGCGGCTCCCAAGGCCGGCGAGCGCTGCAACGATCCTGCCTGCGGCACCTTCGGCTTTATGATTGCGGCAAGCAATTTCGTGCGTGAGCAGACGAACGATTTCTTTGATTTGGATGAGGAAACGGCGGAGTTTGAATATACGCAGGCCTTTACCGGCTGCGAGCTGGTGCATGATACGCACCGCTTGGCGCTGATGAACGCGATGCTGCATGACATCCAGAGCAAAATTATTTTGGGTGATACGCTTTCCAACGTGGGCAAGGAGATGCAGGGCTATGACGTGGTGCTGACCAATCCTCCCTTCGGTACGAAAAAAGGCGGCGAGCGTGCAACGCGTGACGACTTTACTTATCCCACGAGCAACAAGCAGCTGAACTTCCTGCAGCACATTTACCGCAGCCTGAAGGCTGACGGCAAGGCGCGCGCTGCCGTGGTACTGCCGGATAATGTGCTTTTTGCCGACGGTGACGGCGAAAGGATTCGTGTCGATTTGATGGATAAGTGCAATCTGCACACTATTCTGCGCTTGCCGACAGGTATTTTTTACGCGCAGGGTGTCAAGACCAACGTACTTTTCTTTACGCGCGAAAAAACGGATAAGGACAGCACCAAGGCCGTGTGGTTTTATGATTTGCGCACCAACATGCCCTCCTTCGGCAAGACGAACCCGCTGAAGGCGAGTGACTTTGCCGGCTTTGAGGCTGCCTATACGGCAGAGGACAGAAGCAAGGTGGCAGACGAGCGCTGGCAGTGTTTTACGCGTGAGGAAATCGCGCAGAAGGGCAACAGCCTGGACCTTGGCCTGATTAAGGATGACAGCGTGCTGGATTACGAGGATTTGCCGGACCCGGCGGAAAGCGCGGCAGAGGCTGCGGAAAAGCTGGCGGAGGCCGTGGATTTGCTGCAGAGTGTGGCACAGGAGCTGAGGAGCTTGCAAAGATAAAGGTAGAGATTGAAGGATGAAGGAAGAAAGAGGCTCCCCTCGGGGGGAGCTGGCGCCCGTTAGGGCGACTGAGAGGGGAGTGCTGTTATTATGCTTAGCAATAAAACCCCTCTCCGTCATCGCTACGCGATGCCACCTCTCCCCAAGGAGAGGCTTTCCTGCATCCTGCGCACAAATTCAAAACTTGCAAAGCTATGGATTCTGTGGTATATTAAATATAGAAAAAGACAACCGCCCACAAGGTGGGTTGCCGAGTTTAGTTAAGAAAAATCCGCTCCGAGCTCGCCAAAGTCAAGGGGCGGTTTTTCTATGTCCGTAACTTTTTTACTTTTTGTTCTGAAAAATGAACGTAAGTAATGCTACGATAAAAACTCCAAAGGACATTAAATCCTGAAAGCTGAAATATACCATAGACATCACCTCCATTCGTATAGAATGAAGGCAACACCACCCTGCAACACGGTTGTCAAAAACATTTTATCATAAATTATAGATTAAAGCAATAGAATGTTTGCTTATAAAGGAGAGCTGGCAATGCCAAAGAAAAAGACAGCATTGACAATAGAAGAACGCTTGCAGCAGGCGCTGGTGCCTGCGGAGGAACAGCCTTATGAGGTGCCGGAGAATTGGGTGTGGACTTATATTTCAAGTGGTTTTGATGTAACTTCTAGCAAAAGAGTTCATAAATCAGATTGGTTATCAGAAGGCGTACCTTTTTATAGAACAAGAGAGTTAGTGAAACTATCAGAACAGGGTTATATTGATAACGAGCTTTTTATTTCTGAGGATTTATATAAAACTTTCAAGAAAGAATTTGGAGTTCCACAAAAAAATGATTTGCTTATTAGTGGAGTAGGAACCATAGGAGTTCCATATGTAATTAGCGATGAAAAGGAATTTTATTTTAAAGATGGTAACGTTATTTGGCTAAAAAATAAAGGTGTCTTTGATGCATCTTATATGTACTATCTTTATAAGACTGTCTTTATTGATAATCAAATACATAGTATGTCTGCAGGAACAACAGTAGATACCTATACTATAATAAATGCTAAAAATACAATAATTCCTCTCCCTCCGCTCTCTGAACAGCAACGCATTGTTGAGCGCATCGAAGAGCTTTTTACCAAGCTTGACGAAGCCAAAGAGCGACTGCAGGAGGTTGCCGACAGCTTTGCCGTGCGCAAGGCAGCAATTTTGCATAAGGCATTTACTGGCGAGCTGACACAGCAGTGGCGCTGTGAAAATGGCGTGAGCGATGAAAGTTGGGAAGAGAAAAAGCTGGGGGAAGTAGCATTGTTGTTATCTGGACAAGATTTCCCTCCGACAAAATATAATTCTGATGGTAATGGAATTCCGTATATTACGGGAGCAAGTAACTTTGACGATACTCATATATTGATAAATAGATGGACAGATGAACCTAGCGTTATCGCACAAGAAAATGATGTGTTATTGGTTTGTAAGGGATCTGGTTATGGTAAAACGATAATTGCTGATTTTAAGGAAGCGCATATTGCAAGGCAGATAATGGCTTTGAGAGTTAAAGAAATAATAGATAACAATTTACTTCTTTATTACTTGCGAAACAAGAATAGGTTTATTAAAGAACAAGGGCAAGGGTTGATACCTGGTTTGTCGCGTAAAGTTATTCTATCTTTAACGATAAATCTCCCCACCCTCCCCGAACAGCACGAAATCGTGCGCCTCATCGATGACCTGCTGGCGCGCGAGCGCACAGCACAGCAGGCTGCGGAGCAGGCGCTGGCAAGCATCGACCTGATGAAGAAATCCGTCCTCGCGCGTGCCTTCCGCGGTGAGCTGGGCACGAACAAAGCGAGCGAAGCGAGCGCGCTGGAGCTGCTGCGTCAGGTGCTGGCGGAAGGCTGAAGCTGAATAAAAATCAAGACCTTGGCAGCGGCAAAAGCTGATGCTAAGGTCTTTTTTGCGTCTTGCAGCGAAACACTTGGATACCCCGTAGCTGCTCATGCAAACCTTAGGCATTTCAGCTTACCGTTAACCCCAACCTTAGTCACGCAAGCCTAGGCTTAAGCTAACCACAGATTTGTAAACACTACCGCGTATACCGTTCGGCAAAACTACGAAAAAATAGCTATTTCCAGCAAAGCGATTTAGCTTATTTAAAGCTTTTTGGTAAAACTTTTTCTCGAAAAAGTTTTTGTTTTGCCGCGCTTTCCAAAAAGCGCGAACCTTTCTTGCAACTTCTTTCAGTTATGAAAGAAGTTGATATTACGTAAGCGATGTTACGTAAGCGTCAAATCACGCCGGTGATCCGGTGATTTTGTTTGAAGATGGTCCGCAGCCTTGCAGCAGCATAAACTTTAAATTTACTTCATGCTTTTACTCTGCTATACTATAATTGTACAAGCGTTGAGGAGGTGCAGTCATGCCATTGGAATATTATTTTATGCTGGCGGGCCTTGTCCTGCTGCTGATAGAATTTGTTGTGCCGGGCTTCGGATTTTTCGGTGTCAGCGGCATGGTGTGCCTGACAGTCGGCGGCTTTTACGTTTTGGGCGGCAATGCCTGGGCGGCGCTGGTGCTGTTGGCAGTGTATCTGTTTTTGGTGCTGGTAATTACGCTGCTGTGCGTGTATCTGCCCAAGGAAAGCAAGTATAATCCTTTTGTGCTGTGGACACGCCAAAAAAACAGCGAAGGCTACACCGGCGGCAAAAACTGGAGCATGCTGGTTGGCAAAAGAGGCACGGCCTTGACTACGCTGCGTCCTGCAGGCACTATTCTGGTGGACGGCAAGCGTCTTGACGTGAGCAGTCAGGGAGATTATATCGAAAAGTCCGCGCCCGTGATTATCGTGCGGGTAGAGGGCAGCAAAATTTTTGTAGAACAGACAAAGGAGTGACGTTATGGATTTATTATTCAGTATGGTTTTCGGCAGTGGCTTTGCAGTAATCATTGCTATTGCCGGTATCGCGATTTTTCTTAACTTTGTGCCGTTGGGCCTGTGGATTTCGGCAATCGCCGCCGGTGTTAACGTGGGCATTTTCAACCTTATCGGTATGCGCCTGCGCCGTGTGCCCGCGTCGCAGATTGTGCTGCCTTTGATTAAGGCGAACAAGGCAGGCCTTGATGTTAATGTTAACCAGCTGGAGGCGCATTATCTGGCAGGCGGTAACGTTGACCGCGTTATTGATGCGTTGATTGCTGCCCACAGAGCGCAGATTGAGCTGAGCTTTGAGCGTGGCTGTGCCATTGACCTTGCGGGACGCAACGTGCTGGAGGCTGTGCAGATGAGCGTTAACCCCGAGGTTATCGAAACTCCGGTAGTAAGCGCTGTTGCTAAGGACGGCATTGAGCTGAAGGTAAAGGCACGCGTAACCGTGCGCGCCAACATTGACCGCTTAGTAGGCGGTGCCGGCGAAGCAACGATTATTGCGCGTGTCGGCGAAGGCATTGTAACAAACGTAGGCTCCAGCGCCGACCACAGCAAGGTGCTGGAAAACCCCGACTATATTTCCAAAACAGTTTTGGATAAGGGCCTTGATGCAGGCACTGCCTTTGAAATTCTTTCCATTGATATTGCGGACGTAGATGTTGGCCGTAACATCGGCGCTGCGCTGATGACCGACCAGGCAGAGGCAGATAAGCGCATTGCTCAGGCACGTGCTGAGGAACGCCGTGCGATGGCTGTTGCCAAGGAGCAGGAAATGAAGGCCTATACGCAGGAAATGCAGGCGAAGGTTGTGGAAGCACAGGCTAAGGTGCCGACAGCGATGGCAGAAGCACTGGCCAACGGCCGCTTGGGTGTAATGGATTATTACCGCCTGAACAATATTCAGGCAGATACGCAGATGCGCCGTACGATTGCCGAGGTAAGCCCGGAGGGCGAGGAAAAGCCTGAGGGCGGCAAATAAGCGAGGTGCA
>ULYL01054785.1_pt1 | contig 11794 bp, 10 predicted proteins | sample 1962211 | NCBI WGS metagenome assembly ULYL01 (sample SAMEA4835864, study PRJEB28245) | human gut metagenome | biome: gut microbiome; material: fecal sample | place: Denmark | collected 2008
AAATACTCTATTGACTTTACAAACAAATTTAAAAAGTCTCTTCGAAAAGGAGTAAAACGTGGTCTAAATCCAGTTCTCATTGAAAAAGCAGTAGAGAAATTAGCCAATGAGGGTAAACTACCACCATCATATAAATCACATAAACTTCATGGAAACTTTGAAGGTATATGGGAATGCCATATAACCCCTGATTGGTTGATGCTATGGGAACAAAACGACGAAAAACTAACGCTGCTGTTCCTCAACAATGGAACCCATAGCGATTTGTTTTGACAATAATATATTGAACTTTCGTAAGGGAGGAAAAGAATATGGATAGTTTGAAGGCTTATCGTGATGTCAAGAACTCTATAGATACGGCTTTGGAAAAGGGGCGTGAGGAAGGTATGGCGAAAGGTATGGAAAAAGAAAAGATAGCCACAGCTCGCCGCCTCCTATCAATGGGGCTTTCTGATGAACAAGTATCAACGGCCACAGAACTTCCACTGGAGGAAATTCAGAAAATGAGAGTATGAGGAATATCCTTCTCTACCCAGGTATATTTTTCTCCCTGCCCACGCAAGAATTTTTCCGTGGGCAGGGAAAAATAAAAGTGGGTACATGGACGGAAAAAATGAAACCGAATTTCGTCAAAATGCCAGTCGTCATGTAGATGTAATTCCACTTTATGCCATGAACAATTTGTGCAAACGTTTGCACAGCTTGTTCACTTGATTTACATCAATTGATGATACAGGCTAATCAAAATTATCGTAACTTTGCCATCGTAATAACAATACAAACCTACGATAAAAATAGATTAACAAGCAAAAGTATATTAACATGAAGAAATTATATTTCACCCCTCCTCGCCACAATGGCACTTACTCTCGGAGCTTGTTCAAGTAGCAACGACCCTGATATTCCAGAGCCAATTCCTACCCCAACTCCAGAACCAGAGCCAGAACCTGAACAATGACGAAGGTACAGACTTGGGAGCTAAATATAGATGTAAAAGAAATCACCAACACTGCATACTTCGAAATCGAAGCAACCAGTGAAAGCAGTAAACATAAAGTAAAGGATGTTACAGCAGAATATAACAAATAGAGTTTAGTTTAGGCATACAATTTTTATTAGTTAGCTGGTTTTGTTTTAGGTTTAAAAGAGGTATTCCCAAAAAACGTTTTCGGGCAATACCTCTTTTGCTATTTTATAAAGTCAAGAAACGCATTAAGCAAGGTGCATTGCCCAAATTACGACCCTCAGTTTGGGCACTTATTGCCCGCCTCGTGAGCAACGGTTGCTCATCTCATGTTCATCGGTTCCCCATCACGTGATCCCCGAGGGACCGTTTGAAGGGCATAGCAGGAACTTCTCATGCATACTGAATACAAATCCACTTCGCAAAGAAGCGGTCGCTTACTAAATAACCATTAGGAGTCTTGCTTACCAACTGCTTATCCACCAATGCCTTCAATGCAGTTTTCACGCTGCTCGTAGCAGGAAGCTGATGGGATCTGATAAACTGCTGGCTCAAAGGCGAACTCACCAGTCCCTCTCGAGCTATTGCCAATAGAAGCAACTGCTGATTCTCCGTAAGCCAGGCACAATAGTTCTGATAAGCCATCGCCTGTTCATCTATCAACTCCTGAACCACCTCATCTACCAATGACTTCGTAATCTCAGAAGAACCATGCTCATAAATGCCATGCAATATTGCCTGCACATACCACGTTACACAATCCGACTGCTGATAGATATAAGAAAAGGTGGATTCATCTATTGACCTGTGCTGAGAAGACAGAAGGCGATTGGCAAATTCCAAATACACCTGCTCTTCGATACAAGGCAAAGACAACACCAAAGAACTCTGGAAGAAAGGACGGTTGGCAGACAGAAACATCTCCTGCATCATGTGCTGCTGACTGCCAGAAAATACGAAATATACATTCGGCAAGAACTGGATATAAGAACGGATCATTGCCTCTACCCCATCCTCAGGATAGTTTAATATCTGCTGAAACTCATCTATGGCGATGTAGCAGCGCTTACCTGACTGCTTCAAATACTCAAATATTCGCTTCAAACTCTCCTTACCCTCACTCGGCTTTAAATCTAAAGAAAAAGTAGGAATTCCTGTCAGTTCATCTATCGTCAAAGTAGGTCGCCAACTACTGAAGAACTCCTGAACTTTACGAAGGGCCGATTGAGAAACCGTATCAAGTTTTCCGATGATTTCAGAAGCCATGATTTGCACCATTTGCTCCAGGTTTTTGGTGGCAAAAATATCGAGGTAGAAACATTTCACCCCTTCATATTGCTCCTCCATCTGATGGAAAACATGATGTATCAAGCCCGTCTTACCCATACGACGAGGGGCGACAAGCGTGATGTTACGCTCATTATGCAGCGTAGAAATCATCTTCTCGGTTTCTTTCTGGCGGTCGCAAAAATACTCTGCTCCTTTATAACCATACACAACAAAAGGATTGTTCAATGTTGCCATATCTCATCATTATTCATTACACAAATAACCATTGCGCTTTTTACGCAACGCAAATTACGCAATAAAAAACGAGATAGCCAAATGTTTTCGAGATTTTTAATAATAATTACACGAAAACTGACTGCTTCAAATACGTTCTATCTCGGGGTGCGCTCTATTTTCAATACCTGATCACAATAATCTACTACGGCAGGGCGATGCGTGATGAAGATAACGGTCTTATCATGCGAAGCCAAGATATTCTGAAGAAGTTGACGCTCGGTTTCTGGATCCAATGCACTCGTAGCCTCATCAAAAAGCATGATGCTGCGATTGCGCAACAGACTTCGGGCTATGGCAATACGCTGTGCCTGTCCTTCACTCAAACCTCCTCCCTGCTCGCTGCAAACCGTATCGAGTCCTTGTGGCAATTCCATCACAAAGTCGGCACAACTCGTATGCAAGGCTGCCTGCATCTCCTCATCAGTTGCATTCAACTTGCCTAATCTCAGATTATCACGGATGGTTCCACTCATCAGGGTATTGCCCTGAGGAACATATACAAAGTTGCAACGGTGGCGAGGCGACAGTTCTCCCTGCTTTTTCGACGAATGATAAATCTCTACTTTTCCATGCTGAGGACGGAGCAAGGCCAAAAGCAGACGGATAAGCGTAGTTTTTCCTGCACCCGTTTCTCCCAAAATAGCCGTACAGCTGCCCGGACGGAAATCAAAACTCAGATGATTGATGATATTCGTCTTGTCCAATGGCTGGTTCTGATACAAGATTTTTTCCTCAGGAGAAGCCTCAGCCAACTTATAACTGTAGCAGACATCCTGCAATCGGATGCCGCAAGGAGAAGGTATCAGGATTGGCTCTCCCTGTTCCTCCAGCGGATTTTCCTCCAGTTCCATCAGTCGCTCTGCTGCCGTAAAGACACTCACGAAGGCAGGAACCAACTTGGTAAGGTTTCTTGCCGGAACCTGTATCTTATTGACCAACTGCAGGAAAGCCGTCATGCCTCCGAAGCTCAGACTGCCGGCACTCATACGAATGGCCGCCCAAAGGAAAGCCACGAGATAACCTAAGGCAAAACCGAAGTTGACTATCAGATTACTGAACACGCTAAACATCGTACGCTTCACCACGTGTCCACGCAATTCCTTCTGTGTATTCTCAAGTTTATCCACCATCGCATCATCCTTCTCCAAGGTCTTGATGAGCATACGATGCTGGATAGTTTCCTGCAGCACACTCTGCACCTTACTGTCTGAATCACGCACCTGACGGGTCAGTTGGCGCATCTTTCCCACATAGATTTTGGAGAAAGCCAAGAAAATCGGAATCATGATGACGATAACGATAGAGAGCACCTTGTCCATCGAGAAAAGATAGAAGAAGGCACCGAGAAACATCGCTAATACGCTCAGCGTATTCGGGATGGTCTCCGTCAGGAAATTCACCACATTGCTCACGTCCGTCTCCAGTCGGTTGAGCACATCTCCCGAATGCATCTTTTCCCTACCGTGCCATTCAGAACGGAGGATACGATCGAGCATGCGCTGCTGCATACGGTTTTGCGCCTTGATGCCCAAGAGATTACGAATCCAGATGGAAGAAACATTCAGGGCGAAGTCGGCAAGAATCAGGAAGCCCATGAGAGCAACAGCCCAATAAATATCGCCTTCCACCACATGAGATGCAACATCTATGGCACGCTTAACCGCCCAAACCTGTGCCAGACTCACTCCCACCGAGAGCAAACCCACGGAAGCATTGAGGACAGCCTGCAACTGGTTGCCCCGCCATGCCTGCCAAAGCCAAATCAGCAAGGTCTTGGCATCATACTTAAACTTTGGAACCTTGAATATCTTCATCCATCTAAGCATTTGAATTCTTCACTCTTCCCTCTTCACTCTTCACTTAAATTCATCTTTCCCTCTGGTCAGCGCCCCACATCAGTTTCTCTCTCAGCGTAGAGAAATAACGCTGGTTGCGCTGCTTCACGATTTTGATAGAATGCGCAGCCTTGCGGATGACAAGACTGGTTTCCTCCGTCATGCGCTCACTTCTACCATCGATAGCCACGAGATAATTATGGCTGCGGCTCTCGATGTCCAGTTGGATTTCAGCCGTATCATTGATTACGATAGGACGGATATTGAGACTGTGCGGAGCAACAGGAGTGAGGCAGAGACTTCCACTCTGCGGGATGATGATAGGTCCGCCATTGGAGAGATTATAGGCAGTAGAACCCGTAGGCGTGGTAACGATCAGACCATCCGCTTGATAGGTAACCAAGAATTCCCCATCCACATGAGTACGGATGGAAATCATGGAAGCATCATCACGCTTCAAAACGGCAATATCATTGAGGGCAAAAGGATTGCCAGCCAATATGCCTCCCCTCGCCTCTACCTGAATGACCGCATGTTCCTCTATCTGGCATTCCCCAGCATAGAGGCTGTCCAGTGCAGTCTCTATTTCGCTTGGCAACACATCAGCCAGGAATCCCAATCGTCCCATATTGATACCGATGATAGGAGTCCCCTTCGCTCCCACCTTGCTGGCAGCCTTGAGGAAGGTTCCGTCGCCGCCCATGGAGATGACGTAATCCACATCGAAGTTGTAATCCTCGAAGACACCCGCCACCTTCACATCCAGATGGAGGTCGCGCACGAGAAAGTCGTAATAAGCATTTTCCACATAGATCTCAGCCTTCTTCTTTTCCAGAAAAGCCAGGATAGTTTCGATGGAAACCGACTTCTTAGCCTGGTATTCATTGCCAAATATTGCAAATTTCAAATGTTGTTCTGCCATTTGTTTTGTCATTTCAATTATTATTGTTACTTTTGCAAAGGTAATAATATAAATCGAATTATTCAACAAAAAAGATAAAATTATGGCAAAGGTATATGAATTTCTTGCCAATGGCTTCGAGGAAATCGAAGGTTTGGCTCCTGTTGACATCCTCCGCAGAGGGGGCGTAGATATCAAGACGGTCAGCGTTACCGGTAGTGAATTTGTGGAAACTTCCCACGGAGTTACCATCAAGGCCGACCTCCGTTTCGAGGATGTTGAGAGTTTTGAAGATGCCGATATGCTGATGATTCCTGGTGGAATGCCGGGCAGCACCAACCTCAATGAGCATGAGGGAGTACGCCAGGCACTCATCGCCCAGCACAAGGCTGGCAAACGTGTTGGTGCCATCTGCGCAGCGCCTATGGTATTGGCCAGCACAGGCATCCTCGACGGCAAGAAAGCTACCTGCTATCCTGGTTTCGAACAGTATTTCCATGCCAGCACAGAATATACAGGCACCCTCTTCCAGGAAGATGGCAATGTGATTACAGGTGAAGGTCCTGCAGCCACCCTTCCTTATGCCTACCAGATATTGAGTTGTTTCGTGAGCAAGGAAACCGTGGCTGCCCTGCAGGACGGAATGATGTATGATCATCTCATGCAGAGCAAGTAAAAAGAAAAATATGGATTACGTAATTATAGTAGCTGGGGGCAAAGGTCTCCGCATGGGAAGTGAGATTCCCAAGCAGTTCTTGCCTGTAGCAGGCAAGCCTATCCTGATGCGCACCATCGAGCGCTTTCATGAATACGATGAGCATCTGAATATTATCTTAGTATTGCCGGAAAGCCAGCAGGAATACTGGCACCAGCTCTGCGAGGAGCATCATTTCGATATCAAACATCAGATTGCCAATGGTGGCGACACCCGCTTCCAGTCTTCGAAAAACGGACTTGCACTCATCCCCGATGGTGAGGACGGTGTGGTAGGAATCCATGATGGTGTGCGCCCATTCGTCTCTACCGACGTCATCAGCGAATGCTACGAGACGGCACGCGAGGAATATGCAGCCATCCCTGTCTATGCGGTGACTGAAACCCTGAGATATATTGACAAGCGTGGCGGTGGCAAGAATGTGCTCCGTGATGATTATCGCATCGTGCAGACTCCACAGACCTTTGACATCAGTTTGGCAAAACAGGCCTTCAACCAGGGTTACAAGGAACAGTTTACCGACGATGCATCCGTCGTAGAAAGTCTCGGCTGTCAGGTAGCGATGGTGGATGGAAATCGAGAGAACATCAAGATCACCACCCCATTCGACATCAAGATTGCCGAAGCATTGTTATCAGAATAAGAACAAGAGAATTCTTCTCTCTTCTCTCTTCACTTAAAAATATGAGTAGTATTTTAGACCAAGACATCATGTTCCTGCCCGGCGTAGGACCCAAAAAGAAAGAGATACTGAGCAAGGAGCTCGGTATCAACTCCTATGGTGACTTGCTGGAATACTACCCTTATAAATATGTAGATCGTTCGAGGATTTTCCACATCAGCGAACTCACCCCCGACATGCCTTATGTCCAGATCAAAGGCCGAATACTAAGTTACGAGGAGTTTGATACTGGCAAACGCAACAAGCGTCTTGTTGCCCATTTCTCCGATGGCTTCGGCGTGGTCGATTTAGTCTGGTTCCGCAGTTCCCAGTACATTCTCAAGACCTATCATGTAGGTACCGAATACATCGTCTTCGGCAAACCAGCCCTCTTTGGTGGCCGCTATCAGTTTGCCCATCCCGACATGGATGATGCCAGCAACCTGCAGATTTCAGAAATGGGAATGCAACCTTTCTATAATACCACCGAAAAGATGAAGAAGTACGGATTCTCCTCCCGCACCATTGAGAAGCTCACCAAGACCTTGGTAGGACTGCTTCCTCAATTGCCCGAGACATTACCCGACTCCATCACCTCCCGCCTGCATCTGATTTCCCGCGATGAAGCCTTCCGCTTCATCCACTATCCGCATACCCATCAGGAGATGCAGAAAGCACAGGTGCGACTCAAGTTTGAGGAACTCTTCTATGTGCAACTTAATATATTAAGGTACGCGAGCGACCAGCGGCGCAAATACCGTGGCTACATATTCAACCGAATCGGCGACATCTTCCATGATTTCTATGCCCACCATCTTCCTTTCGAACTCACGGGCGCACAGAAACGGGTGATGCATGAAATCCGTGCCGATATGTGCAGCGGCCGACAGATGAACCGGTTGCTGCAGGGCGACGTGGGTTCTGGTAAAACTCTCGTGGCGCTGATGACCATGCTCATCGCCCTCGACAACGGTTATCAGGCCTGTCTGATGGCTCCTACCGAAATCCTTGCCGAACAGCACTTGCAGACCATCCGTGAATTTCTCAAAGGGATGGACATCCGGGTGGAACTGCTCACGGGTATGGTGAAGGGAAAAAAGCGCAAGGAAGTGCTCGATGCTCTGATACGTGGAGATGTCCAGATATTGGTGGGCACACATGCCATCCTCGAAGACCCCGTGATGTTCGCCCATCTCGGCGTAGCAGTCATCGACGAGCAGCATCGCTTCGGAGTTGCCCAGCGTGCCCGCCTATGGGCAAAGAGCGAGAATCCGCCTCATGTATTGGTGATGACCGCCACGCCTATCCCGAGAACCTTGGCGATGACCATCTATGGCGATCTCGACGTGAGTGTGATAGACGAACTACCGCCAGGTAGAAAACCCATCCAGACTTTGCATAAGTTTGACAACCAGTTGACCAGCCTCTACCAGAGCATCCGCCGTCAGATCAATATGGGCAGACAGGTTTATATCGTCTTCCCGCTGATCAAGGAGAGCGAAAAGAGCGACCTCAAGAACTTAGAGGAAGGATTTGAAACGCTGAAGGAAGCCTTCCCGGAGTTCCGCCTCAGCAAGGTACACGGACAGATGAAACCGGCAGAGAAGGAAGAAGAAATGGAGCATTTCGTGAAGGGCGAGACGCAGATATTGGTAGCCACCACCGTGATAGAAGTGGGTGTGAATGTGCCCAATGCCTCCGTGATGGTTATCCTCGATGCACAGCGCTTCGGACTTGCCCAACTCCACCAGCTCAGAGGCAGAGTGGGACGAGGTTGCGACCAGAGTTACTGCATCCTCGTCACCAACTATAAGTTGTCGGAGGAAACCCGCAAACGCATTGATATCATGTGTGATACAAACGATGGATTCCGCATCGCCGAAGCCGATCTCAAGTTCAGAGGACCAGGCGATTTGGAAGGAACCCAACAGAGCGGAATGGCTTTCGACCTGAAGATAGCCAATATTGCAAGAGACGGACAGATTGTACAGTTGGCACGCACAGAAGCACAGACCATCATCGATGCCGACCCACATTGCAACCTGCCTCAGAATGCCCTGCTCTGGAACCGACTGAAAGAAATGAAGAAAACCCATATCAATTGGGCTGCAATCAGTTAGGGAAACCATGACCGGGATTAAAAAGAGAATAACTGAGAAAGAAATCAGAGATAAAAAGGAATCAAGAGATGAAGGAGAAAAACAATATAGAAGAAGGCTTCCTTTTTGATGCAGAAGAAATTGGAAAGCAGGAAACGGACACACAGACATCAGAAGGCACAGAGTCCACAGATGCCCCTCGCCGTAGAGGAAGAAAGCGCTCCATGGTGACGGAAGACAGACCGCCCCTCACACCAGAACAGATGAGAGAACTTCTGGAAGGCATCACGGAAATAGAGACAGCTACAGGCATCCGATACATCCGTATCCACCTTACAGCCAAGATGTTGATAGGCATCCGGGAAAGTTCCGGCAAGGAGTTCACCATCAATCTCGATGAACTGTATCAGGCCTATCAGAAATGTCTCCGCTTTACAAGTCCGGAAGTCAAGCGAATCATCTTTATGGGTCACTCTCCAGCCGTCACCCTGCTGCGAATGCTGAAAGAAAAAGCACAGAATTTATCGTGAAAAAACGATAAAGGCTTCATGAGGGAATGAAACAGGCTTCATAAAGGAATGAAAGAGGCTTCATGAAGGAATGAAAGTAATTTCAATAGAAAATGCAAATACTTTCGTAAAAAGCCTGCATCATTTTGCAAAAAACAGAATACTGTAAAATTGATTTAAATCAAGAAAGGTTTCTTCTTAAGAAAAGTTAAACATCAACTTTTCGCGTTAAATATCCCCTTATTCGTGTTAATGGCCTTGGCAGACTGAAATATTTTTCATATATTTGCAAAGTCTATTTAACAAAGTCACGCACATAAGGGGTTTTTACTTAGGTGTTTTGTAGTGGAATTTCATTTATGATTTCATTTCAATGGTGACAAACCTAAAAAGAATATTAATTAAAAAGTATGAGTTTAAAAAAGAAAATAAAGAAGATTTCCGTAGTGGCATTGTTGGCGCTAACAACCGTGCCGTCATTTGGTCAAGACTTGCTTGCCCGTCAAGCACCAGTTGACCATCGCATGAAGTCGATAGACACATTAGCAGTATCTCATTATCGAATGATGGAAGATAGAGAGAATCCTTCAGCAGAGTTGTATCAGGATTTCTCCAACAAGTATGCTCACCGCCGGACTGCGCTTCCAGAGCACTTCCGTATCGACCTCCGTCATTTCTGCATGCCAACTCCAAGTCGCGTTGTCACAAGTAACTTCGGTTACCGTGCAAGCTTTGGCCGCCAACATAAAGGTATGGACATCAAGGTTTATATTGGCGACTCAATCCGCTCAGCCTTTTCAGGCAGAGTTCGCATCGTAAGATATGAAGGTGGTGGTTATGGTAAGTACATCGTAATCCGTCACAATAATGGTTTGGAGACCATCTACGGTCACCTCTCTAAGCAGCTCGTTTCTGAGAACGAGGAGGTAAGAGCAGGCGATGTGATTGGTTTGGGAGGTAATACAGGTCGTAGTACCGGTTCTCACCTCCACTTCGAGACTCGTCTTTGCGGTGTAGCCCTCAACCCTGCGTTGATGTTCGATTTCCGCAATCAGGACGTTACTGGCGATTTCTACGATTTCCGTCGCGACTCTTACGAGCGTGAGTCAGCAGATGCCAATGCAGCTCGTGGCAAGATTGGTAATGGTGGTTACACCCGTGAGCAGGTTAATGGTGGCGAAGTGGGCAGATACAATGCCAACGCTGGTGGCGAGAAGCTTTACCACAAGGTTAAGTATGGTGAGACTCTGAATTCCATCGCCGAGAAGCGTGGTGTAACAGTAGATCAGATTTGCCGCCTCAACGGTTACAAGAAGGATAAGAAGCTGACTCCAGGTCAGATTATCCGCTACTCTTAATCTTAGGGCTTTACAACAATACTTTTTCAATAACAACCATAAAGCAGGAATCTCTGGGAGGAGGTTCCTGCTTTTTTCGTTATATAATCATTTCAGGAGAGGCTAACGTTAATGTTGTTGAAAAAAGAGAGAAATGTTCGTATTTTCAACATTTTTGTCTATACCCCATGCATCACCACTATCGCCATGGGCATATACAACATTGAGGCGACCCATGCCAACCGCCGAAAGATGAACATCGTCTGCGCTTGCATTTATGCCGCCATCATAGCAGTTTTCTGCATAGGCTACAGCAATAGCGGAAGTCTTAACATTGGCAACTGGCTCTATGCGATGCATGGTGACATTGCGATAGTACCGCCCTAACTATATAAAAACAGGTAGTTAGGGCGGTGGTATCGCTTATAAGTCCGCCCTAATTATATCAAAAAAGGTAGTTAGGGCGGTGGTATCCTTGCAGAATTCATTTTTTTTGTTTATCTTTGCACCGGTAAGATTGAGTATAAATGAAATAAAATCAGGAATTATGGATGCAAACGGAATAATAGGACGTGAATATGAGCAGAAACTCATTCTGGAACGTTGTAATAGCTGCAAGGCAGAACTGATAGCAGTCTATGGTCGTAGGCGTGTAGGAAAGACTTTCCTGGTTCGGAAAATGTTCAACGACCAGTTTGCCTTTTCGTTTATAGGTATGTATGAAGTGAGCCGTGCTGTACAGCTGGAGCAGTTTCGTATGGCACTGACGCAGTATGCTAAAAAATCTGTGCCGAGATTGAAAACCTGGTTTGAGGCATTTGCCGCTTTACGTGAATATCTTTCGGGGTTATCTCAGCAGGAGCCGATAGTTCTGTTCTTTGATGAGTTGCCTTGGATGGATACGCCCAAAAGCAATTTCATCGCAGCCTTCAGCTATTTTTGGAATTCATGGGCCTCTATGGTCCCTCAGCTGAAACTTATCGTCTGTGGTTCTTCTACCACGTGGATGTTGGCTAAGTTTATAGGCGATAAGGGCGGATTGTATGGTCGAGTAACCCGTCAGATCTATCTGGCTCCCTTCTCTCTGGGCGAGACAGAGCAGTTCTTAAACGGATTGAAAGGACTGGCTCTTACCCGCCAGCAGGTGTTGGATGTGTATATGATACTGGGTGGTATTCCTTATTATCTTGATATGCTGGAGCGTGGT
>ULYL01053655.1_pt1 | contig 11762 bp, 10 predicted proteins | sample 1962211 | NCBI WGS metagenome assembly ULYL01 (sample SAMEA4835864, study PRJEB28245) | human gut metagenome | biome: gut microbiome; material: fecal sample | place: Denmark | collected 2008
CTTCGATGAGGCTAACAGCCAGTGGAAGGTAGATGCAGGTACTTATCTCTTCCAAGTAGGTACTGATGTGGAGACCATCAAGGGAACCGCTTCGCTCAAGGTCGCTGAATACACAGAGAAGGTAAGCAATGCTTGCCCTGTAAATGTTCAGATGAATTATTTGAGAAAGAATTAGTAGATGTAATCGACTTCTTTTCCTTGCCTTTTTCAATGCAACGGCAGGCAAGGAGAAAAAAGTCCCGAGGTTTTTATAAAAAAGTCCCGACGTTTTTCCAAAAATGTCGGGACTTTTTGTTTCATGTCTGCTTCCTAAGAAGTGGAAGAGTTGGCTATCTTTGGATTGCAGAGTCATCAAGCTGTCGTTCTAATACAGCAATCCGAAACTCCATAATGGGAGAATGTCGCCATTGGCATACTCTACATCGTCACGAACTACGTAGGAGTGGGGTACATTCTTGATCTGCTTGTGACTTTTCTTGGCTCCACCTACCTCAAATGTATATTTGCCAATGGTGAAGTCGGATACCTTTGAAGTGATGACATCTTCTGTAAGACGAGTCTGGTTGTAGAAGAATGTTTCCCTTATATTTCCAATGTTGGCATGGTCGCCTGATAGAGCGTAGATAAGGTTGGGGTTGTCTAGATAAACTTTGTCTGTCTTTCCCAAACCTCTCATGCCTCCTGTTTCATCCCTAAGTTGCCCAATCATTCCTACTTTTTCCATATATAGCAAATAAGTAGAAATGTCATTTCTGCTGACTTTCAGCTCATTGGCAAGCCCGGTAGCTTGCATAAAATGTGCACTTTCCACGGTGCAAATATAGCATTTTTGATTGAAACTGGCAACAAAATAGGTGAAAAAGTAGTGAAAAAGAGTTGAAAAACTCAGCTTCGTGCTGAAAGGCATAGTATTCTTTTGCTTAGTGGCTCCTCGTCCTTTTGCCATGAGCCTCCCAGTTCGTTCGCCTGCGCATCTAGGCTCGCAAGTCTTTCGGCATTTGTCGAAAGATCTGTTGGCGACCGCCAAACAATCTTCGGGCGACCGCCAAACGATTGTCAAGCGGCCGCCAAACGATTGTCAAGCGGCCGCCAAACGATTGCGTGACATATGTCAAGCGATCTCTTGAATGCAGTCTTACAGCTTGAGATACTGCTTTTCTCCGAAGAGATAGGACGAGCATCTGTACTTGTCCAGTAGGTAGGTGACGGCGAGACAGCCCACGATGCAGAAGGTGACTGATACCACCGTGAAGAGGATGGTGGTAGGGTCGAATGAGAAAAGAGGCACAAAACGCTTGGTGATGATGGTGAACATCGGTGAAAAAAGAAGGATGGCAAGTGTGTTGCGCCCAACCATATTGATGATATGGATGAACTTTTTCGGGAGATAGGAATAGACGAAAAGCAATGAGCCCATTGCTATGTAGGAGATGATGACATTGCGAATCAAGTCGATCATCTTCACGTCGTTATGGAAGATGTACAAGATGGCTAGGATAGGGAGGGCTATCCATGAAGGATGGAAAAACTTGACGAAGTTATCTGTGGAGTGCTTGATGATGATACCCGCACTAAAGAACAGAACGCTCTGAAGACTGGTATATTTAGGGACAGACAAGGCGAGGATGATCATGATGATGATATATGGTATGATGAGCCATAAGCGCTTTGCCGTTAAAGCCTTGTGGAGTGAAAAGTAGCCCACATAGCACACGATGAGGTCGTGAATGTACCAGTAGGGACCTAGTGGTGACAGAAACAGGTGGTCGAGGAAAACCGCAAGCGAAAGTTGGTCGATATGCTCCTTGATGGGCAAGAGGGATGCCATCACGATGTAGGCACCCTCCATGATGATGTAAGGTACGAGCCACCAAAACACCTTCTTCGAGAAAAGGCGAGTAGGCTTGTTGACATGGGCAAGGTAGCCGGAGATGACAAAAAACGATGGCGTGGTGAAGAGCAACAGAAAACGCTTGAAGTCAGGATGGCATTCACCTAAATATATCAAGTGAATCATGATGACATTGATGATGAGGATGCCTTTGAGGAAGTCAAGTTGTAAAATTCTATTGCTCATAGCCGCTAGGATGTTTGTGATAAATGATTTCGTTTGCTTAATTAAGAAACGAGGCAATGGATGAAATATTGCATCTGGAGATGGGCTACGCTACGCTCGAAATGAAAAATAAGTCTCGATTTATTTTGTGCTTTTCTCTATTTATTGTAACTTTGCACACGGAAATTCGAATTTTATTTATTTTATGTAATTATGGCAAAAAAAGCTCTTTTGATGATTCTCGATGGATGGGGAATCGGACAGCATGGTAAGGGGGATGTAATCTATAACACTCCAACTCCTTACTTGGATTATTTGACAGCAGTTTCTGCACACTCTCAGCTCCAGGCTTGCGGTGAAAACGTAGGTTTGCCTGACGGACAGATGGGTAACTCTGAGGTAGGTCACCTCAACATCGGTGCAGGTCGCGTGGTATATCAGGATCTCGTTAAGATCAACAAGGCTTGTGAAAGCGGTGACATCTTGAAAAATCAGGAAATCATCAACGCTTATAGCTATGCACAGAAGACTGGCAAGAAGCTCCACTTGATGGGCTTGACCTCTACGGGTGGTGTTCACTCTTCTTTGAATCACCTCTTCAAGTTGATCGAAATCGGTAAGGAGTATGGCTTGAAGGAGACATACGTTCACTGTTTCATGGATGGTCGTGACACTGACCCTAAGAGCGGTAAGGGCTTCATCGAGGAAGTGCAGGCTGTTTGTGAGAAGAATGACGCTCACATCGCCAGCATCGTAGGTCGTTTCTACGCCATGGACCGTGACAAGCGTTGGAATCGTGTGAAGGAAGCTTACGACTTGCTCGTTGACGCTAAGGGTAAGCAGGCTACCGATATGGTACAGGCTATGCAGGAAAGCTACGACGAGGGCGTGACCGACGAGTTCATCAAGCCAATCAACAACTCTACTGTAGATGGTACCATCAAGGAAGGTGATGTCATCATCTTTATCAACTATCGTAACGACCGTGCCAAGGAGTTGACCCAGGTGTTGACTCAGCAGGATATGCCAGAGGAAGGCATGCACACCATCAAGGACTTGCAGTACTACTGCATGACTCCATACGATGCAAGCTTCAAGGGTGTTCACATCCTCTTCCCTAAGGAGAACGTGATGGATACCCTCGGCGAGTACCTCAGCAAGCAGGGCAAGAAGCAGCTTCACACTGCAGAGACAGAGAAGTATGCTCACGTAACATTCTTCTTCAATGGTGGTCGTGAGACTCCATACGAGGGTGAGGATCGTATCTTGGTTCCTTCTCCAAAGGTGGCTACCTACGACTTGAAGCCAGAGATGAGTGCCTACGAGGTAAAGGATAAGTTGGTGGGTGCCATCAATACCCAGGAGTATGACTTCATCGTTGTCAACTTCGCTAATGGTGATATGGTAGGTCACACTGGTATCTACAATGCTATCGCAAAGGCTGTTCATGCTGTTGACAACTGCGTGAAGGAGGTAATCGAGGCAGCCAAGGCTAATGACTACGAGGCTATCATCATCGCTGACCATGGTAACGCTGATAACGCTATCAACGAGGATGGTACTCCTAACACAGCTCACTCATTGAACCCAGTTCCATTCATCTACGTAACTGACAACAACTCAGCTACCGTTAAGGATGGCCGTTTGGCAGACGTTGCTCCTTCTATCCTCCACATCATGGGATTGGAGCAGCCTGCAGACATGACTGGTGAGAACTTGATTATTGATTAAAGATTATCTATATGAACGTAAAGATTGGAGACAGTTGGAGACAGCATATTGGGGATGAGTTTGACAAGCAATACTTTGTGAATCTCACCAACTTTGTGAAGGAGGAATACTTGCATACGCCTTGTTATCCTCCGGGCAGCTTGATATTCAACGCCTTCAATCTTTGCCCTTTTGATGATGTGAAGGTGGTGATCATCGGACAAGACCCTTACCATGAGCCGGGACAGGCGATGGGATTGAGTTTCTCTGTGCCTGATGGCATCCCATTCCCTCCATCATTGATGAATATATTCAAGGAGATTCAGATGGATCTCGGTACTCCTATGCCACAGACGGGCGACTTGACTCGTTGGGCTAAGCAGGGAGTGTTGTTGCTCAACGCTACTCTCACCGTTCGTGCTCATCAGGCGGCAAGTCATCAGCGCAAGGGATGGGAGGAGTTTACAGACGCTGCCATCAAGGCTCTCAACAAAGACAAAGACCATTTGGTGTTTATCCTCTGGGGTGGTTATGCTCGCAGCAAGGCTTCGTTGATTGACGCAAGCCGTCATTTGGTATTGCAGAGTGTGCATCCTTCTCCATTGTCTGCCAACAGAGGTGGATGGTTTGGCAATCATCACTTCTCTCGTTGCAATGAGTATTTGCAGCAGAATGGCATGACGCCGATACAATGGTAGCGATATTAATAAGGTAAGGCATGTCGCCTTATTTCGACAAAGACATTTATGAACAAAGACGAACTACGTATTCTTCAGGTGGGCGATGTGTTGGTCTCACCTGACATTATCACCGAGAAATTTTGCTGTGACCTGGATGCTTGCAAGGGCGAGTGTTGCATAGAGGGAGATGCGGGGGCTCCTGTCACCATGGATGAAATCATGGAGATAGAGGACTCTTTGGATGCCGTATGGGACGACCTTTCGGCTTCTGCCCAAGCAGTCATCGACAAACAGGGTGTGGCTTACACAGACATCGAGGGCGACTTGGTGACGAGTATCGTGAACGGCAAGGATTGTGTCTTTACTTGCTATCAGGACTTGAAGGACATGAACGATGGACATACCATCCAGAATTGTTGTCTTTGCGCCTTGGAACGAGCTTATCGTGAGGGAAAGTCGAAGTTTATGAAGCCGATTTCTTGCGCCTTGTATCCTATCCGTGCCAAGCATTTCGGCAATGGCATCTATGGCATCAACTACAACAAGTGGCGTATCTGTAAGGCTGCCATCAAGAAAGGGGAGGAATTGAACCTTCCTGTCTATCGGTTCTTGGAAGGTCCGCTGGTCAAACGATTTGGTCAAGAGTGGTATGATGAATTATGTACTGTTGCTCAACAGATTCTAAACAGCGATAAGTAGAAAGACTTATTTTGATTTCTCGCTTGACGAAGCGAGATAGCTCGGAGGCAGAACGAAAGTGAAATCGTTCTGCTATTTTGTATATGGGCATGGCTTCGGCTGAGGTGGTTTCTGCAACGATGCAGATGCGATTGATTAGTTTTTTATGGATGTATTTCTGAGGAGTTATTCCTGCGAAGAGATGGACTATATGCGAAAGGTGCGTTTTAGATATTTCTAGTTCTTGGCAATATTCAGAAATAGGAATCTTTAGAATCTGTTTTTCTTCTACGAGGTTGATGAATTGTTGGTATTTCAGTTCTTCGTAATCTAAGGTGTGGCAGTCGGATGATAAATCCTTGCTGAACACTAGATTGATAATGGCTATTATCAATTTGATGTAGGCTATGATTTGGTGACCATTAGTGTGGGATGAGATTCCTTCGCTGATGAGTGTGAAAATATCGTTGAAGGTATCCATCTCTTGTTGCGAAAGCTTGATCTTGTTCGTCTTCCGGATTCTGTGGAGTAGGCAGTTCTCGTTATATTCTCTGTTCTCTATACAGGAGAGTGTATTGGTACTGATGAAGATGGCTTGCCCAAGATAAGAGTCGGATAGGGCTTGCAAGTGAGAAATGTCTTGTCCATCTGTGAAAAACACGAGGTCGTTTTGACTTGCATAAATCGTGCTTCCCTTTGAATCATACTTGAATCCTCCTTTCTCGCAAAACAAGATGACGATGCATTTCGCCTGCTTGAAATTTTGTGGCAAGTTGCTCCCTTTGATTTTATCTACTAGGTATAGGGCGTCGTTGATGTAATTGCCCCTACCAAAGTAATGCTTGGCTTGGGGGATTGAAATTACATTTCTGAAGTTGGCACTTTCTGTCATAGTGTGTTGCTTTGGAATCAATAATCCAAGCCTTCGATGTTCATGATTTGAATTTTCTTCAACTTGTGATTGTCTGTAATGGTGAAACTTCTGTCTATACTATAGGTGAATCGGCGGAAGGCTTGCTCATCCATTTCTCCACTGCATGTATAGGTCAAGCCGCCTATCTGTAGCACTTCTCCTTTCTTGGCTTCTCTCAGCGTTAATCGGATGGTGCCCTGATATGTTCTCTCGAAGTCGCACAAAAGTCCTTCCTCGGTCATTTGTGAGCTGATAGGGAGCAATATCTGCTGGAGATGACTGTTGCGACAAAGATACATGTCTGCCGATGTCGAGAGTTGTGGCTCATCTTGAAAGGCTCCAAGGGGGGATAACCATTGGCGGCGATCGTAATCCGTCGCTTTCCAGTTGTTGTCATAGGAGCGGGCATCGAAATACTCTTCCTCTCTCTTGATGTAACAGCCTTCGAGGAGATGGCACTTCCATTCTCCATCTGCCTTATGGTAGAAGTCTCTTCCTGTATGGTCCTTTCCGTAGTACTCTAGGGAGAGTTGCTTGGAGATGGGCTGCCCTGGGGTAGGGGCATACCATACGGCTACGATATTGGAGTCGGGACGCATGAATCTGGTGACATCATACGTTTGGATGGTGACGGTGGAGGTATCGGGATTGCTGAAGCAGAGGTCTTGGGTGATGTTCCTTTCATTGACATATACCCTCAATTTGCCGGGACTGGCAAAGGAAAGGATGGCTTGTTGAGGTCTGCCTTGATTCACGTAAGTGTGACTAAATAAGACTTCAGACGAATCATTGGGTAGGGGATAGCAAATCCAATGGGTACCCAATTCCTGTGAGAAAGAATTGGGTGCCCAGAACAAACTTAGAAATATACTGATGATAATTCTTGTCATTAGAAGAATGTGTATCCTTTATTTGAGGATCTTGGATTTACCTTTTTTGAGTGTCAGTACTTGCTTCTTGCCATTGTATTGCACCGTTAACTTGCCTCCCAAAAGACTGGTGACTTTGGCTTGCTTTACCTTCCCGTCTTTCCAAACAAGGTCAACGGAATAGTTGCCACGAGCCTTCAGACCTTTGATTTCTCCGTCTTTCCAAGGCTCTGGCAAGGCTGGAAGCAATTCCAAGGTGTCGCCATCGCACTGCATGAGCATCTCGCAGATGCCGGCTGTTCCACCGAAGTTTCCGTCAATCTGGAAAGGTGGGTGGGCATCGAAGAAATTAGGATAGGTCCCACCTGAATGATGCTTGCGGTCCTTGTAAATCTCTGGACTTACGTAGGTGAGCAACTTGCGGAGTATCTGGTAAGCCTTGTCTTGTCGATGGAGGCGAGCCCATAGGTTGATGCGCCATCCTGTACTCCATCCGGTAGAGTTGTCACCCTTGATTTCCAAGGTCTTGGTGGCTGCTTGTGCCAGTTCAGGTGTGCCGCTGACGGAAATCTGATGGAAAGGATAGAGACCCAGCAAATGGGATTGATGGCGATGATGCCAGTCTTGGTCATCCCAGTCGTGGTACCATTCCATCAAGTTGCCTCGCTTGCCTATGTGGTAAGGACGCAGACGGTCGAGGGATGCTTGCAATCTCTCTGCGTATGCTTGGTCGATACCCAAGACTTGCGCACCCTTGATGGTGTTCTTGAAAAGCTCACGGATAATGGCTAGGTCGGCTGTGCCACCATAGAATGAACTTCCTCGGTACCCCTTGTCTGTGATATAGTCAGCCTCTGGAGAGGTACAAGGTGCAGTAATCAACTCCTTTGGGTTGTGTGGGTCTTCTATCAACCAGTTGAGCAAGAAGTCGCATGCTCCCTTCATCAATGGGTATGCTGTGTTGCGCAGATAGTCGGTGTCTCTTGTGTAGTCGTAGTGGTCCCATAGGGTTTCTACGAGCCAAGCACCGCCCATCGCCCAGTTGCTCCACTGAGGACTTTCGTTGCCTGTGCCCACAGGGTTTGACATTGCCCAGGCATCTGTGTTGTGACCGGTACACCAACCTTCGTTGATGCCATAGAAGTTTTGTGCGTTATGCCTTCCTGTGATGGAGAGTCCTTTGACAAGTCCATCCACTGGTGCAACTAGCTCTGAGAGGTTGGCTACCTCGGCAGGCCAATAGTTCTCCTCTAAGTTGATGTTGATGGTGTAGTTTCCACGCCATGGTGAGTAGAGGGCGGGTGCCCATAGACCTTGTAGGTTGGCTGGCACACCTGGTGTTCTTGAACTACTGATGAGGAGGTATCTGCCGTATTGGAAGTAGAGCATCTCCAGATATGGATTGGCCTCTTGGTTGTCGCTGTAGTCGAGAAGTTGCTTGTCGGTAGGGCGAACCTTGTCAAACTTAGCGTTGGCAAGTTGGAAGTTCACTCTGTCGAAAAGTTTCTTGTAGTCTGCAAGATGGCGTTGGAGCAGTTCATCGTAGGTGAAGTTGACGAGATGCCATGCATCATTCATCGCATTCTCCAGATAAGGTGCTCCTTCTTTTACAGGGTGTTTATCGAAGCCGTTGTAGCTGGTCTCGTTGACCAAGTAGATAGTTGCTTCGGAGACATCTTGTAGGTGTAAGGTGGAGTCGCTAGCGGAGATTTGTCCATCTGTGTTGTTGACTTTCAGGATGGTGCAGTAATGGATGCTCTCTTTCTCATCACCTGTCACATGTCCCGTCATGGTGAGTTGATTGGCGGATGCCTTTACCAAATGAGGAATGAGGGAGGTGAGGGAGATGTCGCAGTTGATAGCTCCTTTCTGGGACGCACTGAGCTTCACGCCTATCATCTTGTCGGGATGAGATGCGAAATACTCTCTTGTAAACTGAATGCCGTTTCTTTGGTACGATAATGTTACCAAAGCGCTATCAAGGCTCAACTGTCGCTTATACTGAGTAGCAACCCCAGTATTGGCATCCTTGATGTTCAGTCTGCCTAAAGGCTGGTAGTATTCTGAATTGTGTCCTTGCACGTAGTGCTGCAAGGAATCAGCTGTTTTGTAATCCTCGTTGAAGAGTGCCTTTCTGATGGTTGCAATCCATTTGCTGGAACCTTTGCCTTCATTAGGATTGACAGGCTTTCCTGTCCATAGGGTAAGGTCGTTCAGGTAGATGGAGTCGTTGTCGGCACCGCCATAAACGAGGGCACCCAACTTGCCGTTGCCTATAGGCAGAGACTCTTCAAAAGCAATAGCGGGGCGATTATACCATAACTTCATCGGTAAAGTCTGCGCTTGTGTTACGGTAAGTGTTGCCATCCATGTTGCTATTGCAAGCATTCTTTTTTGTGTCATATATGGATAGTTGTTTAGGTTGATAATATAGTTGGATTATTTTAAAAAAGGCAGACCTTAGAAAAAGTCTGCCTTTTAATATGGTCTTTATGCATCAATGTTTGCATAAGTAGCATTCTGTTCAATGAACTCGCGGCGTGGTTCCACATCGTCTCCCATCAACATGGAGAAGATTTCGTCAGCTTGCGATGCATTCTCGATGGTCACCTGCTTGAGCAAGCGTGTGGATGGGTCCATGGTGGTTTCCCAAAGCTGCTCTGGGTTCATCTCACCCAAACCTTTGTATCGCTGGGTGTGGATATTCTTGTCTTCCTGTCCCTCGCCGTATTTGTCGAGGAATGCCTGTCGCTGTTGCTCGGTGTAGCAGTACTCGCTCACCTTGCTACGATAAGTACATTTGTAGAGCGGTGGTGTCGCGATATACAAATGGCCTTCTTCGATGACCTTTGGCATGAAGCGATAGAACAATGTCATAATCAGTGTGTCGATGTGAGAACCATCGACATCGGCATCGGTCATGATGATAATCTTGTCATAACGCAACTTGTCGGTGTTGGCTTCCTTGCTGTCCTCACCATCTACGCCGAATCGTACGCCGATACTCTGGATGATGTTCATGACAGACTCAGCCTCGAATACCTTGTGCCATTGTACCTTCTCCACGTTCAGAATCTTACCTCTCAATGGGAGAATTGCCTGATGGAAGCGGTCACGGCCTTGCTTAGCAGAACCACCTGCGGAATCACCCTCGACAAGGAAGATCTCACATTCCTTAGGGTCCTTGATAGAGCAGTCGGCAAGCTTGCCAGGGAGACCACCGCCGGTCATGAAGTTCTTGCGCTGAACACTCTCGCGAGCCTTGCGGGCTGCGATACGAGCTGTAGCTGCCAAGACGACCTTTTCGCAGATGCGCTTTGCCTCGTCTGGATGCTCCTCCAAGTAGTCTGCCAAAGCCTCGTTTACTGCTTGCTGTACGGCACCTTGTACCTCACTGTTGCCCAACTTGGTCTTGGTCTGTCCCTCAAACTGTGGCTCTGCTACCTTGATGGAGATGACTGCGGTCAAACCCTCTCTGAAGTCCTCTGGTGCAATCTCTACCTTGGCTTTCTCTATCTGCTTGGAGATAGTAGGGTCAGCCTCGGCGTATGCCTTGAGTGTACGGGTCAACGCCATACGGAAACCTGTGAGGTGAGTACCACCCTCAATGGTATTGATGTTGTTGACGTATGAGTGGATATTCTCAGAATAGTCGGTGTTATACATGATGGCAATCTCGATAGGAATGCCTTGTTTCTCTGTCTTGAGATAGATGACGTCGTCGAAGAGATGTGTGCGATGGCGATCTACGTAGCGCACGAACTCCTTCAGTCCATCCTTCGCATGGAAAACCTCTTGCTTGGTCTTTCCTTCCTCGTCTGGGCGAAGATCGGTGAGTGTAATCTTGATGCCTGCATTCAAGAACGCCAACTCTCGCATACGGCTAGCGATGATGTCCCACTTATAGACCGTATGGGTGAAGATGGTTGGGTCTGGCCAGAACTGCTGGCGTGTACCACGCTTGTCGGTCTCGCCGACAACCTTTACAGGGTAGAGAGGTTTTCCCTTCTCATATTCCTGCTGATAGATTTTACCACCACGGAATACTTGTGACATCATGTGGGTAGAGAGTGCATTCACACAACTTACACCCACACCGTGAAGACCTCCAGAAACCTTGTATGAGCCTTTGTCGAACTTACCACCGGCATGGAGCACGGTCATAACGACCTCCAAGGCTGACTTGTGAAGCTTTTCGTGCATATCGACAGGAATACCACGACCATTATCTTCTACAGTGATGGAGTTGTCTGGGTTGATGGTGACCTCAATATCTGTGCAATAACCAGCCATAGCCTCGTCGATAGAGTTATCGACGGTCTCGTTCACCAAGTGGTGGAGACCTTTTTCCGAAATGTCACCGATGTACATTGCCGGACGTTTACGAACAGCCTCCAAACCTTCTAGGACTTGGATGTTGCTCGCTGAATAATTATTTGCGGTGTTTTGATTTTCTGCCATTTCTTTGCGTTAGTATATTTTCGTGCAAAGATACGCAAAAAAGGTGAGATTATACAATTTTTGTTGCTAAAAAACTACAAAAACGAGAGATTATTCTAAAAAAGGCATAAATGCCTATAACGCAATAAGGTTGCAATCCAAAAAGGATTGCAACCTTACGTATCTTTTTGTTATCTAAGACGAAATTAACCCAACTTAGCAATGTGCTGAGCCAAACCTGACTTCAAGTTAGCTGCCTTATTGCAGTGGATAACATTGATCTTAGCCAATTTGTCTAAAAGCTTCTGAACTGTAGGGTAGAGCTTTGTAGCCTCTTCCTTATCAGTCATGTTGCGCAACTTGCGAACAGCGTTACGCATAGTCTTTGCATAATACTTATTGTGCAAAGCCTTCTT
>ULYL01061408.1_pt1 | contig 11718 bp, 9 predicted proteins | sample 1962211 | NCBI WGS metagenome assembly ULYL01 (sample SAMEA4835864, study PRJEB28245) | human gut metagenome | biome: gut microbiome; material: fecal sample | place: Denmark | collected 2008
AGCAAAAGTCCTCGAAATCAGACGATTTCGAGGACTTTTGGCAAGCTATACCAATCTGGATATTTTGAAATGTTCTACCAAAAGATATTTACTTAGTACAGCAAACTCGCATAGTTTCAAATCAGAGTTTAAGTGGGGTTACACCGAAATAGACATTTAAGTCTATTCTCAAGCCATCTGTCAGTTTATTCCAACATTCCATCAAGTATCTCTGATTGTCCATTATCTTTTTGGAGGCTCTTTTCATTACTCGCCTCGGCATATCTCCGTCAACCATTTTTCCATCGTATAGAGAAATAGTAGCTGAGCATTCGTGTTTATAATCCACATGAATATGAGGTAGGTTATGCCGTCCGGCTTCTTTTGAGTGCATGTAATACCTTAAACCATCTTCTACCCATATATCGCCGGCTTGATTAGAGAGCACGAAGAAAATATGTAGAGCTTTACTAATATCATAGTATTTTGATATTGTAGAAAGCGGGATTGTTGGGTCCTCTATTTCTACAAGCTCCAAGTTTTCTAATATGTATATAGGAACTCTAAATTCAATGAATTTTTGTGGGTCAAGTTCAATCCTTTTTACAATTTCTTCTGCAACGTCTACTAGAGTAGACCTTGGATTTGGAATAAAAGTAAAGACAAATTGCATATGTTCGCGGTAATGTTTTCGTTGATTTTCCCAAAAGGTATTATCGTCTATACCGTTTAATCCTCGCATATAGACATAATCGCAAATGGCAATCCCAGGATCTTCGCCAGCGTAGTATTTTTCTCCATCATCGATTATCATTTTAAAGAAAACCTGCATAGGGGCACTCCTATTATGATATCTATAGTTTCTGCTTGAGAGCTAACATAGTTGCGATGAACTCGCCATATTAACCGTGTAGAACTGTGGATTTGCACCTAACTATGCAAAATTTTATTGAATTCGCTTCTGGATATCCTCCACAGACGGCAACTGGCGTTTCAGTTCTTCCGGCAGGTTGCTGGTGATCTGATAGGCGCTGACGCCGATGGGCTTGCTCATGTCCTTGAGCGAATACTCTGCCACGAGGTCATTCTTGCTCTTACAGAGCAGCAGACCAATCGACGGATTGTCCTGCTCTTTTTTCAGGATACCATCCACGGCAGAAAGGTAGAAGTTAAGCTGCCCTGCGTATTCCGGCTTGAACTCGCCGGTCTTCAACTCGATCACCACATAGCAGCGGAGGTTGAGGTTATAGAACAGCAGGTCGATGTAGAAGTCATCGCCACCCACATTGAGGTGGTACTGGTTGCCGAGGAACGCAAAGCCGGTCCCCAGCTCCAGCAGGAGCTTTGTCACATCCTTGACCAGAGCCTGCTCAATGTCACGCTCTACCATATCCTCTTTGAATGGGATAAAATCAAAGATATACGGGTCTTTCATTGTCTGGACCGCGAGTTCGCTCTGCGGAGACGGTAGACGGCTTTCAAAGTTGGACACCTTCTCTGCCAGCACCTGCCGCTGATACAGCCCGCTTTCGATTTGGTGGACCAGCACATTGCGGGACCAGCCGTTCTTAGCAACTTGTTCGGCATACCAAATGTGCTCGTCTGCGCTCTTTACCTTATCCATTAGGGCAATATGGTGATACCAAGTAATTTGTGCAAGCGCCGCTTGCACAATTTCCTTGTCGGGAAAACGCAGTGCGAACTTCGCCATGTATTTCAGGTTTCTCACCGAGTAGCCGGTGGCGTCCGGAAAAGAAATTTTAATGTCGGCGGCAAGATTTTCAACAAATCTGTTTCCCCATGTCTTGTGCTCGTTGATGACCTCGCCGATGGAGTGGTAGAGGACCAGCAGTTCTCGATTGACGCTGACCGTCGCACGGTATTGCGCCGTGCGGATCTCCTGCTTGATTGATTCGACGATATTCAGATACTCGTTAGAATTCATCAGCATTTTTCGTTTCCCTCCATCAGTTTATGCAGCAGTACTTGGCAGCCCTCCAGCACATCCTGCCATGTAGTCTCGAAATCGTCGGTGTACCACGGGTCGGCTACATCGCGGGGCTGCTTGGTGTAGTCCATCAGGAGATGCAGCTTGCCGGAAAAATCGCCGCCACAGATACGGTACATATCCCGGAGGTTGGCTCTGTCCATGCCAATCAGGAAATCGTACTTCTCGTAATCGGCATTGGTGAGCTGCCGCGCCGCGTGGCCGTCGCAGGAGATCCCATGCTCCGCCAGCTTGCGCCGCGCCGGAGGATAGACCGGATTGCCGATCTCCTCCCGGCTGGTTGCCGCCGACTCGATTTGGAATTGTGATGCCAGCCCAGCCTTCTTGACCAAATCCCTCATTACGAACTCCGCCATCGGACTGCGGCAGATATTTCCATGGCACACAAAGAGTATCTTTGTCATCGTACTCGCTCTCCTGAGATATTTCTTTTTCCTCAGTATAGCAGGAAAGTGCCTGTTCGTCGAGAGAAGAATGCAGCCACGCCTGAGTTTCTATAGCATCCAGCAGTTTCGCTTTCTTCCAGCCAAAGTGCAGCACAGCTCGAATGTACCACGCCCGTTCCTCGTTGCTGCTGCACTTCTCTAAATTCGCCACATTCTGCGTCCAGCCGAGGCTCATCGCCTGCCGCATGATTTCAGGGGATGCCCCGTAGGCTGCGTAAAATGCCCGCATACGGCGCAAATTGCGGGGAGAAAAGCCCTCGACATCAGGGCAGGTTATTTGCAGGTACTCGGACGCTGCAACAGCCGCACCTTTCTCCGCTCTGCCGCTGACCACTCGGCCGATTTCGCAGTACAGCTCCATCTGCGGGAGCTGTGCTGCCATGAGATTGTCCAGTTCGGAAAACAGGACGCTGTAATCTGCAGGCTTGCGGATATTCATGGATTCGCTCCTTTCTAAATAACAATGGGGCTGATAGAGATATGGCCCTATCAGCCCCATTGTTATAGAATGCGCTTCATTGTGCTGTAAGGTCTATGTCGACAGAATACTCATCAATTTTGCTTTTTTCTTGCTTAATCTGATCAGCAACAAGGTGTAATTCTTTTTGAATGTCATTTTTTTTAAGTTCTTTTGTTTCAATCTCATTCATGAGCCGACTGTATTCTGCGGGATCGAATGAACATAAGCTATATGCTTTTTTCTGCAATGTCTCCGATATTGCTTTTCCAACATTCAGTAAAGAAACGTTATACCCAAACATTACATAAATCACTACGATTAAAAGTGGAATAATGAAGCCTGTTAAGGAATTGAATATCTCATTGCCAAAAGGTATATGATACGTACCAACTGCAAAGAGAATACCTAAACCAAATATGACAATAGAAGTAATCATTTTAAGATTTTTGTACCTTTTGTCTCCTGCTTTCTTTTTCTCTTTCGCAAAATCAAACTGCTGCTTCAAATTTTCGTAGTTTTCTTCTACCGACGTCAATAGTCGCTTTAGACCAGTTTCTTTTTCAACTAATTGGTTTATTTTTGCCTGTTGCCCTGCAATTCGGCTCTCGAAATCCACACGCTCACGTTCTTGTAGCAGCTGATCTACTTCTTTTTGCTTTTCTGCGATGCCTTCATTATAGCCACTTTCTTTTAACTTTTTTAAGACCTCGTGCGGGGTCTTTTCATTATATTGTTCTTCATTATTCTGAGTTAACTGTGCTAATGTCTGTAAGGCCATTGTATTAGTTTTTAAAAAGTAACAGGTCTCAGGAGAAATATCGCCCCTATCAGCACATTCAAGTAATGTTTTGTTTAATTTTTTTAACATAGCCTCTGTTGGCATAAATGCGGCAAATGCCGCGGAGATGATACTCGCTTTATTCAAACCGGAGATTTTAGTAGGACTGTGTGACCATATCAAAGACCCCCATACCAAATCATTAATCGCTATTGGAATACCGTTTGCATTTCCTCGAAATGATTTAAGTGCAATTTTCTTGCCAACACGAGCAAGAGAGCGATTTGTAGTCACAAAAATATACTTCAAATCTGGCAAAGTTTGTGCCGAAAAGCCATCGTTATAATGCAAGAGCATAAAAAGAGACCGGGAATCAAACTCAATAGTTTGAGCCTTTTCCTCCAAGGAGAATCGTGGGTTAGTTGCAGAATACTCGGCAACAATTTGTTCTTTTATGTTTTCTTGGTACATGGTCCGAATATCTTCTTTAAGAGGATATCGCGTATTGTCAATCTTGATGCTATAATTCTCTATGAGAATACTTCTTAAGTTGCTAACTAATTCATTTACCCTTTGCCGGCTCCAACCGTTTGAAGCAAAGAAATATGTGGCTTCAGATGCTTCGGATGGATCGTAGTATGGATTTCCAATCCAGTGTGCAGAAGATGCAATTATGCTACTAATTTCTGCATAAGTGTGCTCGAAGATATTTAGCCTCATACCGAGGGATACCATATCGTCGAGCAATGCTTTGAAATGTTCAGATCGATTAGTGCTTTCGATTCCTAAGAGGGCAAAAATAAATCCCGTGTCCAAATATACATTTGTATGGCAATGATTTCTGCTTTCAATTGGGGCATCAAAGGCCAGCAGTTCTTCCAATGCACATCCAGTAATATATTCGTCAATATATTCGAGGGGCGCAAAGTTTCCGTGTTCTTGGCAAAACAAAAGATAGCTGGCGAATAGAAAATCGTTTTGAACTTTCTTTAAAATAGACCTGTCAGCCTTAGCAACAAGTCCATCCCTCTGAATAAACGCTTGAACTTGGTTAGATAGATCTTCCCTTGAACAATACATATTATATTGCTGTTGAAGATATCCATCAAATCCAGTTAATAACGATTCGTACTCACTTTCCTTCTGTGTAAAAGTTTTCATAAACTCACCACTGTTAATGGCCTCCCAAATGGGGTATCTTTCATCCAGTGCTGAATTATACTCAAAATAACCTTTATCTATACCAAGCCCTATTACCATCTGCATCGGATGATAGGGAACGGTAAAATGAAATCTTTTTTCAAAGTCCTTTACTATCTCTTGTACATCAAGTCTTTTGTACTTTCTTTCGTCAACAACTACAATCACCATTTGAAGGATAGCATCTAATAGCCCGCCTCCTTCAGATGCGTATGCGGTTAACGCAGCATAACAGCATTGCAATGAAAACATCGACATATCCAGTCCTCCCAAAAATCGGCTTTGTGTCCATGATATATGCTAATTATACGACAGGATTGGTGTATTTTCAACAATCGATACAGACTCTTTGTCTAGTAAAGGTAAAAACTGCAAGGAGATTCGACTGACTTGCTTTGTGGCCTCATTTCACTGAATCTATACGATTTGCAATTAGAGTCAGCTATGCACCATTTATGGTATTGGAGTTCTATTACCTGATGCTGAGCCAATATTTCATAGAATCTGTACAATTTACTTTCGCACCAGAACACTTTGGATTATTGCAAATCATGCGAATTTCCTCCTTTTTGGGCTGTTCCACAGCCTGCTCGATTTCCAGCCCATCCCGCAGCGTTACACGGATGTGCTCTCGGGACAGGACGGTGACCTTCTCCAAGAGCTGATAGATCACATTATCATCCCATTCCGTAAGCTCACTTGACGCAGTTTTCAGCACCGACGCGACCGCCTGCACACGGCGGTTCGTCTGTTCCTGTTCCTGACGAATTTGCAGAATCTTGGCTTTACGGCGCTTGAGCTCTGCCATTGCCGTGGAGATGGATTGGAACTGTGCAGTGTAGCTGTCAGAGTTATTCGCATCGGCGGCTTCTCGCAGAAGATCGTTGAACTGCTGTCCCAAGCCTTCCATGGCTCGGTCAATGTCTCCGAGACTCATGCTCTCACTGGGGATAGGGGCAAGCTCCTGCTCCATCGCGTCGATGAGCTGTGCGGTCAGCGTGCCGTGATCGGACATGGCAGAATTGATGGCGTTCAGCACAGCCTGTTGGAGCGGTCCTTCGTCCAGCGTCGGAGAATGCAGGCAGTATCTCTTTCCATAGTCCAGGCGGCTCGTACAGCGCCATACCGCGCGCTTTTCGCCGTGCTGCGTCCATACGACACGGCGATAGGCTGTGCCGCATTCCGCGCAGAACAGCAGTCCGCTGAGCGCGTACTTGCCGCTGAATTTGCCGCGTCCGGTGGGAGCACTTTTCCTTGTGCGTCCATCCTGTGCACGGCGCCGCGCAATTTCAAGCTGCACAGCATCGAACATCTCGCGGCTGACGATAGCTTCATGGTTGTCCTGAATGAGGACCTTGGGAAGCTGCCCTGTATTCAATATTGTCTTTTTGCTGATACAGTCCTTGATGAAGGTCTTCTGAAGCAGGGCGTCCCCGCAGTATTTTTCATTGGTGAGGATGGCGCGCAGGTTGCTGGCGGTCCATTCCGTTGTTCCGGCAGCGTTGCGGACACCGCTGGCCTCCAGCGCCTGGCGGATGTTTTGTATGCTTTTTCCGGCGAGGTAGCGTTCAAAAATCCGACGAACCGTCTCTGCTTCTTCCGGAATGATCTCAGGATTACCATCCACCCCTTTCTTATAGCCCAGCATGGTTTTATATTGAAAGGTGACCTTGCCGTCCTTGATGGACTGACGCTTGCCCCAGCGGACATTGGCAGAGATGGATTCACTTTCGGATTGGGCGAAGGCGGCGTGGAGCGCAATGAGGAACTCACTTTCCGGATAAATGGAGTTGATGTTCTGCTCCTCGAAGATCACAGCGATGCCGAGACTTCGCAGCTCACGGGTATAGCTGATGGTGTCCAGCGTATTTCTGGCGAAGCGGGAGACAGACTTGGCGAGGATCATATCGATCTTGCCCTGCCGGCATTGGCGGATCATGCGAAGGAACTGCTTGCGCCGGCAGGTGGAGGTTCCTGTGATGCCCTCATCTGCGAAGATGTCCACCATCGTCCAATCAGGATTCTTCATGATCTTCTCGGTGTAGAACGCTTTCTGGTTCTCATAGCTGGTCAGCTGCTCCTCATCGCCGGTGGATACGCGGCAGTAAGCGGCGACGCGCAGATTTCGTTTCTTTGCCTGTTCCTGCGGAGATTCCTTTTTCGCCGGAATGATAATGATTTTTCTTTCCGGACGAGGCTCTGCCATGAGCTGTCACGCTCCTTTCGTCAATCGCGGGGATGGCCTATGCTTCCAGGCATTGACCATTTTTCAGATGGACGCGCACATCGTCGCCCTGACATTCGACGCTCTGAACTCCCTGCCGCAGCAGTTCTGCGTCCAGCTCGGTCATCTTTGACCTTCGCCCGAAGATGCTGCGGAGGCGGTGGGCTTCGTATTCCTCCATCTGGACGCTTATAAGGGTCAAGACCGCAAGCTCCATCGCTTTCTGCCGCGCGACTTCTTCATCCACGGGCGGCGTATGCAGAAGCTTGTCCAGCTCCAGCCGGAGCCGCCGAATATCTTCTGTGCTGGGAACACCGAATGCCTCTATCTTGATGAGCTGCGGATCGCCTACCACCTGATTCAATATCTTGAGGACTTTTCGCGCAACGCTGTCGGGGACTGTGCCGCCGCACAGCCTGTAAAGTTCAGCCTGCGCGGGGGTTCGAGAGGGGATAGAGCGTTTCTGCTTTCGACGCTCCTGCACTGCTTGAAGCTGCTCCGCAGATATGAGTGCGGGGTAGACCTCCGTTCCGATATAGCGGCTGTCTTCCAAAATTCGAGCCACCATGTTTACATTCCAGCGTTTGCCTGCATCGTAAGGAACATCCCTTTTATCGAGTTCCTTTGCAAGATGCTGGAAGGATGCGCCGGTGAGGTACGTTGCATAGATGTACTGCACCGTTTCTGCTTCATTGGGGGAGGGGATGATATCCCCAAACTCCATGCGGTAGCCGAAGACCATTTTTCGCTTGGATGTCATATCGTTATTTTCTCCTTTCAAAGTGTTCTGGGATTTCCAGCCCGTTGATGAGCCGGAAGATTGCTGTGCTGTTATTCCGAATGGTGATTTTCTCAACTAACTCGCTGAACAGCGCCCCGTCAAAGGCCATCAGCAGATCCGGCCCTTCTTCCAGAATGTCCAGAAGTTCCTGCGTGCGCTGGATCGTCTGATCGTCCTCGGCGCGCAGAATGCGGGATTTCTTCAGCTTTGCCTCGCGGCGCTGTTCAGCCAGTTGGTTGCTGCGGGATATAAAAATGTCAGGATCGACGATGGCCTGCTGCTTGAGCTGGGCCAGCAATCGTTCCTGACTTGCAATATCTGCGATTCGTTTGTTGAGTGAAATGATATCCTCACTCCAGAGAAGTCTTCCGGTCTTGGCAGCCTGGAGAGCTTGGATGAGTTGTGTGAGAATTTCCTCTCCGTACCGTTTGAGCCGGAAGTATACGCGGAGGAAGGCTTCTGTGATCTCCGATTCGGGCGTTTGCATGGTGAGACAGCTTTCGCCACTTTTTTCATGCGTCTGACATACCCAATAGGCGGTGCCGCGGCATACCTTTCGCTTGCAGATCGCTCCGCAGTGTCCGCACACGATCTTGCAGGAGAACGGGTGGGGAGCACTGGCTCGAGGCGGAATGAAAGCGCTTTTTCGGGATAAGAGCTGCTGGACCTTGTCGAACACCTCCTGACTGACAATAGGCGGATGGGTTTCTTCAATAAGGTATTGATCCTCCTCGCCCTTATTCTCCTTCTTCCGGTGGGGGAGAGTGGCTGTGGCATAGGTCTTTTGTACCAGTGAGTTTCCGATGTATTTTTCATTGCGCAGAATGTACTGGATACTGCGAACCTGCCAGAAGGGGGTATTTTGCTTGGTAGGGATACCCCGCGCCGTGATCTCTTTTGCGATATCCTCCATGCTGACGCCGGAGAGGTAGCGGTCAAAGATCTGCCGGATGACAACGGCCTCGTCCTCGATGACTTCCAGTTGGTTATCGACCAGCCGGTAGCCGTAGGGGGCGCAGCGGGTAGAGAAGACGCCGCGCTGCATCCGCATCTGATAGCTGTGACGCATCCGCTCTGAGATGGCTTCACTCTCCTTTTGCGCCAGCGCCGAGAATACTGCGGTGAGGGCTTCGCCGGTGGCTTGTGCGGTATCGATGTTCTGCTCCTCGAAGTAGACGCTGACACCGAGAGACTTCAGTTCTCGCACGGCCTCCAGACTTTCTTTGGTGTTGCGTGCGAAGCGAGAGGTGGATTTGACAAGAATACGGTCAATGCGGCCGCTGCGGCAATCTTCCATCATCCGCAGGAAGTCATCCCGCTTTTCGACGGATGTGCCGGTGATACCCTGATCGGCATAGATGTCTGCAAATATCCAGTTTGGATTGCTGTTGATGAGCTTTGCAAAGTAAGCGGTTTGGGCTGCATAGGAGTGGAGCTGATCGTTGGAGTCCGAGCTGACGCGGGCGTATGCCGCTACCCGGAGGGGGCGCGTGAGATCCTGCCCGGTGGCAGGGATGGTGATGATCCGCGGCTTTGGCTTCAGGGCGAGAGAGCCTGTGGTTTTCTCGCTGTCGTTCATTGCGCTGACACCTCCTTTTTCAGCAACACACAATACCATGAAGCATCCGGAATAGCTATACCCAAAAGCGAGAAATCAGAGAGAAACAATAATATCTGCGCCAAGCTGTACCATCAGACGCGCGGCGATCTTTTTTGCTTCGCTGCCACTGACAAGCCCGCGCTCCCGCAGACCGCGGAGCAGGGTGACGATGCCAAGATAATCTGCGTTGGGATTCATTTGAAGTCCTCCTTTTTGATTTTGGTAATGAAAACACCCGAGCCCGTTTGTCAAATGGGCTCGGGTGTTCTCACTACAGGTTTCTGTGTGCTATTTTAATCGATGCTCCATATTTCTTCTGACAAGTCATACAAGATAGCCTGTCTATCTTCAATCATCGAAGGCCCCCAACTGCTCCACGACCTGAGTTTTTGATTCATCCTGTTGATTGCAGTCTGCTGACCTACATCGTCAAGCTGAGCGATCGACCTCGTCAGATAATATGCTGACTGTTTGTACGCTTCCGATTTACTTGCAAAGGCATCGTCACCGATAGATGCGTTGATCGTTTTTTCAAGAAGCGTCAGATTTCCCAGTCGCTGCTTTGCTGCATTGTAGTCATCTTCAGAGATTCCATAAGCTGCCGAATACTTCTGCGGCATGATGTGCTCGATTTCAATGCCGCCTTCATAGAACTCCGCGACGTTCGATGCATCTCCGCCATTTTTCCTTCTCACATCGACATACTTTGTGATACGCGCAAGAATGAATTTGACCCTGTATTGCTGCATGGAGTCGAAGCCAATACGCATGAAATTAGAGCGGTTATTGACTTTCCATTGAGATATGGTCGGCTTGATTTTGTTATTGATGAAGGATGTGAGTTCTTTATCGGTATGGATCTCGCGTATTTGTTTACACCACTGCGCATATAGCCGTTCAAGCTCATTTGTCTTGATCTGATTGACCGTTGAATAATAGACCATCGACTCCAGCAGCGCCTTCAAATGTGTTAGTGCCTGTTCATCCATGTTGACTGCGGCCAGCAGCAGCAAGAGGTGAAGTTTTGAAGCACTGCCTCCCAGCCGTACAATATTTTTTAAATGATTGTCTCCGGCTCCGTCACCGCCGGTCAAATAGAACATGTAACGCTCTGCGCCTGTCGTAAGTCCCTGGACAAAGCCGAACGGATCGTCTTCATAACCGCATTGGTCTTTCTGCGAATTCAGCCAGTTGTAGATACTGTCCTCACGGAGGATTCCATCTTTCGTTCCTATCGTAGTATCATAGGTCGCCATCAAGTAATAGCGCAGGAAACGAAGCGGAAGTTCTTTCGCCTTTCCTTTTTGCAGAAGGTCGACCATTCTTTTCCATCTCACATTGAGCTCGCCGAATTGTTCTCTTTTGACCTGCCGGAATATCATATTTTTCAAAAGATCCATCGGCGTTAAACCAATGCCGCGCTGATTGATCGTCTCAAATATCTTCAACGCGTCGCTCATATCATGGGTCTCTATCTGCACAAAGCGAACCCGTCTAAGAACATACCCCGTGAAAGGGGCAATCTCATCATTAAACGACGAGAATTGCTCCAGAATATACTTATAAATCGTATTTGCGGCATTGAAAAGCAGATTGCCTTTTCCAGCAGCAGCCTTATCTTCAATCGGAAACTTCGCTTTAGAAATCGTCTGCAAACAAGAGCTCGTATCTTCATACTGCAATTCAAGATGATATAGGCTGACTGGCCGTCCCGAGCCATCTATTGTACTTCCGTGAATGCACTGTTCAAAAATTCCAGTATCGACACCATTGCTCTGATAAAAGCTTTTCAATACACAGAGAAGAATAAAGAACGATGTCATTCTCTGCTGGCCGTCAACCAGTTCGAAAGCCTTTCCGTTGGGATAGACAACGACGCTTCCCACAAAATAGTCTTTGCTGCGATTTGCCCGAAACGCCTCCGTAATATCAGCCAGAAGCTGCTCCACCTGTTCCTCTTTCCAGACATACTCTCGTTGATAATCCGGAACAGTATAGAACTTTTGAAATGCAGAATCGAGCGTCAGATTTGTAAACTGGATTTGGTTATTCTCGTCCATATATCAGACCCTCACTCTATCTTTATGTATATAGCAAAGTATATCATAGAGAGATATTCTGGACAAGCGCTTGCTTTTGAGTCTACTGATAAGCCTCCCGAGAATCTTCACAATTCTAACTCAACGCTGAAAACATCTTCGATCGGTATCTCTCTCCGGTCCGTCATTTGGATCATCCCAGC
>ULYL01049343.1_pt1 | contig 11534 bp, 10 predicted proteins | sample 1962211 | NCBI WGS metagenome assembly ULYL01 (sample SAMEA4835864, study PRJEB28245) | human gut metagenome | biome: gut microbiome; material: fecal sample | place: Denmark | collected 2008
CCGCTCTATGTTGAGGGTGGAGATGTTGAGGTAAACGGCTGCACCATTGCCCAGTTCTATCCGTTTGATGGTCGTCGCGAGTCGGCCATCGGTTTTGCCTCTCCGTTGCCTCGTTTCGAGGTGAGAAATTCGCTCGTAACGGGTTATCATGATGATGAGGTGGTTTGGGAGACTCCGAAAGAGGAGGATGCCTTCAATTTCCTCTTCGACCATTGCGTGTTGCGCACGGAGAAGATGCAGGGGGACGACAGTTTGAAGTTTACTCATGTCGTCTATGAGGATGTGAAGGATACCACGATGTATGGCGAGAAGCATTTCGTGCTGTTCGATACCGATAATCTGAAGTATGATTTCCGTCTCCGCAAGGAGTCGGCAGCGATAGGAAAGGCTGATGCAGCCACCTCATTGCCTGTAGACAGGAATGGATTGAGGAGAAAGAAGACGCCTGATGCCGGCTGCTATGAGTCGGAGTATGAGAATGGGGAGGAAGAGTAGATGAAGTTAAGGGTATTGGTTGGTAGCCTGCTTGTCTGGGGGAGTTTGCCGGGTTGGGCAGTGCCGGGTTGGGCAATGCCGGGTAGTTCAATGTCGGGTCGGACAATGCTGAGTTTGGGAATTTTAGCCCTTTCTGGGTCTAGGAGTTCTTGTGCTTTCAGCCCATCCTTGGCGCACTCGAAAAAGATAGAAGAAAGCCCTACATTTCAAGAGAAGAAGAGTGAGAGGAAGGCGGATGCCGAGCAGTTGGCGAGGGCATTGGATTACTTCGCTTCCGAGAAGTTTCATGAGTGCCTGGTGTTGCTCCAGCCGCTCAACAGGCGTTATAAGCTGAATCCCCGCTACCGGGCTTATCTGGCGGTGTGCCTGTATTATGAGTGGGAGTATGCCGAAGCCATCCGGCTCTTTGATGAGGTGATTCCGTTGTTGCAGGGTGTGGCTCCTCATGAGCTTTCGCTCTATTACTGGATGGATGCCGAGAGTTATTTTGCGCTCCAGCAGTATGCCCGTGCATTGCCGCTCTACGAGAAGATGTTGCCGCTCTGCAGGGATAATGAGAAGCCTGATGCCTATTATCGCATGGGCTTCTGCCATCTCTTTGCTGCAGAAAGTTCGGGGGCTTCTTCTTCAGAAAAGGTTTCGGGTTCTTCGGAAAGTTCGGGGGCTTCAGAAAAGGCTTCGGGTTCATCGGAAAGTTCGGATTCTTCGGCAGAAGAAAGGAAGAAGGCGAAGGAATGCTTCGAGCTTTCCCTGGAAGGATATTTGAAGTATAGGAACACTCCCAATGAAAAGGCAAGAATCGCCCAGATTCGCCACATGTTAGGAGGTTTGAAATAAGACAGAAACTCCCGCTAGGCTTTTCCGATTGCCTAGCGGGAGTTTTGTTGATGATGAATTCCCTTTATTCCTTCATATTCGCATCCACGAAAGAGAAGGGGAGGAGGTCCTTGATGCTGTGGAAGCAGAAGATGCCATTCTCGCCATAGAGCAGGATGCGGACGGGCTGCTGATAACGGTCCTCCATCTCCAATATCACCTGGCGGCAGGCACCGCAGGGCGAAATAGGCGACTTGAGGAAACCGTTCTCGTTGCGGGCAGCTATCGCCAAGGTGGTAATCGCCAGTTCAGGATAATAGCTCTGCGCACCAAAGATGGCACTGCGCTCGGCACACAGTCCCGATGGGAATGCCGCATTCTCCTGATTGGCACCTATCACCATCTTGCCGTCGGCAAGAAGACAGGCTGCACCTACGTAGAAATGGCTGTAGTTGGCATAGGCATGATTCGTAGCGTCCATCGCCTTCTTCACCAACTCCTGTTCTGTTTCGCTCAACTCCGAGAGCTCAGCTATCTGGTATTGGATCTTTAATTCTTTCTCTTTCATAAGTTGTTCTATTATAGGTTTTTTTTACCGCTCATACTACTTCGTATAGAAATCGATGATCTGCTTCAATGCATCCTGGCAAACGGCGCAGAACTCCGGAGTCTCGTTGATGCGCATGCGGCAGTCCTGAACGCCACGGTATACGCCCTTAGGACTGTATCCGGCACCCTCGAAGACGCCCACCTTGGTCTTTGCCACCTTCTCGTTCTTTGACAATGGAGTAGGAACCTTGGTGTCCTTCTTGATCATGTTCTCCCATTTTCCGTGGAAGTCGGCAAGGGTGGTGATGTTCTTCTCCCATGGCTCCACATCGTGTGGATACATTGGAATCTGCTCTGACTCGTAGGCATACTCATCGGCAAGACCGGCAAATGAATGGCCGAACTCGTGTACCACTACCGGCTTGAACCACTGCTGGTGGCAGGTGGTGAGGTTGTAGGAGTTGAGGATGCCGCCGCCACCGTATTTGTCTGAATTCACGAGGACGATGATGTGCTCGTATGGCGTACCAGCCAGCCAGTTGTGCAGGTCCTTCAGATGCAGGGTGGTCAGGTATCGGTCGCTGTAGAAGGTGTCGAAATGGGAGCTGAGTGCAGTCTTGTGCCAGATGCCCTTGGATGGGATGCTAGGTCCGCTTTCCTGGGATGGCGACTTCACGGCAACGATGTTGAAGCGGTCTCTCATGCTCTTGAACGGCTCGTGGGCGAAGATGGCCTCCGTAGCCTCCTTGGCATCCTTCAGGAAGACAGGCATTTCTGCCTCGGTGTAGCCCTCAGCCACGTAGGCGATGTGGATACACTTGGTGGTATCGGCAGCCTGCTGCAGGGTTTCGTAAGGAGTAGGCTGGTTGCCCATCTGATGGATGAGGATGTCCTTTGGAGCCACCTGATGGGTGAGCGATGTCATCACCTCGCGTCGGTTGTTGCGCAGGTCTACGGTGATGTCTACCGTATCCTTTGGCATCGGCACGAGGAATACGTTTTCGAAACTCTGTGTATTCTTCTCTGATTCCGGATAGGAGAGCCATTCCTGGAAGAGGGTAGAGAAGGAGTTGCGGTAGATGACCTTGCCCGTGCGATGGTCGCGGACGGTAATCTGTCCGTTGCCCTCTACAGGCAGTTCAGCCAGTCGCTGGTGCCTGCCATACCATCGTGGCATCACGTTCAGCTGGTCTACGGCAATCATCTGTGCCTTCTTGTTGCCGGCAAAGGTATAGTCTACTCGCAGTGTCTTGTCTACGAAATAATCGTCAAAGTTCTGCGCCTGTATTGTGCTGGGCGCCAGCAGCATCGCCATGGTGGCGAGGGATAATATCATTTTCTTCATTGTCTTTTCATTTGAAATTCACATTCACATTCACATTTTATTCACATTTCCGGCAGGTGGCATGAAATCACCGAATCACCAAGTGACCGAATCACTAATCACTAAAAAATAATCACTAATCACTAAAAAATAATCACTAATCAATTATCTAACTCTCAGCCTGTCGCCTATTCTGAGCTTGTAGTCGGCAGGGAGATGGTTCTTCTTGTAGAGATACTTCATGCGCATGCCATACTTCTGCGAGATGGTGTACATGCTTTCTCCCGGCTGAACCACGTGTGGACGTCGCTTGTACTGCTTAGGCGCCTTCTTGCGTTTCTTCTTCAGATAGATGATGTCGCCCTTCTTCAGCACGTCGTGCTTGTCGCGCTCGTTGTATCTAGCCAGTTTTCTCCAGCTGATGCCCACTTCCTTGCCCAGTGCCTTGAAGGTATCTCCCTCGCGGGCATAGAGATAGTAGTTGTCGTTGAACAGGTGGATAGGGTGGAGCAGCCCCTGACCGTTGATAGGCTGGTCGGTGCCGCTGTGGCTTGCCATGAAGCGGTCGTAGCGCTTTGCCTTGTCGTAGTCGAAGAGCTTGTAGAGCTCGATAATCTGTATCAGCTTGTTGGCATACTGCGGATTGGTGGCATAGCCGCAGGCCTTCAGTCCTCTCGCCCAACCCTTGTAGTCGGTCTGCGAGAGCTGGAACAGGCGGGAGTAGCGTGGCTGTCTTGCAAGAAACTTGCTATGGTCTTCATAGCTGTCTCTTGCGTCACGGTATACTCTGAAGCATTCGCCCCGGGCATCGTCGTCATGATACTGTGTAGGACCAGTCCAGTCGTGGCATTTGATGCCGAAGTGGTTGTTGCCCTGCCTCACGAGGTCGCTCCTTCCAGCAGCACTCTCAAAGAGTCCCTGTGCTAGGGTGATGCTGGCAGGTATGCGGTAACGTAGCATCTGTTCGATGGCCAGGTCCTTATACTGGTTGATGTATGTCTGGTAGGTCTGATTCCATTTCATCTGTGCTCCCGAAGAGAGTGCGCAGGTTGATAGCAAAAAGGCCAGAAAATATGTTTTTATTCGATTCATAGTGCAAAAATAATAAAAAAAGGAATAAAACCATCATTTATTTAAGTATTTTCACTATCTTTGCATAAGAATTATATTAATTGGCTGCCTTCGGCAATTCGGGGAACCGTTCTTTCGTAGCTCCCGGCAGCAAAAATGAAGAGAAAATGCTTAATTTCAAGAAGAAAATACTGATCATCTTTGCAGTGGGTTCCAACGAGAATCAGAAGAATCATGTGGCTATGGCCAAAAGTCAGCTGGAGAATGCCTTTGAAGACATCAGGTTCAGCCCTGACATGTGGACCAAACCCATCGGCATGCCTCATTCCAAACCGTTTCTCAATACGGTTGGGGCGACGTATGTCCATGTGGTTGAGGACCGTGTGCTGCAGGCGTTCCGGGATGTGGAGCGGAGATGTGGGCGCACCGTTGCCCGCAGCAGGCGTGGGGAGATTCTGATAGATGTAGACCTGCTCTTCTATGAGGATCACTTCTGCCATGAAGAGGACTGGGACCGCGACTATATCCGGCAACTGGTCAGGGAACTCAAGTCGTATCTCTCGGAAGAAGAGTGGAAGATGCTGGCGGAGAAAATCAAGGAATAAAAAAAAATCCGAATCTCGTGCTTTTGGGAATCAGAGCACGGGATTCGGATTTTCTTTTGTGAGATGTATTTCTACTACCTTGCCTTCCTGCAGGGATTTCTTTACATTGATGATGCGCTGGTTGCTGCTGCCCCGGAAGAAGAGGTCGGTATCGCGCTTGTCCTTCTGGTAAGGACCGTCTACCAGTACGTCTATCAGCTTCAGGAGTTCAAGCTGAGCCGGATTCTTCACCAGGTTCTCGAAGAGAAAGCCCGTGAAGCACCAGATGGTCTTGTCGCTCTGCTGGCGGATGGCTCGTGCCAGTTCGGCAAAACCCTCTGCCTGAAACATCGGGTCGCCGCCCGAGAAGGTGACGTTGGCGAAAGGATCGTCCATGATTTCCTTCATCAGCTCCTCGGTAGACGTCATCGTGCCATGGTTGATGTCCCATGACTGGGGATTATGACACTCCGGACAGTGGTTCGGGCAGCCGGCACAATATATGGATGTGCGGAAGCCCGGACCATCTACCATCGTATCATGTACTACGCTCAATACGCTGATCATTAATCACTAATCACTAATAATTAATCACTACTTTGTCCCTCCAATATGGGTAACACGGTCGTGGAGTTCTGCCAGCTTGCCACTGTTCCAGCGGTCGGTGGTACCTACCAGGTAGCCGGTGATGCGCTGAAGCTTGTCGATGTGGTGGCTGCCGCACTTTGGACAAACCTCCAGGTTGGCATCAGCATTCTCGTAGCCGCAGTCCAGACAGCGGTTGCGGTTGTGGTTCACGGAACCGTAGCCCATGTTGTACTTGTCCATCATGTCTACCACGCTGGCGATGACTGCTGGGTTGTGGGTAGCGTCGCCGTCAATCTCTACATAGAAGATGTGACCGCCACGGGTCAGGTCGTGGTAAGGAGCCTCGATCTTTGCCTTCTGCAGCGCTGTACACTTGTAGTATACAGGCACGTGGTTGGAGTTGGTATAGTAGTCACGGTCTGTAACGCCTGGGATGATGCCAAACTCCTTGCGGTCCTTCTTGGTAAACTTGCCGCTCAAGCCCTCGGCTGGGGTAGCCAGCACGGAGTAGTTGTGGTGATATTTCTCGCTGAATTCGTTGGCACGGTCGCGCATGTAGGTCACGATCTTCAGACCCAGCTCCTGAGCTTCCTCGCTCTCGCCGTGGTGCTTGCCGATGAGCGCCTTGAGGCACTCTGCCAGTCCGATGAATCCGATGCCCAGTGTACCGTGGTTGATGACGCTCTCGATGGTGTCAGTAGGCTCCAGCTTGTCAGCGCCCACCCAGAGATATTTCATCAGCAATGGGAACTGCTTTGCCATGGCAGTCTTCTGGAACTGGAATCTCTCGTCCAGCTGCTTGGCAGTGATATCCAGCAGGTTGTCGAGCTTGGCAAAGAACATGTCGATGCGCTGCTGCTTGTTCTCGATGCCCATGCATTCGATGGCGAGCTTCACGATGTTGATGGTAGAGAAGCTCAGGTTGCCTCGTGCGATGCTGGTCTTCTCGCCCCAGCGGTCTTCGAATACGCGGGTGCGGCATCCCATGGTTGCTATCTCCCACTTGTAGCGCTCAGGGTCGTCAGCTCTCCACTTCTCGTTCTGGTTGAATGTGGCATCCAGGTTCAGGAAGTTAGGGAAGAAACGGCGTGCTGTCACCTTGCATGCAAGCTGGTAGAGGTCGTAGTTTCTGTCCTCAGGCAGATAGTTGACGCCTCTCTTCTTCTTCCATATCTGGATAGGGAAGATGGCTGTCTCGCCATTGCCCACGCCGTCGTAGGTGCTGAGCAGGATTTCGCGCATGATGCAGCGACCCTCGGCACTGGTATCCGTACCATAGTTGATGCTTGAGAATACCACCTGGTTACCGCCACGTGAGTGGATGGTGTTCATGTTGTGGATGAAAGCCTCCATAGCCTGATGCACGCGGTTCACGGTCTTGTTGATGGCGTGCTGCTCCAGGCGTGCCTTGCCCTGCAGTCCGTCCAGCGGCTTCTCCTCGTAGTCGTCGATAGGAGCGTCGTAGAGGTCCTTCAGGTCTTCGCCTGTCAGCTTCTCCAGGTTCTTCACCTCTTCCTGATACGACATGCGTACGTATGGAGCCAGGTAGAAGTCGAAGGCTGGGATAGCCTGTCCGCCGTGCATTTCGTTCTGGCAGGTTTCCAGCGAGATGCAGGCCAGTACGGCTGCTGTCTCTATGCGCTTGGCAGGACGGCTTGAACCGTGGCCTGCCGTGAATCCGTGGTGCAGGATGATGTCCAGCGGATGCTGCACGCAGGTGAGGCTCTTGGTTGGATAGTAGTCCTTGTCGTGGATGTGGAGATAGTTGTGCGTAACGGCGTCGCGCGACTCTTCTGAGAGCAGGTAGTCGTCAACGAAAGGCTTGGTGGTCTCCGATGCGAACTTCATCATCATTCCGGCAGGAGTGTCAGCGTTCATGTTGGCATTCTCGCGGGTGATGTCGTTGTTCTTGGCATTGACGATGCTCATGAACACGTCGCGTGTCTTCGCCTTTCGGGCGATGTTGCGCTGGTTGCGGTATGCGATATACTTCTGGGCAACATCCTTGCGGGCACTCTTCATGAGTTCCATCTCGATGGCGTCCTGGATGGCCTCCACGCTCATCTGGCTCTTGCCACGATAAGAGATGTGGTCAGTGATCTGCTCGATGAGGGCGGTATCTTCACCCTTATCGGTATGCAACATGGCTTTACGGATTGCAGCCATTATCTTTTGTTCGTTGAATCCAACGATGCGTCCGTCGCGCTTTACTACAGTTTGAATCATTATACTATTACTTTTACGATTATTGACTAAATTGCTTAATATTAAGTTCTTATGTTACGAATAGATTACAGTGTAACCATTTTCGACATTGCAAAGATACAAATAATTCCTGAAACGGCAAGCTTTTGGATAACTTTTTTATTGTTAAAAAATATTAAGTCGCTGAAAATCAGGGAAATAATAAAACGTTTTGGAAAACCTTTACAAAATTTTGTTTTCCAAAACGTTTAAATGGTTATATATCAGGCCGTTGCGGCGCTGTGCTTTCTGTGGCTGCTTTTTTCTTGTTTCTTGTGCTTTCTCTGCCGGGGCAGACTGTTACTCCTTCTGCCCCCTCTTGTAGTCGAGTGCAGCGCCGATGGCGGTACAGAACTCCGAGTATTTCGGTATTCTGAATCTCACGCCGTAGAGCTTCTCCATGGCTGGGAATACCTCGCGGCACTGGGGCAGGAGGGTGAGATTGCCTATCATCACGAAGTCCTTGATGCCCGATTCCAGGGACGAGAGGATGGTGGCAGAACCGATGCTCTGTAATACCATGCCGATGAGTCCCATGGCGATGTCCTCGCGCGATGCATTCGCCTTGGCATTGCTGAAGAGCGAAGCCGTGGCGGTCATCGGAAGGCCCGGCAAAGGCTTGGCGCTGATGTCGCCTATCAGGAGGTTGATCTTCGAGATGTCACCGTCCTTGGCAAGGTTCACTATCTGCTTGATGTCGTCGGTCTTCAGCATGATGCGGCTCAGACCCGCCAGGGTGCCGCCTCCGATGCCGATACCTCCGATGTGCTTGATGTCGTTGCCGTCGCATTTCACGAGCGATGTGCCCGTGCCCATGCTCACCACGATCATGCGGTCGAGCTTGCTCTCATATCGGGCTCCCAGTCCGTCGGCAACGAATTCCTCACTCTTCGATGTGGGCAGACCGTAGATGCGCTCGTCGATGTAGGCTGCTCCCACACCGGTCAGCATCACGTGTTCCACCTCGTCGAGGGCAATCCTGTTGTCGTGCAGGTATTTTCCGAAGGCTCCGTAGAGCGATGTGATGGGGTCGGTAGCCTTGATGCGGATAGGGCTGATTACCATTCCGCTGGCGTCGATACCTACTATCTTGGTCGTAGAAATGCCTACGTCTATTCCGATTACTATCTTCTTCATCTCAATATTTTTCTGTATTTTGTTTTTGCGGGTGCAAAGTTACGCCAAAAAAAAGACACTGCAAAATAAAACCTCATTTATTTTGCAGTGGTCTCTTATTTATTGTAGTTTCTCCTTACAGGATTCCCATGCGGCAGAAGAATACCAGCACGGAGTAGCCTATCAGGATGCTGATGACACCGATGGTGGCTCCTGCCTTCACCATATCCGTCTGCTGGATGAGTCCGGTAGAGTAGGCGATGGCGTTAGGAGGGGTTGAGATAGGCAGAGACATCGCACAGCTGGCTGCTACTGCCACACCGATGAGGATGGTGGATGTACCGCCGATTTCGGCAAGCTTGTCGCCCATGCCCGCACATACCACGCTCAGGATAGGAATCAGGAGGGCAGCGGTGGCGGTGTTGGAGATGAAGTTACTCAGCGCGAAGCATACCAGACCGGAGATGACCATGATGACCAGTGGGTTGAACTCGCCAAACGGAATACTCTTCACGGCAGCCTCGGCAAGTCCGGTACCGTTCATGGCAAGACCCAGGGCGAAACCTCCGGCTACCATCCAGATAACCGCCCAGTCGATGTCCTTCAGGTCGTTGGCGTTGATGACGCCCGTGAAGGCGAAGACGGCGATAGGCAGCATCGCCACGGTATTGGCGTTGACGCCCAGCTGCTTTCCGAATACCCAGAGGATGATGGTGAGGATGAAGGTGGCAGCCACTACGGCTGTGCGCCAGTTGCTGTGCGCATGGCTCTCTATCTTGATTTCGATGGTTTTCTGTGAGAATGGGAACATCTTGAGCAGGACGAACCATGCCACGATGAGCATCAGGATGACCATTGGCGCCATGATCATCATCCAGTCGCCGAATCCGATGCCCATGTTCAGTCCCTGAGGGTCGTTGAGCACCTTGTAGGCGAAGGCGTTAGGAGGGGTTCCGATAGGTGTACCCATACCGCCCAGGTTGGCTCCGATAGGAATGGCCATGGTGAGTGCCACGCGGCCCTTTCCGCCCGGAGGCAAAGCCTTGAACACAGGGGTGAGGAAGGTGAGCATCATGGCTGCGGTGGCGGTGTTGGAGATGAACATCGAGAAGATGCCGGTGATGAGCATGAAGCCCAGCAGCACGTGCTCCGAGCGCTTGCCGAACGGGGCTATCAGCACTTTTGCCATCTTGGCATCCAGTCCGCTCTTCGTGGCTGCTATCGCCAGCACGAATCCGCCCAGGAAGAGGATGATGGTTGGGTCGGCAAAGCATGCCATCACACCCTGATAGTCGAGCAGCTGTCCCATCTCGGCCTCAGAACCCTGCATGATCTTGAATGCCGAGTCGCTGGCAAAGAAGAGCAGCACGAAGATGATTACCACACTCGTGGCCCAGGCCGGAATAGCTTCGGTGAGCCACAGCATCACTGCCATCACGAAGATGGCGATGATGCGCTGTTGAACTACTGTCAGTCCGTCGATGCCGAAGCTGTCGATGGGCAAGTTCCAAACGATGACCGTGACGAGTGCCGTCAGTAGGAAGAGCAGTGCCTTCTTGCGATTAAAATCGCCGGTCAGTACCTTTTTTACCGTTTCTTGCATTTCTCTATGTTATTATGTTATTGTGTTATTTGTTAGTTTTGCTTTTAAATTGATAGTTTTTCTTTTCTTCCGGTCCCAATACATTATTATATATATAAAGGGGCTTTCAGATTATTGGAGCGCCACCTTGGGGCGGCACTCCAACACATTGCAAAAATACATATAATTTTTGAAAAAACCATGTTTTATCGGGAAAAACGATGGAAAAACCACTTTTTTTATGCAAAAACTAAAAATAATCGGGATTTTTTGAACGACATTGGAATATTTTTGCTATATTTGCGGTGCGTTTCGAGATAGCAGCTATCGCGGGCGCCTATCGCATTGGGATGATTGCCCCCGGACGGGAGCGAGGACTACAGGCGGTAGAGAGAATACAACAACTTGGATAAAACGTAAAAACGTATAGAATTTAAGATCATGAATCAGACAGTATTGTTCACTATCATCGTGCTGGTGATTGTCTTCGCAGTCACAGTATCTTCCTACTACCATAAACGACACATGGAGTACAAGATGAGCGATATAGAAAAGGCGGTTAGAAAGTCATTTCCTAAGGGTGTGGATTCCATCACCAAGCAGGAGCTTGTGACTGGCATCAAGAAGCATTTCCATTGCTCAGCCAAGGAGGCGCACTACATCATCGGTGTGGCTCGTCGCAAGAAGCTGGTGGATATCGCCGCTGATTTCGTGACATTATTATAGAATGAGTTATTAGGTTGACTGGTCTTACTGACCTGTCATATTTTGGGTTATGCACACGGCGTTGTGCAACAGTAAATAATTTAAGTCAGACGTTTTTCCGGCGCAGGGATGCGCTGGGGGATTTATGTTGTTATGTCAAAGCACTTGTTTTTAAGTGCCCCATAAATTCAACCTGCGCAGGGATGCGCAGGAAACATAGGTTTTATTTAACGCCATTTTTTGGTGTTAGGTTTTAGGCTTTTTCTTGCGCAGTGATGCGCAGGAACCCGTTGCATGGTAGATTAGTTTAATTTAGGCAGAAAGAAAGGTGCAAGGATACAAAAGGGTGTACATGACCAAGGTATACTGTAAAAGGTATGCCTCGGGCATGCCGCCCTTCTTCTTTTTAGGATTCTCCCCTGTTAGATTCTTCCTCTTTTAGAGTTTTTCTCTGTTAGAT
>ULYL01010553.1_pt1 | contig 11482 bp, 10 predicted proteins | sample 1962211 | NCBI WGS metagenome assembly ULYL01 (sample SAMEA4835864, study PRJEB28245) | human gut metagenome | biome: gut microbiome; material: fecal sample | place: Denmark | collected 2008
CTGTGATGGAAATAACGGGGCTGTCGGCAGAACTGATACAGCAGCTGAAAGCGGAAATGTAGATGATAGATTCGCAAGGCTGAAAGGTATCTTTGCTCCGAAGTTTAGATAACAATAACCATCAGTTAATCATAATATAATTGTGAACAAGTTACCTATTATAGTTTTGGATTTTTCGGGAGTATATGATTTTGAGGCGTTTGCTTCAAGTCGTAATATCATCCGTGTAGATTGTAAGGACCTGAAAGGAGTGGACTGCTATTGTGATGAGGAAGGCAGGGAGAAACTTCATCGCAGGTTGGCTCCATACCCTTCTAAAGCCATTCATTTCCTGGACTCAGGAGATTTCCATTATCTTACCGAATACTGGGTGTCACGGCTGCAGGAACCTTTCTCTCTGATAGTCTTTGATCATCACCCGGATATGCAACAGCCTCAATGGGAAGGCTTGGTTTCGTGTGGCGGTTGGGTGACGGATGTCTTAAAGTCCAATCCTTTTGTGAGACACATCATCCTCGTTGGCGTATCCGACGAACTCATGTCTCAAATACCGGCTGCACTCAGGAGTAAGGTGCTGTTCTACAGTGAGTCGGAAATCGACCATCATCAGGCTTGGCCCTCCAAGGCTGGTAAACTGATACATGAACCCGTATATATCTCTATCGACAAGGATGTGCTGAGGACTGATGATGCCGTCACCAACTGGAGCAATGGCGACATGACCCTTATGGAGCTGCAGGCTGTTCTGCGTATCGTCTATGCTCACGAGAGAGTGATGGGAGTGGATATAACTGGCGAGTGTTCCAATATGCTTGATTATGCCACTGAAGTGAAGGATGCAAGTATTGACAATGAGGCCAATGAGGAATTGATTCGGATGATATTGTCAGAGAGGCAGAACAGGGAGGAGTGACACGTGTCATTTTGGCATTTCAGAGGGGAAGTAATTGACAGAAATCAATTTTTCAAGCCTTTTAAGAAGAAAAAGACAGAAATGTTGTGCGCGAACACAAAAAGGTATTACCTTTGCACTTGAAAAGATTGAATAACGATAATTAAAGTAAAGAAAGGGTAACAATTATGATGATTTTTGGAATGACATTGGTAGTTTTAGCTATCACATTTGCTGAGATTGTAGTAATCAACAAAAAGATGCATCTCGGTGAGTAATATGGAACTAAAAAAATAAATTATTAACTTTTACAAAATACGAAAGGCAGTTGCAGGCTATGGTGCTTGCAACTGCCTTTTTTTGTTGACCCGCATAAAGAATGCCCTATGGTGGGGAACTTCAGTATATGCGAAACTTCTTTTATTTCTTATTCCTTGCTTTCTTCAGTCGGAGGACAGTAATGAAGCATCTTTTTTAAGGGTATTAACATTAATTAATGATATGTATAGAGGAAAAATAAATAAAAAATGCATATATTTGCAATCTTTAATGGCCCTTCCTATGTTAACGTATTTACGTACTATGGGGGCACAGAGGTTTAGTGCTAATAATTAATAATTATCGTATGAAGAAAATTTACTTACTCATTTGCGCCGTACTCTTAGCACAGGGAGCTATGGCTATCGATTATGAACAGCTGAAGAAGAACAGCAAGATTAATGCGATGAGCAAGATAGAACTTGCTAAGTTGCAGACACAGGAAGAAAAAGCTGTGGCACAAAGTAAGGCTACAGGCAGCAAGTTGAAGGCGCTACAAAAACAAATGGACAATCGCACGCTGCGTGCCATCGTCAAGATGACACCAGGAACTGATGCTGCCATCTTGGCTGACGACGGCATCACGGTGACATCAGTGGTCAATCATTTCGCCATCGTCTCCATGCCTTTGGCGCAGCTGGAGCAACTGGCTGAACGTAGCGACGTAGTGAACATCAGCTTTGCCAAGCGCAGAAAGCGAATGCTCCTCAGTAAGGCGCATGCTTCGACAGGAGTAGACAAGATACACTTGGGCACTGGGCTGACGCAACCTTACACGGGCAAAGGCGTAGCCATTGGTGTGCTCGATGGTGGTTTCGATCCCAATCACATCATGTTTCTCGATGCTCAGGGTAAGAGTCGTTTCAAGATGATAGGCTATGCGGCTAAAGAGGGTGACAATCTGACTTATCTCACCACGCCCGAACAGATTGCAGCTTATCAGACAGACGACAAGGAGGAGACGCACGCCACGCACGTGAGTGGTATGGCGGCTGGCAACTATCAGGGAAGTTCCTTCCAGATAAAAGGTGTGGCACCCGAGGCCGACCTCCTGATGGGCCCCATTCCTTACAATGAGTCTGACTAAGAGATGTTTGACAAAATGGTGAATTGGTGTAAGGAAAATGGCGGAAAGCGTCTGGTGGTGAACATGTCGTATGGTGCTAATGCAGGATCGCATGATACGACCGACCCTGAGGTGGCTTTTATGGATGAGTTTATCAAGAAATATGATGTGGTGAACTGTATTGCTGCGGGCAATGAGGCCGACTACGACATCGTGCAGCGACGCACCTTTACTGGTGCAACTGGTGAGGCGATGAAAGTAGCTTATGTTACAGATCTTGATGCCGATGGCGTGATGGATGTGACTGATATCTACAACTATTTCACTGTGACTCAGCCCGAGAAGCAGGTGGAAATCGATGTAGTGCTCTACAATGTCAATACGGGTAATATCAGCAATACTTGGCATTTTGTAAACAGTACATATCCTACAGGTAGAGAATTTACATACAGTAATAAGTCTTTCAAAGGTAAGGTATCGGTAGTAGCAGAGAATATAGGTAATGGCATGAAGGGCTATTTCTTGAACATCTCTGACATCACTTCAGTCAAGGATAATTATGCCTTAGGATATGTAGTAAGGGCCAAGGAGGGACAGACTATTACCAGTTATTTAGAGAGTACCACGATGTTTGACACCGAAGTGTCTGGATGCGACAAAGACATTACTCACGACGGCACCATCAACAGTATAGCCTGTGGCACAGAACCGATCGTTGTGGGAGCCTATAACACGGTGAAGAGTTACAAGGCGATAGATGAAAGAACTTATGGCGTGAAAGAGAACTTCGGTAATGCGAAATATGGCAACAAGGTGGGCGACATCGCTTTCTTCTCAAGTTATGGCAAACTGGCTGACGGAAGAGAGCTTCCTCATGTGTGTGCTCCTGGACTGTTTGTGCAGTCGAGCTACAGCCGATATACAGAGAACTATGAGGAGGATGTTATGCGACAGGAGACAGTGGCTGGCACTACGTATGAGTTCGGACAGATGAGTGGTACATCCATGGCTACGCCTTATATGAGTGGTGTTTGTGCCCTTTGGCTTGAGGCCGATCCTACGCTGACACATACGCAGATCAGGGAGATTGCTCAGAAGACAGCTCTCTCTGACGACTTCTGTACTATTAATAATTATTATACTAAGGCGGGGGATGGCAACCAGGCTGGTAGCGGAAAGGTGGATGCCTACAAGGGGTTGAAACTCATCCTCGACAACAAGGCTTCGGGTCTTGACACGATAGAGAAGGGAAAGGAATTCATGATTCGTGCGCTCAATGATTATACATTCGAGGCGTATACTGCCGGTGCTGTGGCTATGTCGGCTGCGCTCTATAGTTCTCAGGGACATCTCGTGGCATCTGCCAGCCAGGCAGGTAATACCGTCACTATCTCGGCTGCTGGCCAAAACAAAGGTGTCTATATCCTCCGAATTTCGGATGGTAAACAAACACATGCACAGAAGGTCGTAGTGAGATAATCTCCGTAATGAGGCAAATCTCACGACTATGAGTGTACGGCATAAAAAAACAGTGACTGCCGTAAAAAAATATAGCCAACTTGGAACGCAGCTAATCAGCTGCTCCAAGTTGGCTAATGTTTTATTCATAATCTATCGAGTGACACCTCGAACGGCAGGCAGAGCGTTGACCATGTGGTGCCATCGCTCATCTTGTGGATGTAAGAGGCTGCTGTGTCTTTGAAAGCTTGTTAAGAGATGTGAGTGGGGGATTATTTATTTGATTCCTCTCTCGTTGAGTGCCTTTGAGTATTTGGCAGCGTTGTCGAGGTGCTCGGAGTAAGTGCGGGCAAAGTTGTGGGTGCCGCTGAAATCCTCCTTCGCACACATGTAGAGATAGTCGTGGTGGATGTGGTTGAGCACGGCATCGATGCCGGCAACAGTAGGGATGCGGATAGGCCCTGGAGGCAGTCCTGGATTGCGATAAGTGTTGTAGGGGCTACGGATGCTGAGCAAGTTGTTGTAGATGCGCTTCAGATCGAAACGCTTCCAGGCGAACTTGATGGTAGGATCGGCCTGAAGAGGCATTCCCTCGGGATATTCGGCATTGCGAAGCATCAGACGGTTGTAGTACATGCCCGCAATCATCGGTTTCTCACCATCGTTAGCAGTCTCCTCGTCCACGATACTTGCCAGGGTGATGACCTGCTGCGGGGTGAGGTTCATGTTCTTCGCTTTCTGTGTGCGCTCAAAGTTCCAGAACTTGTCCGACTCCTTCTTCATGCGACTGAGCAGTTTGTCGAGCGACACGTTCCAGTAGATGTCGTAGGTGTTGGGGATAAACATACAGGCGATGGTGGCCGTGTCGTAGCCATACTTCTCGCAGGTGGCCTCGTCGGTAAGTGCATGGCAGATGGTAGCGCTGTCGAGCATCAGCTTGCGTCCCAACTCAGCTGCGAGTTTGTCGAGTGTCCTGACCGATGGAACGGTCAGGTTGATGGGTTCCTGAAGTCCGTTCTTCAGGTGGCGCCATGTCTTGAGCGAACCGTCACCGGGATGGATGGCATAGCGACCCGTGCGAATATGCTCGGCGTATTCGGAGTGATGGGTAAGGGTGCGGAAAGCCTGCATCGGGATGGCGCGGGCTATCGGCGCGAGCTTATGATAAACAGAGTCTATATTGTCGTCTTCGTCAATATAGACATATTCTGTCTTCTCGCTTTTCGAGAATGAGGAAAAGCCATAGATATAAGTAATGACGATTACCGCCACGAGGCATACCAAGGCGCCATAGAAATAAAATTTGTAAGCGGTCTTGCTTTGTTTTTTCTTCATTTTTGTGTTTTGTTTTTGTGCATGAATTTCGCTGCAAAAGTACATTTATTCGTGGAATTGACAAAATTATTGGGCTTATATTATTCAAGTATAGGTAAAAATAGGTTAATTCCTTATTATTTCGGCAAGATTGACGTAACTTTGCAAAGTTCAATAACAGAAAAATGATGGAAACAAAGGATTATAAAGAAGGAATAAGGGAATATGATACGTATGTCTTCGACCTGGACGGCACGTTGCTCTCCACACTCAACGACTTGGCTGCGAGCTGCAACTACGCCCTTCGCACCAACGGGATGGAGGAGCACTCTGTCGACGACGTCAGGAGATTTGTGGGCAACGGCGTGCGCAAGCTCATGGAGCGTGCCATTCCTCAGGGCGACAGCAATCCGCTCTTCGACAAGACCTATGCCGACTTCAGAAAGCATTATATGGAGCACAACCTCGACACCACCAAGCCTTATCCCGGCATCATGGATCTGTTGAGCAGACTGAAGGAGAGAAACAAGAAAGTGGCTGTGGTGAGCAACAAGTTCTATGCTGCCACGCAGGCGCTCTGCCGTCATTTCTTTGGCGACCTGGTGGATGTGGCGATAGGAGAGCGTGAGAACATCAGGAAGAAGCCTGCGCCCGACACGGTAGAGGAAGCCCTGCGCCAGTTGGGTGCCGACAGGGTTGGCGCTGTGTACATTGGCGACAGCGATGTCGACATCATGACTGCCCGCAACTGCCAAATGCCTTGTATCAGCGTGTTATGGGGTTTCCGTGACAAAGAATTCCTCGTGGATCATGGCGCCACAACTTTCGTTCACTCTCCCGAAGAAATATTTCCTTTCTGATAGGAAGGCTTTTATGGAGGAATCTCCTTCCCTTAAGCTAAATGCGAGTTGATGAACTGGTAGACGGCATCCTTGTAGAAATCGGAGATAGGGATGCTGGTCTCGCCATAAAAGATGCGCATGTGACCGATGGAGTCCATGCGGCAGAGGTTGGCGATGAACGAACGGTGGATGCGCTTGAACTGCTGGCGGGGCAGACGGCTCTCCAGTCGCTTGAGGTTGGAGAAGGTCGTGACCTTACGGCCCTGTGTGAGATGGAAACGCACATAGTCGTTCATGCTCTCGATGTAGAGAATATCGTCAAGGTCGATGCGGACAAACTTATTCTCAACCTTGGCTACTAAGCAGCGGTCGCGCTCTATTGGATCCAGCAACTGGTATTCGTCAAAGGTAGCCCTCACTCGCTTGTACGACTCCTGAAAGTCTTCGAAGCTGATGGGTTTGAGCAGATAGTCGGCAGCTCCAGCCTTGATACCGTCGAAGGCATACTCCTTGTAGGCTGTGGTGAAGACCAGACGGCAACTCTCCGGCACGAGACGGGCAAACTCAATGCCGCTCAGTTCGGGCATCTGTATGGCGAGGTAGAGCACGTCGACATGTCCGTTCCTCACGTCTCTTACAGCCTCCCGCGCACTGGTATAAGCACCAATAAGTTGTAGGGTTGGTGTTCGCTTGATGTGGCTCGTTATCTGGTTCAGAGCCTCTGGGTCATCGTCAATAACGACACAGTTTAGTATCATGTTTTATAGTGTTTTTTTTGTTCTTTTCTGCAACAATAACGTCCCGATTGGGAAATTATTGTGCAGAATAGCGGGAGATTTTTATTCGTATCTGATGGCTTCGATAGGGTCGAGGCGGGCAGCTTTCTTGGCAGGATACCAGCCGAAGAAGACACCTGTAAAGGTACAAACAGCAAAGCTCATGATGATGCTCCAGGGCTCTATCTGCGTGGCTACGTGCAGGAACTGTTGCAGTCCTACCGACAGACTGACTCCCAACAGCACGCCTATCACACCGCCCGTCACACTGAGCAGGATGGCCTCGATGAGGAACTGGTTGAGAATGTCGACACCACGTGCTCCCACGCTCATGCGCAGACCAATCTCACGGGTGCGCTCCGTCACACTCACATACATGATGTTCATGATGCCGATACCGCCCACGAGGAGCGAGATGCCTGCCACAGAACCAAGAAGGATGGTGATGGTCGACATGGTGGAGTTCATCATGCTCGAAATCTCCTCCTGCGAACGGATGTTGAAATCGTCCTCGTCTGCCTCGGTCGTATCGGTGGCGTCCTTGAGCTTATGGTTGCGTCGCAGGATCTCCGTTATCTGGTCTTGAGCCGGTTGCGAAGCGTCCTCGGTAATCGCCGAGCAGACGATGCCGCCCAAGTAGGTTTGGGCCAGGATGCGTTTCATCACGGTGGTGTAGGGCGCCAGCACCAGGTCGTCCTGGTCCATGCCCATGGAGTTGTAGCCCTTCTTCTTCAGCACACCCACCACACGGAAGGGGATGCTGTTGAATCGCACCACCTTGCCCACGGGGTCGCTGCCGTCGGGGAAGAGATAATCCACCACAGTCTGTCCCAGGATGCACACCTTGGCAGCCGCCTTGATGTCGTTGTCGGTAAACATCTCACCGTCGGCCACCTTGAGCTGTCGGATGCTCAGGTAGTCCTGGTTCACACCGTAGATGGAGCTTTGCGTATTGTTGTTGCCGTTGATCCATTGACCGCTGCTGTTGACGGTAGGCGAGATGGCAGAGATGTAGTTGCACTCGTCCTTGATAGTCTGATAGTCAGCCTGTTTGAGGGTCTCCATGGCAGAGGCGTCCTGTCTCACACCGCCCCTCATGTCGGCACCCGGCGAAATCATAATCATATTGCTTCCCATCTCGGCGATGTTGGCCTTGATGCTTGCCTTGCTGCCCTGTCCGATAGCGAGCATGGTGATGACGGCAGCAATACCTATAATGATACCCAAAGCCGTGAGAAACGACCGCATCTTGTTGGCTGCGATCGCCCTGATGGCTATCTTGAATAGATTCTGATAATTCATCGCATTTTAAATCATTAATATTGAAAAATTACTCATCCGTATTCGCCGGCAGGGCAGCGAGCCCCTCGGCGGCAGAGAGGATGTGCGGATTGTACTCGTCGCTGATGATGTGACCGTCGCGCAACTCGATGTTACGGCTCGAATAGTTGGCAATATCGGGGTTGTGGGTCACGAAGATGATGGTACGTCCCTCGGCGTAGAGCTTCTGGAAGAGCACGAGAATCTCGAAACTTGTACGTGTGTCGAGGTTGCCCGTTGCCTCATCGGCAAGGATGACGGCGGGGTTGTTGACCAGGGCGCGGGCTATGGCCACACGCTGCATCTGTCCACCCGACATCTGGTTGCTCTTGTGATAGAGACGTTCGCCCAGTCCTACGGCCTTCAGCGCCTCTATCGCCCTCTGCTTGCGCTCCTCGGCTGTTACCGAGGGGTTGTACATCAGGGGCAGTTCCACATTCTCCACGCTCGTGGTCTTGGGCAGGAGGTTATAGTTCTGAAAGATAAAACCTATTTTGCGGTTGCGCAGCACGGCACGCTCCGAACGCGACATGGTGCGTACCGACACGCCGTCGAGGTAGTATTCGCCACTCGATGGGGTGTCGAGACAACCCAACTGGTTGAGCAGGGTAGACTTGCCCGATCCCGACTTACCCATGATGGTGACAAACTCGCCCTCGTAGATCTTGAAGCTCACGCCCTTGAGGGCATGAACCGTCTCGTCGCCTACGAGGAAGTTGCGCCTTACGTTGTCGAGTTCAATCACGACCTTCTTCTGGTCTTGGCTGGCTTTGTTTTCTATGTTTTCTGACATGATGATTGTACTTTTATTGAACTTTCGCTGGGTTCAAAATAAACTTTCGCTGGGTTGAGAAGTGATAGCAAGCCCTTACTTCTTCTTTCCCCTTGGACGCGGTCCGCCTATCAGTCCCTGGCTTTGCTGCTGGTCCTCGCTGTCGTCATCGGGTGTGTTCACCACGATTTCGGTCACAATCTGCTGACCGGCCTTTAGTCCCTTTATAATCTCTGTATGCATTCCGTCGGTCTGACCGATGCTCACTGGGTGAGCGGTAAGGGTTTTGCCGTCGAGGGTCCATACCTTGTTCTTGCCCTTGCAGTCAACTATCTTCATGTCTTTGCCTACGGTTTCCTTGGTAGGTGTGAAGCGCAGCGCCTTGTTGGCTACAGCCAGCACGCCAGTGCGTTCCTGCGTGTAGATAGTGACATTGGCGGTGAGTCCCGGTTTCAGTTTCAGATCGGCATTCTGTGCGCTGATCACCACCTCGTAGGTTACCACGTTGTTGGTTGTCGTGGCCTGCAGACGAACCTGCTTCACCGTACCCTCGAAGGTGTCGTCTGGATAAGCGTCGACGGTGAAGGTAACGCGGTCGCCCTCCTTCACAGCACCTATGTCAGCCTCGTCCACATCGGCTACTACCTGCATGTTGGTCAGGTCTTTGGCGATGGTGAAGAGCTCAGGAGTGTTGAAACTGGCAGCCACGGTCTGACCTTCCTCCACGCTCTTCGAGATAACGATTCCGTCGATAGGCGAGGTAATGGTGGCGTAGCCTAAGTTGGTCTGCGCACGTTGCACCTGTTCCTTGGCTGTGGCCACCTGCTCCTTGGCCTGTCGATAGGTGAGGAGGGCGTTCTCATAGTCGTCGGCGCTGACGAGTCCTTTCTGGTAGAGGGTCTGATAGCGCTTCATGTTGGCGTTCTGGTAGTTGAGCTGACTCTGGGCGCTTGCCATGTTGGCCTTGGCGGTGTTGAGCTCGCTCAGCAGGTTGGTCTTGTCAAGTTCGGCGATGACCTGGCCCTTCTTCACCTGACTGTTGTAGTCGACGTAGAGTTTGTTGACAATACCAGATACCTGTGTACCCACGGTGACACTTGTCACCGCCTCGATGGTACCAGTGGCAGTCACGCTGTTCTGCAGGGTCTGCAGACTCACCTTCTCCTGTTTGAAGTTGATTTCTTCCTTTTCCTTTCCGCCTGAGAGTGCCCAGGCAGCCACGGCTATGATTACCACGACTGTCATGGCAATCCAAACTTTGCTTATCTTCAGCTTTTTCATATTGAATGTTTTTACCTTTTTACCTTTTTACTCTTTTACTTTTTTACCTTTTTACCTTTACAAGATTCTTCCTTGCTGATAGAACTTCAGCATGTCGAGGTTGAGGATGGCGAGATATTTTGCCTGCAACTCGTTCTGCTGTGCACGCAACAGGTTGTCCTTGCCCGTGCGAAGTTCCACGATGTTCTTCAGTCCTAAGCGGAACTGCTCGCTCAGCAGGTTGTAGCTTTCCTGTGCGCTCTCGCGGCTCACTTTGGCAGCCTGGTATTGGCTCTGGTTGGTGTTGGCCTGCAGCCAGTAGTTCTCGATGGTGGAGTAGAGTTGTGTCTGCTCGTTCTTCATGTCGAGAAGAATCTGTTGTTGCTGGATGCAAGCCTTGTTGACAGCTGTCTTTGTCTGTCGGTTGTCGAAGAGCGGAATGCTCACGCTGAAGCCACCGCCCACATTGAAGTTGTTCTTTATCTGTGAACCCCAACTGTTTGTATTCATGGAAGTTGTACTCGTAGACAAGCCTGCATTCAAACCGATGGTTGGCAGTTTGCCAGCCTTGGCTATCTTCACGTTCAGGTCGTTCTGTGCCAACTGGTTCTGATAGACCTTCATCTCGGGTCGACGGTCGAGAGCAGCCGTGTAAACACTTTGCAGGGCAGGAATCTCAGCCAGCGCCATCGCCTCGGTCGTGTTGGGCATCACCACGTCGAAAGCCTCTTCGTCGGTTATCTGCAACAGTTCCTTGAGTTGTCGCTTGTAGTTTCTCACATTGTTCTTTGCCTCCACAATGTTGTATTCATCCTGTGCTCTCTGAGCGGTGAGCTGAGCCAAGTCGGCTTTCGACATCTTGCCGATCTTCACCATCTCCTTGCCACGGTTCTCGTTCTCCAAGCTCGACTGATAGCTCTGCTGGTTCACGTTGATGGCCTCGGTGGAGTAGAGTATCTGGACGTAGAGCTGGGCTATCTGCTCCTGCAGTTTGGCTGCCTGTGTGGCAGAATCGAGTTGTGCAGCCTCGCCCGCCAGTTTGTTGAGCTTCACCTGCGCCTGTCGCTTGCCGCCGTCGTAAAGGGTGTAGTTGCCCATCACGCTGTACGTGCCGTTGTAGTACACCTTGTCGATGGAAGCCTTGGAGTATCCGTCACCAGAGATGCCGTCGGCCACCCATGGCGTTTAGTTGACATTCTGGTTGGTAGAAGCACTGAGCGATGGCAACAAGGCTGCCTTCGACTGCAGATAGTCCTCGTGGGCACTCTGTGCCTGCAGACGTGTTTTCTGCAACGAGATGTTGTTGGTCAGGGCGTAGTCGATGCAGTCTTTCAGACTCCATTGACGTGCCTCTGCCGAGAAGGGCATTGAGGCTATCATCAAGCCTACGATTGCCTTTGTGATTGTTTTTACTTTTCTCATCCTTAACCCGTTGGCGGAATTAATTTAAGTTGATAAATATGA
>ULYL01059309.1_pt1 | contig 11435 bp, 3 predicted proteins | sample 1962211 | NCBI WGS metagenome assembly ULYL01 (sample SAMEA4835864, study PRJEB28245) | human gut metagenome | biome: gut microbiome; material: fecal sample | place: Denmark | collected 2008
TTAAGCTGATTGTCAAGCTCAATGTCTTCAAGGTCGATTACGGTGTTTGGATCACCATTGCCCAGGTCAATACGCTGGTCCCGGTTATCAACATCGTAATCCGTACCGCTGTACGTTTCGATTACAGCCAAGTAATACGGAGTGGTGTTAGTGCCGAACGATATAGTCATTTCGCCGTTTTCGTTCAGCTTGAGATCTGTCGCTGATGTTTTGGTTGACGAAAGCCCTTTGTATGTATAATTACCGTTAGAACCGGTAAATTTTATATAGTATCCTGCCGGCGGATTCGAGGAAACACTTCCGCTGTAGCCAAGCACCTGCAGATTTACGGTAACTTTAGCATACTGTTCTTTGAGCTGTGCTTCTGTCAGATTGTCCTCATCAGAGAAATGTTTTCTTATAACAACAACAGGTGTTGATTTGTTTGTAAAAGATACGCTTTTTGTTTCGCCCTTATTGGCGATAGTGACCGTCTTTGTCTGCGTTTTCGGATTGTAACCGCTTGCGTTATTAATCTCTGTTACAGTGTATGTTCCCAACGGTAACTTGCTTACATTAAACTTACTGCCTCTAAGTTTCATATTATTTGCGGAAGTCTGAGTGCCGGCATAAACATACGCTCCTGCCGAGCCTGTAACCTTGATATACTTACCATTAGCGTCCTTGACAGTAAAGTAAACGTTTTTCTCAAGATTTGCTTTTTCTGAAGCTGACAGTGTAGTATCGGAAAGCCATACCTTCTTTATCTGAGCCGTACCGCTGTCCTCGCTGTTCATAAAAGACACGGACGATGTTTTATCTCTTGAGATGGTAATTGTCTGATATGCTTTGTTAACCGAATAGCCCTCCGGAGAGCCATACTCATACACGGTGTACTTTCCGGTCGGAAGGTCAGAAACTGTGAAAGTACCTGTACTGGGATTAACATACAGCGATGTAGCTTTAGTTGTTGTTCCGGCAAAAGAATATGAGCCGCTGTACTTCGTACCGTTGACAGTTATATATTTTCCGTCAGCGTTTTTGATGCGGAAATATATCTGCTTATTTCTTTCAACGTTGTTGCTTGCGGCTATGGCGTTACCGTTGGTATCAATCCAGGTCTTTATAACCTTGCCCGTACCGGTATTTCTCGTGTTTTTGAAAGTAACTGTTCCTGTGCCGCCTGCTGTTACTGTTACCGTCTTGCTGACACCGCCTGTACGGGTGTAATAGGGTATCGAGCCGTCCGAATTCTTTCCGTGTTCTGTAACGGTATACGTTCCTGCAGGTAACGATTTTACTAAAAAAGTGTTACTTGAGTTTAATTTGAACTGGCTCACGGAACCGCTTGCAGAGTAGGTATACGAGCCTGCCTTGCCAGTAGCCTTCACGGCCGAACCCGAACTACTCTTTACCGTGAAATAGATGTCGCTGTTATCGGCTTTCGTGCTTGAAGTATCGTGATTGTGTTCCCATACTTTTTTGATCTGAGCTGTGCCTAAATCGGAAGTTTTAAAGTTTGCGTAAAATCTTACAGGGTCATCAATACCGTCAGCCATTGTCTGAGAATCGCCGCCGCTTGATTTCCATACAACAAGCTGTTTTCCTGTAGAACGATTTGCCTTGTATATGCAAGCCTTAGTACCGCTTATCTTGCTTGTTGTGCTGAAAGTGTAGTCATATCCGCTCTTTGTTACTGTGACACCGGAAATGTTGAATGCACTTGCCGGCATATTGCTCTTGTTATTGTCCGGCAGTGTAATACTGTACTTTTTCGTTGAAGAATTATATTCCATTGTGTAAGTAGGAGCTTTAGACTTCATTTCATTAGTAAAGCTCGGCACAATTGAATATGCCTTCATCTTATTTAAGATATACTCATAGCATTTTTCAGCAGGTCTGCCTTTCAGCTGTTCATAATAAACAGTAGCAGGAGTACCCCACTTGTTCGCTTTTAAATCGCCCTTGTTATAGCCCGTTCTTAGCTGCTGCTGTATTTCCCATACGATTATCTGCGTAGCAAAAGAGAAATCATCGAGGTTCGTATTGGCAACAGGAGATTTTGTTACCTGACTGTTAAATCCTGAAATTAACGCTATTTTTAAATCTCTTTGTGCTTTTGTAGGCAACATAAGCATATAGTCATCACTTGATGCTTTACCAACATAGGAGCTTCCTGTGCTGTATGACACACCGGCTTCGATGCAGATTGCCTGCTGTGTCACGCCGTTCTTGCTGACACCGAGCTTTGCGTGATTGCTCTTTACTCTTGTAGCGGTAGCAACATCGCCGTCGGCTTTGTAATAGATGAATGTGTAATTACGCTTATCACCGTATGTTCCGTTGTCTGAGCCGATGTAGTTGCCGAGCATAGCCGCATAGACATTATCGCCTACTCCCCATTCTGACGCAAGCGTCTGAATCGGCAGAGCGACTAATGTCATAACTGCCGCAAGGAAAAGTCCGGTCAGCTTTTTGAATTTGTTTTTAAACATAACAACATTTGTCCTTTCTTGTTTGATTTTTTGAAAATATATATAAAAAAGCAGTCCTACGGGTGCGGACTGCTTTGGATTTTCATATTCAGTTAACTTTCAGAAAAAGAAAAAGAGCCTTGAAAAATCAAAGCTCTTTAAATATATATTCAGTTGTCACTGACGTGACGGTCCTCCTCTCAAGAAGTATATTGCATATCCTTCTATACTGTTACCGTTCTCGTCTTTCTTTAAATCCGGTATGGTTTCTATATATACATTGAAGTAGTGTCCGGATTTCATATGTCCACCTGTATAACTCGATTCTGCTTGTTCAGACACTCTCATACGGATAACATTGGGGTTTACACCTTTCCATATAACAAGTGGGGGAAACCACGAACTATCATCAGGAGTTGAATCTTCGGCAAGCACAAGACCGTAGTTGTTGATGGCATCATCTATAATGACCTGTCGGATTGCTTCAAGGTCGAATGGATACTCATATATGGACTTCGGCTTGCTTTCCTGTTTCTTCGTTGTTGTCTGTGAAGGCTTAGGTGCTTCAGCTTTCTTTGTGGTTGTTGTAGTCTGTATAACAATCTTGCTGTCGCTCAGATAGTCACCGTGTATAAAGCTACCGTCAGAGAGCTTATAATAGCCCGTGTTGGTCTTGGCTGTTACTGTCACCTTGTCGTTCACGCTGTACAGCTTTACGGTTTCTGCGCCGAGTACAGCTTTCTTACGGCTGTAGCAGTCGGTGTTGACGTACTTTGTGCCGCTTGCCTTTGTTTCTGTCCATTCGGGTGCAGGCTTTGTTGTGGCGGCGGTTGTTGTCGTTGCCGGCTTTGGCTTTGCCGTGGTGACTGCTGTAGCTGCTGTCGTTTCAGCCTTTTTTGTTTCCTGCGGCTTTGCGGTGGTCACTGCTGTGGTAGTCGCAGTCTGAGCTGTAGTCGCTTCGGCTTTCGGCTCGTCAATCCTATCCATCACTGTTCCCGTCACTGCCGGAGCGGTAGTTGTGGTAACTGCCGTTTCGGGTGCAGAGGACGTTGTGCTGCTTGCATTGCCTGCCGTGCAAGCACTGGTCAGTATTACGCTGATAAGGGTTATTGTTGCGAGTATGGTGTGGGTACGTTTCATTTTGGGGTCCTCCTTTGTGGGATTTGGTCTGTTTCTTACTTGCCGAGAGCCTGCTTTATCTGTTCTTCAGATAAGCCCATCGCTTTGAGGTTGGCGAGGATTTCGGCTTCTTTTCTTCTTTCGCCTTCCTTAAGTCCGATTGCTTCGCCCTCGGCTCTTGCGTGTGCCTTTTCGGTTGCTTCGATATGCAGAGCCTTTTCACGCATTTCAGAAAGTTCGATTGCTTTTTCTACATCGCTCATCTTTTTGTATATGACCTTAGTCTTACCGATGATAGCTATCCGATTTCCTTCATCATCGGTATACGTTATCATTTTCTCGTCTGTCATTGCTTACTTGCCGAGTGCCTGCTTTATCTGCTCTTCAGATAAGCCCATAGCTTTGAGATTAGCAAGGATTTCTGCACGTTCTGCAGCTCTTCCCTCGGCTCTTCCCTCGGCTCTTGCGTGTGCCTTTTCGGTTGCTTCGATATGCAGAGCCTTTTCACGCATTTCCGCAAGCTCTCTTGTCTTTTCGTCCGCACTCATCTTATGCAGTACAACTACTGCGTCCTGTATCTGCTTTACGCCTGTCTGCTGTAACATATCAAGTTCATCCTCCGTTTCCGCATTGATAAGTCTGAGCCATAGCTCCTGCTTGTTGTTCTTGTCGATATTCTTGCCTATTTTCTTCAGCTCGAAGTAATGAGCCGTGAATTTATCCGTAAGCTGTTCGTTTCTGCTGTCCTCTCTCATTGAGAACGATGAATGATATTCTTCGCAGTCAAAGAGATTGAAGTTGATGATATTTATCGAAATGCACTGGTTCAGCGAGCCGTACACCTCTCCGCTTTTAAGCTGACCGCTGTACAGCTTAGACAGGTAGTAGAGCGAACGGTCCTTGTAATCGCCCTCGTCTTTAATCTGCATTTCAACGTTTATCAGTCTGCCATTGGCTTTCATACGAATATCCATACGGCTGTATTTCTCGGTTATGCTGTCCGGCATTATCTCGGAATTGAGTACAACGAGGTTTTCTATCGAATCATACGGTATACCGAGCGTATCCGATAAGTAAGCCTGTAGTAAATGCTGATTTCCCTCGTCCGTAAACAACTTCTTGAATATTATATCCAGCTTTGCCTTTACTATATTTCTTGCCATTTGTGCATCTCCTTTCGATTCGGTACTATTTCCTCAAGTATATTGTAACATAAAAACGGACAAAAGTCCAGCGAAACACAGCAAAAATATATACAAAATATAGTATTGTTTTTTGTTCGTTTCGCCGATTTTTACAAACTTGTTACATTGTGCTACAGGTAGCACAAAAAAGAAATGCTGATTAACTTTCAGAAAAGAAAAAAGCGGCTGATTTCAGTCGCTCATATCCATATTCAATTAAAGTGTCGGGTACATATCATCTTTCTGAGAATTGCTTTTCGTATCAGGATAGAGTTTAGCATTCAGTTCATCTATCTGCCGAGCTTGCTTCCGAACTACTTTTTTAAGTTCAAGATTTGCTTCTTTTAACTCATTCAGCTTTTGAACCTGAATGTCTAAATCCATTTTTTCTTTGATATACGGATTGCCTGTTGCAAGCATTTTGATCTCCGCATAAGAAAGTGCAGTTTCGTCTATATCGTCAGCAGATCTTACCGGTGATTTACTTGTCATAATCTGACTGGCAAATTTTTGTTTGCCTTCAACGAGCTGATAAAGGTAAGCGTCAAAGGTTTGCTCTGTAACATACCTGTAGATTTCAACTTCAGGATTAGAGTTGCCCTGACGAATAATTCTTCCTGCTCGTTGTTCAAGATCTGACGGTCGCCACGGACAATCTATATCATGCAGAGCGATAAGCCTATCCTGAACATTCGTGCCGGCTCCCATCTTTTGAGTTGAACCGAGAAGCACTCTGACTTCGCCTTTGCGTGTCTTTTGGAATAACTCCTTTTTCTTAACATCGGTGTCTGCTTCGTGGATAAAGCGGACTTCACTTTCGGGAATGCCTCGCTCAATCAACTTCTTTCTGATGTCGTTATACACCGAAAAAGTGCCGTCGTTCTTTGGAGTAGATAGGTCGCAGAACACAAGCTGCGCTGATTTCTTGTCGGCTGTTTCTTCCCATATGCGATAGATGTTATCAATACAAGCGTTGATTTTACTGCCCTCAAAGTCGGGAAGCATCTCATTCAGCATACGCTGATCAAGCGCAAGTTTTCTGCCGTCATTTGTTATTTTCAGCATATTGTCTACACTGGCATCAACGTTTCCTTTTCGCACGAGCTCAGCACGTTCGGCGAGCTTTGCGACCATATCTTTTTGTATTTCTGACGGTTTTACAGCAACGTTATGAAAATTTGCTTTAGGAACCGGAAGCTCCAACATATCGGCTGTACGTATATCGGCAACTTCTTTAAACATTGACATAAGCTCCGGCAAATTAAAGAACTTAGCAAATCTTGTCTTTGCCCTGTAACCTGTACCCTCAGGCGTAAGCTCTATTGCGGTAACGGTTTCGCCAAAAGTAGAAGCCCAGGCATCAAAATGCTGTAGTTCGTTCTTTGCAAGGGTGTCATATTGTAAGTAACGTTGAATGGTGTATAATTCCACCATACTGTTTGAAATCGGAGTACCGGTCGCAAATACGGTTCCTCGACCGCCTGTAAGTTCATCAAGGTATCGGCACTTCATAAAGAGGTCGGAAGATTTTTGTGCTTCTGTTTGTGCAATACCGCCGACATTTCGCATTTTTGTGTAAAGGTAGAGGTTCTTGTAATAATGACTTTCGTCAATAAAAAGCCTGTCGACACCTAACTCCTCAAAAGTAACTACATCATCCTTGCGTGACTGATCGTTAAGCTTTTCAATTTTCTGACGAATAGCTTTTTTCGCTTTCTCAAGCTGTTTTATCGAGAAATTTTCTCCTCGATTGCGTTTTAATTCGGCAATGCCGTTTGTGATTTCGTTTTCCTGCTGTTCGAGAGAAGCTCTTTGACGCTCAATGCTCATCGGTATTTTTTCAAATTGTGAATGACCGATAATTACAGCGTCATAATCTCCTGTAGCAATACGACCACAGAACCTCTTACGATTTTTAGTTTCGAAGTCTTTTTTTGTTGCCACTAAAATATTCGCAGAAGGGTAAAGCTGCAAGAACTCGGCAGCCCATTGCTCGGTGAGGTGGTTCGGAACTACGAACAGCGACTTGTTGCAAAGTCCTAACCGCTTTGATTCCATAGCTGCGGCTACCATTTCAAAAGTCTTGCCTGCGCCGACTGCGTGTGCAAGAAGTGTGTTTCCACCATATAGAATGTGTGCGACAGCGTTTCTTTGGTGTTCTCTGAGCGTAATCTCAGGGTTCATTCCGCTGAATACAATGTGACTGCCGTCATATTCACGAGGACGAATTGAATTGAACCTTTCGTTATATAACTTGCAAAGCCGTTCTCTGCGTTGCGGATCTGACCAGACCCATTCCTGAAAGCCTTGCTTTATAAGCTCCTGCTTTGATTGAGCAATAGCCGTTTCTTTTTTGTTAAGCACCGGTTTTCTGCTTCCGTCAATATCTTCAACATAATCGAATATACGTACATCCTTTAAGTTCAATGTTTCTTCTATGATCTTGTACGCATTGATTCGAGATGAACCGTATGTGTTATAAGCCTTAACATTACTTCTGTCGTATGATTTCCCGTCAATGCTCCATTCACCTGTGTGCTGTGAATAGTGTACAACTATACTGCTTTTGACATAAGCCGGTGTATTTAAAAATTCGTGAACGAATTGCTGTACAACATCAATCGGTAACCAAGTCGAGCCTAACCGTACAGATATTTCGCTCGCTGTCAAGTCTTCAGGCTGAACCTTTCCTAACGCTTCAATATTAATGTTGAATGAAGAATCGGCTTCTGCAAACTTTTTGGCGATTGCAAGCTTTTCTCTGACATTGCCGGACAAATATTCATCTGCCATGAAATACTTAACTTGATTATCGTCATTTCCGTTATAAAGAGGGTTTAAAAAAATTACGCCTTTTAGATCGTTGAAAATCTCATCTTCCTCTTTTCCGGTCAGACGTTTCATGTATTCCATATCAATTATAGCTTTTTCGCCGATAGACACAGCGAGTGCTTCGCTTGCCGTATCGACCTGTGTAACAGGCTTATGCGGCATTATCGTTCTCTTAAAGAATATATCCGCTTTACGTTCAAAATCACCTTCATTGCCGATTATCTCAAGGGCAGATAAAAGTGCAAAAGAACTGTCATCGCCAAAAGCAGATTTGTTAGCTCTGCTGTTGATATGACCGTATTTTTTAACGTAAGTGTCGTAAACCGCATTAAGTTTTGCCTGTTCTGCCTTTATCTCTTCATCGGGATAGTCTTCTGATTGTAGTTCTATCAGATTGCGAACGCAATCTCTTATTCCGATCATACCCTTAATTCGGTTTTCAGCAGTTGCCGATACCTCTATAGGCGACATACGGGAATTTTCACGGAAATAGATTTTATCGTCCACTACCGTGTAAGAAAAATTTCTTACCGTAGGGTTGGCAGGAATCGAATTATCTTCTTCCTCAAGCTCATCGGTTACCTCATATTCGGAAATCTCTCCGTGTATATTTGCTACCGCTTCCGATAACAATTCTGAAAGATCGGCATTTTCAAACGGCACGCAGGTTACTTCTTCGCCAAAGCGACCGCTTACGGTTTTCATCTCGCCGAGTATCATTTCCGGATTCTGTACAAAATATGAGTTCATTGTGATACCGTTTTCGTCAGTGTCAAGATGAACCCAATCCCGTTCAATATCAACGAGCCTGTCACGCTTTTGCAGGAATAAAATATCTGACACAACCTCTGTACCTGCATTACCCTTAAAGGTATTATTCGGCAGTCTGATTGCGCCGAGGAGTTCTGCCCTTTGTGCTATATATTTTCTGACAGATGAATTTGTCTTCTCCATCGTGCCTTTACTTGTAACAAGAGCCATAATACCGCCGGGACGTAACTTATCCAAAGACTTTGCAAAGAAATAGTCGTGGATAAGGAAATTATACTTATCGTATCTCTTATCAAGCACCTTGAAATCACCGAACGGAACATTGCCGATAACTCCGTCAAAGAAGCTGTCCGGCACATTCACTTCTTCAAATCCCTGTGCCGCTATTGAAGATTTCTGATAAAGCTGCTGTGCAATGCCTGCCGAGATTGTATCAATCTCAACGCCGTAAATCTTTGTGCTTTTCATTGACTTTGGCAGCATACCGATGAAGTTACCGATACCGCAGGACGGTTCAAGCAGGTTGCCCTCCTTAAATCCCATCTGTTCCATTGCCTTGTATATGGCATTGATTACATCGGGAGGGGTGTAAAAGGCGGTCAGTGTACTTTCTCTTGCGGCGGCATATTCTTCGGGTGAGAGTATAGTATAAAGCTCCGCAAACTCATTTGCCCACGCTGAATTATTCTCGTCAAAGGCTTCGGGCAAACCGCCCCAGCCGACATATTTAGACAGGACGAGTTGTTCCTCGGGTGTGGCAAATCTGTTTTCAAACTCACATTCTTTGAGTACCTTTATTGCTTCTGCATTTCTACGAAAGCGTTCTTTCTTGCCTACTTGTTCAACGGGATTGGAACGCAAATCAAAGTTATTTCGCTCTGACATCGGAACATCGGGGTGCAAGTCAAAGCTCTTTACCTTTGACTTTTTCCTCTGTTCCCAAGCAGGAGCAACCGGTTTTTGTTCTTTGTCGGATATATCATCGTGGATTTCGATATTCGTGACTGTCGTATTGGTTTTACCGACATTTTCGATGAGTGCTTCCATTGTGGCGGAAGAGCAGTCGGAAAAATCCGGTGTTGTATGAAATTCTTTTTCTGCTTCTTCAAACCATTCTGTGCCTACATCTAAAAGAGTTTGATTTGCAATACTGCCGAGATAATCGAAGAAGTCATCTGCCGACTTGTGGCTTTGTGCCGCTTCTCTGATTTCATCAAAAGAGAGTGTATTCGTAACATACTGACCGCCGGCATTGCTATCGGGGTTGAAGTACATCCAAGTAACGCTTTCTTGTTCTCGGTCAATAAAAAAAGCATCTTCATATTCTGCTTCGGGTTCGGCTTTAGCATTAATTATTTCGGTACTTTCTTCAGGTAATGAAGTTACCTTCAAATGCTCATTTAGCGAGTTTTCTTTGATTTTTTGGTCGAATTCGGCTCTGTCATATTCTTTGTTGAAAAAAGGAGCGTTAGTATCACTGAGCATAACCCGTTGATCGTCTATTGCTGTAATACTGTATTCGGACGCTCCGATGAAAACGGTATCGCCAATTGTATACCGATACTTTGTATTATCGTTATCGGCAATTATCGCATTGTCGATTTCACGCTGAACTTCAAGTAAAGGAACGTATCCCTGCAATGACTTTAAGCTGCGGAAGAAGCTGATCACACCACCGTATCCGTCGCCTATATCCTGCCTTTCCGTTATGCTTTTGCCGTTTGGCATATTAACGGTGAATTTAGTTTTATCATATCCCAGGTAATTGTAATAACTCTCTTCGTCCTGTGCTTTCCACTCTTCGGCAGAGCCGTATTTCTCAATACCTATTTGCCAACCGTCTTGCTTTTCTCTGTCGGCTTGTTCCATAATTCGATCGAACTCTGCGACTGAATAGGTTTTGCCATCCTCAAAAGCGTTACTTTCGCTCCAGTTACAAGTAATCGTCACTGTATCTTTTGATAAAGTAGCATTACTGTTATCTTCCGGAGAAACAGAAAAAGCAGAGGCTTTTGTAACCTCTGCTTCATATTCTGCTATGAAAGCCGTTTGTTCATTGATTGACGGTAACGGCTTAATGTTGCTTAAACGCTCATTATTATCTGCTGAGTAACTATCTCTTGAACTTCGTGCCTGAGATTGTTCATCAGCTGAACCCATTTCATCATATCTTTCGCTTTCAGCTCTTCTGTCAGCCCCTGTTTTACCGACATCTCTTTGATCAGCTCGTCCTCCAGTTTGAGCGCTCTCTGTTCCGTTTCTGCGAGGTACTGTGTTAACTGACAACTCGTCATCAGATTGTAGTACATTATCTTGTGGTGCTGCTTCAGATATTCCTTTTTCATCTGTGCCCATTTGCCGAGTGTTACCTCCTGCTGTTCCGGTAATGAAAGATCCGGAATCAGATAGTCGCCCTGCATTGTGTAAGTGATTTCTTTCATAATTAGAACTCCTTTCGCTATTATAGCTTATATTGTTGTCAGGCATTATCGCCTGTTGATTTTCCTTTTCAATTGCACGAACCGTTTTTGCGACTACACCGAGTCCCATTTTGGCTATATCGCTTGTGGCATATCCGATAGAGTTCAACAATTCATGTGTGCTGAAATATTCTATACCCTCAAAATCGGATTCGGTTAACCCACTGTCTGCTCCAAGACGTTCGGAAATCATATACACTACGCTGTTTTTTACAAGTCGTTTGTATATTTCTTCAGCTTCATCAGTACTTATATAGTCTATTTCACTGCCTGTTCCGTTTCTGATAAAATTATAGATATAGTCATCTATGTTGTCATCCACTGCATTAGATACGCTTTCTTTAATTACGCTTTCAAGACTATCCAAGTCGCTTAATGTGCCAAATGTATTTTTTAATGCTTCCGTAACATCGCTTTGATATTCGTCAGACATTTTCCATACCGGAACTTCTCTTGACCGTTTTGTTCCGTGTGTATCGGTGATGTCAAAGTAGTATTTAAGTCTTTGGCTTTTGCCCGAAGAATCCTCAAATACTGCGATGCCTTTTGCACCTGTGTTGACCCATCTGCCGAATGCTGTGTTCCAACGTTCGATT
>ULYL01041766.1_pt1 | contig 11434 bp, 11 predicted proteins | sample 1962211 | NCBI WGS metagenome assembly ULYL01 (sample SAMEA4835864, study PRJEB28245) | human gut metagenome | biome: gut microbiome; material: fecal sample | place: Denmark | collected 2008
GCGCCTGCGCGGCGCTTAAGCCCGTCTCGGCGTCCGCCTCCAAAACGGGGATCTCCTGCCGCTGCGGCCCGTCCGGCTCCTTCGGTTTTCGTTTCAGGAATGACGCTGCCACAAATGCCGTCCTCCTCCAAGTAGTTGCTGATATCATATCACATCTGCGGCAAAATTTATCAACAAACTGTATATTTTCAGAAAATCGTAAGAAATCATGCACCGGACGGGGAAATTCCGATACCGCCGATACTGCTTGCGGAAAAAGATCAGCATTTGATCGTGATTGCTCTTGTAATCAGCAAGTACGCTCGCTTGCCTTACATATGGAGACGTCCGTTTGGATGCGGGAAAGCGCGCGATAGGGAAAGGGCGGTTCTGGCGGAAGGACGTCTGGCGAGGATGGAGAAACAGAACGCTTCTTTCAAATTCATGTTTCTTCACCTCTTGCTTCGCCGTGCGTCGCTGGAGCGGAAAATCCGCAGTGTTATCCGAATAACGTGTTTTACTTGAAACTATTTGCGGATTGGGTATAATGGAATGGATAAAACCGGTAGCCGGGGAGGCAGCTATGGAATACTATGCGAAATCCGAAAATCTGCAGGGGCATCAGGAAACTGTGAAGGAGCATTTACAAAAGGTCGCTGCGCTTGCGCGGGGGTATGGGGAGGCGCTTGGCCTTGCAGATGCCGCAGGACTGGAAGGGCTGGTACATGATTTTGGAAAGTATACCAAGGCGTTTCAGGATGTGTGGAAAGGCAAACAAACAGGCGTTGACCATGCGATAAGCGGGGCCTGCTTTCTGGAATGCTGCTATAGGGGGAGACCCGGCAGCCGTCCTGTGATAGAGGCGGTCAATGGACACCATGCCGGTCTTGTGGCCTACGATATGATAAAGGCGGAGCTGCACGCGATTGCAGATGATCGTAAGCAAGCCCACGGAAACGCCGGAAAAACGCCCTCGATTGAAAACGCAGCGCAGCTGAAAGAGGCAAACGCCGCGTTTCAAAAGGATTTTCCTGATTTCAGACTGCCAAAGCTTCCGATACCTCCTGCCGATGAACTGGAATCCATGCTGTATACCAGATTGCTGTTTTCCTGTCTGGTGGATGCAGACTACACGGCCTCTGCAATGAATGACGACAGTACATACCTTGATCGTGCGGAGGACTGCTATTTTGACCCGCAGGCGCTTCTGGAAACACTGTACGCCTATTGCGGCAGCATCCGGCAAGCCTCCACTGCGGACAAAACCTTGAATCAGTACCGGGATCAGGTCTTTGAACAGTGTGGGAAGATGGGTGATAAGCCGGAGGGATTATATACGCTGACGGCGCCTACCGGAACCGGAAAAACGCTGGCGCTGCTGCACTTTGCGCTGCGGCACTGCCTGAAGCATGGGAAAAAGCGGATCATTATTGTCCTCCCGTTTTTGACGTTGGCGGAACAGAATGCAGATACGTATGCTAAAATCATTCCAAACGTGCTGGTCGACCATAGCCAAAGTGATTTACCGGAGGAGGCCCGGGAGCTGGCCGCCAGATGGAGCGCTCCGGTCATCATCACCACGTCTGTCCGTTTTTTTGAAGCGCTGTTTTCAGACCGCCCGACCGTTTGCCGAAAGCTCCACAACATTGCAGGCAGCGTTGTGGTATTTGACGAGGCCCAGAGCCTGCCTGCCAGTCTGACCTCCGCCACGCTTCGCGCAGTGAATGCGCTGTGCAGCCGCTATCACACGACCATGGTATTCTCCACAGCGACGCAGCCGGATTTTGCCGCGCGAAAGGATCTGAATTGGACGCCCTGTGAGATCCTTCCGGAGCACAGAAAATTGTTCGAGGCTCTGAAGCGGGTGAATGTGGAATGGCGGATCGGGAATGAAACGCCCCTCGAAGCCATTGCGGAGGAAATGGCGGGCTGTGCGCGGGTCTGCGCCATCGTCAATCTGCGCCGTCACGCCCGGCAGATCGCTGACGTACTGTCACGGCTTTGCCCCGAAGACACGGTTTTCTTTCTTACCACGGACCTGTGCCCCGCGCACCGGAGCCGGCAGATCGAGCGTATCCGTCAGCGGCTAAGGCAGAAGCTGCCCTGCCGGGTCGTGGCGACCCAGTGCATCGAGGCTGGGGTAGACCTTGACTTTGAAACGCTGTATCGCGCCCTTGCTCCGCTGGATTCCATCATTCAGGCTGCCGGACGCTGCAACCGGAACGGCTGCGGTTCTATGGGGCAAGTGATCGTATTTCGCCCGGAGGACAGCCGTATGCCGTATCCTGACGGCTGGTACAACAATGCTGCGGTCACAGTACAGGAAATGAATCCGCCGTTTTCCATCCATGATCCGGAGAACATCCGGGAATACTACCGGCGGCTGTTTGACGGCACGGTCGATAAACCGGAGCTGACGAAGGCAATCGACGCACGGGCCTTTGCAGAAACGGCGGCGCAATACAAGCTGATCGCCAGTGCCGGTGCGCAGGTCATTGTTCCCTACGCCGCAGAGCGGAAGCTGTATGAACAGATCGCAGAGCAGCTGCGAACGCAGGGCGTCACCGGCGCGCTGCTGAAGCAGGCAGCGCCGATCACCCTGACCTGTTTTGCAAAAAATCTGGCCCTGTATGCCGAGCAGATTCCGTTTGCCCGCCGTGGCAGAGAACAGTCTGCCGAACAGGCCGCAGGCAGCAATGTCTATCTGCTGTGCCCGCAGTATGAGGACCTGTATTCTGAGCAGCTGGGCCTGCATTTTCCGCAGGAAGAGCGATTTGATTCTATATTTTGAAAAAAAAGCACACTGGTTGTCCGGATTATTGGACAGCTGGTGTGCTATTCTATTTTTGGAAAAAACTATTGACATCCATTTCACGGTTTATTATACTATACATGACAGCTTACACTAAGCTGATGAGTAGAAATAGGTATAGTATTATTTGAATGCTCTGCCCGTAATCCGGAGCAGAGCGAACAAATCATGGAGGTGAACATTATTTGAAAGAAATCACAATCGAGGTCTGGGGAGATTTCGCTGCTTTCAATGCTCCATACAGCAAAGTCGAGCGGCTGACCTACCCCTTTCCAACCCCATCAGCCGCCAGAGGGATTTTTTCTGCAATTTATCTAAAAAAACGGGAGTTCCGCTGGCAGATCAACCGCATTGAGGTATTGAACCCCATCCGCTATATCAGCTTCAAGCGCAACGAGGTCAAATGTACCGTCGGTTCGGAGCCGATCTCCACCGAGGAGGAGCGAACGCAGCGGCAGACGACGGCGCTGCAGGACGTCCGCTACCGGATCGCGGCGTCGATCATTCCCCGCCCGGCTTTTGTGGGAAAAGAGCCCCAGCTGTATGAACAGGCGCTGCGGCGCATCCGAACGGGAAAATGTTTCCATCAGCCGGAGCTTGGAATGCGCGAGTTTGTCTGCTATTTTGAGGAGAGCGACGGGACGCGTTCGCCTATCCAGCAGTCGATGGACGCAGGGCTGATGGTCTACGACCTGTTTGCGCCGGATGATGTGGAGGTCACGAAAAAGACGAAGATCAAAATGTCCCTGTTCCACGCGGTCATGGAGAACGGCGTGATTCTGATCCCGCCCTATGACAGTCCGGAGGTTCTGAAGGGGGAAGGCCTATGCTGAAAGCACTATATGACTACGGAGTACGCCGCCAGCTGGCTTTGCCGCCGGGATTCGCGGGGAAAACCATGAAGGCATATATTTCCCTCTCTGAAAGCGATGACCATGTCAGCGTCTATCTGGGTGGAAATGAGCCTGTTCCATGCCCGGATATCGGCAGTCTGGCCAACGGCAAGGATAAGAGCAATGTTCTTGCAGAGAAGCGCTCCGTCGTCATTCCCGAGGAGCCCGGAAGCAAAAGCACATTCTTTTTGGAGGCACTCCGCAGCGCGGCAGAGGAAGAACCGCAGCTAAAGGTCTGCGTCCGTGCACTGGAAACGCCTGAACTTGCGGCGGCGGTTCGCGCAGAGCTGGATCGGGCCAAAATCAAGCCGGGAGATCGGATCTCATTTCGGGTCAACGGGCAGTCTATCCTGCAATCGGAAAAACTTCGTACATGGTGGAAGTCCTACCGAAAGCAGTTTTTTGCGGCGGACGAACGCCCATCCGCCCTGTGCCTGATCACCGGCGAACCGACGGTTCCCATGACGACGACCACGCCGATACAGGGCCTGCGAGTCGTCGGAGGGCACGCGAGCGGGGATGCGCTGATTTGCTTTGACAAGACGGCATTCTGCTCCTATAACCAGAAAAAAGCGGCGAACGCACCTGTTTCGGAAGAGGCTTTCAGCGTTGTGAAGGCTGCGCTGGATGATCTTTTGAAGGATGCGCCGATCCTTGCAGGAATGAAATTTGTCCACTGGTTTGACCGCGAGATTCCACAGGAGGATGATCCGCTTTATACTGTGGACTTTGGTTATGATCTGCCGGAGGATGAAACGGACGAGGAAGCAGAACCGGAAGCCGCCGTCAACGAGCTGACAGCGCGAAATCAGGCGAATCAAATTCCGGAAAGCGTCTATTCCGGGCAGCCTGTTCCCGATTTGGACAACGTATCCTACTATATTCTGCTGCTGTCCGGCGCAAACAGCCGCGTTATGATCCGCAGATATGACAGAGGCAGCTATCCGGATCTTCGCCGCAATCTGGGACAATGGTATGCCGATCTGGCACTGACCAATCAGGGCGGTACCGGAAACATCAGGCCTGTGAAGCTGGCTGCTCGTCTGCTTCGTCTTTTAAAATTCCAGAAAACCGACAGCCGACCCTTTGAGCGGCTGTCAAAGGAGCTGGCCGGGATCACCCCGGCGGTCGTGCAGGCGATTTTGTCAGGCGGATGCCTGCCGGATGCCGTCGCGGCAAAGGCGCTGGCCTATATTCGCTCGGAGCTGCTGTCGAACGACGACAGCGACACGCGAAGCACCCTGCCCAACAGTCTGGCCTGCCAATGGCTGAAGGTCTGGCTGCTCCGGAAAAATCGAATCCATCATCAGGAGGGAACAATTTTGGAAGCATACAATCTGCATCTTCGCAATGCCGCATATCATTGCGGCGGATTGATGGCCGTATATGCGGCCATCCAGAAAACGGCCATGCCGGACGTCAATACCGGTATTGTGGAGCGGTATTACGCTTCCGCCATCCAGATGCCCGCTCTGGTCATCGGCCAGCTCAGCAGCCGCTCGAATCACCATCTGGAAAAGATCGAAAACGGGTGGCTCGCTGATAAATACCGCGAAAAGCTGCAGGAGATTTCCGTCGCGCTGGGAACGTCCATTCCTGCTACGCTGAATCTGGAGCAGCAGTCCTACTTTGCACTGGGCTACTATCAGATGGGAGCGAAGCTCAATCAGGAAAGAAACAGGAATATCGCCGCCGCCAGAGAAAAGACCGGCGCGGCAGAAGAATAAGAGGAGGAGTATCTTATGGCAATTCAGAACCGATATGAGTTCATGTATTACGTTGCGTGCACAAATTGTAACCCGAACGGAGACCCGGACATGGGCAATATGCCCCGGCTCGATCCGCAGACTATGCAGGGCTTCATCACCGACGCTGCAACCAAGCGCCGCATTCGAAATTACGTGGAGCTGGCCCATCAGGGCGAGCCCGGCATGAACATCATCATCCAGCAGGCAACCAACATCAACCGCCATATCGCGGAGGCCAAGCGGGCAGCCGGTGTTGAAGACTGCGCAAAGGCAAAGGAAGCCGTTTACGCGGGCAGAAAAAAGGCCTGTGAGCTGTTCTACGATGTACGTACCTTCGGCGCAGTCATGTCCACAGGCCCCAACGCGGGGCAGGTGCGCGGGCCGGTGCAGATCACCTACGGAAAAAGTCTGGACGCCGTTCTTCCGCTGGACATTTCCATCACCCGTATGGCGGTCGCCGACAAGGTAAAGGATGGCGCTACAGTAGAGGATTACGCGGCATGGGAGCAGGAGCAGCCGGAGGACAAGCTTCGCACAATGGGCCGCAAGCAGATCATCCCCTTTGGCCTGTACGAGGTTCGCGGCTTCGTCAGCGCCAACCTTGCTGAAGAGACCGGGTTTGATGACGAAGATTTGAATGTCCTGTTTGAAGCCATTCTGAATATGTACGAGCATGACCACTCCGCCAGCAAGGGCGAAATGGCCGTCGTTTCTCCGCTGATTATTTTCAGGCACGTTGGCACGGATACCGACGCGGCGCAGAGAATCCGTCAGGCCAAACTGGGCTGCGCCCCGGCCCACAAGCTCTTTGATCTGGTCAAGGTCACGAAAAAAGCTTCCGTTTCCTATCCCAGAAGCTATCGGGATTATGACGCGCTTGTCTCTCTGGACAGGGTTCCCAAGGGCGTGCAGATCGGGTTCAAGCCAAGCGCCTTTGAGCCGGTAGTCTGGGACGCGCTTCCCGCAGACGAAGACTGGTTCTGCCATGGATGAGTGGGAGCCGATTCCTCTTTCCCGACTGTCTCACGCAGGGTTCTGCCTGCGTCGGGCTGCACTGCTGACCAATGAGCAGGTCTGGGCGGAAAGTGCGGATACTGCAAAAGGACGCTCTGAGCATGAGCGGGTCCACACGCAGCGGATAGAACGCCGGGGCGATTCAGCAAAGCTGTATGAGTTCCCTGTATTCTCCAAAGCTATGGGAGTTTCCGGGAAATGCGACTGCATAGAAGCGGAAGCATCCGCCCAGGGCTGCATGATCCCTGCGCTGGATTTCCCGGTCAGGCTGTATCCGGTTGAGTACAAGCACGGAAAACTCCGCGCAGAACAGGAATATGAGGTTCAGCTGTGCGCGCAGGCCATGTGTCTGGAAGAAATGTTCCAGACACAGATCCCGGAGGGCGCCATCTACTACATCACATCGCACCGCCGCTATCCGGTCTCTTTTACAGCGGAGCTCCGCAGTCTTGTAAAGGAAACAATCGAAAGGATCGAGGCGTTTCGCCGAAGCTTTTCGATCCCGCCGGCGGAATACGGGGCGAAATGCAAGGCGTGCTCCCTGCGGGAGCACTGCCTTCCCAGCGTGCAGCGATCCGCGTCCGGCTACTGTATGCAGCTGCGCAAAGAGGCCATGCACGAGGAGGATGTCCCATGAAAAAGCTGCTGGAGACGCTCTATATTACAACGCCTGAAAGCTATCTGTTTGAGCGGAACGGGAATATCTGCATCTCCATCGGCGGTGCAGAAAAGGCCGCTGTTCCAATCACACAGGTGAACTCCATCGTTCTGTTCGGAAAGAACACACTCTCAACTGCGTTGCTCTCATTTTGCTCCCAAAACGACGTGACGATTACATTTCTCAGCGAGAACGGCTTTTTTCTGGGGCGGCTATGCGGCCCGGTCAGCGGAAATGTGCTGTTAAGAAAGCGCCAGTATGAAACACTGGCAGATACAGCCTTTGCAAACCGGTTTGTCAAGGATCTGCTGTTCTGTAAGCTGCGAAACAGCAGATCTGTGTTGGTGCGGTATGCCCGTACTGCCTCTGATGAAGCAGAAAAGAGCGGCGTTGCTGCGGCGGCAGCTGATTTGACCGCAATCGCAAATCGTCTGGATGACTGTACGGACATTGATTCCATGCGCGGAATCGAGGGCGCAGCTGCGTCTGTCTACTTCTCTCGCTTTGACGATCTGCTCTCCAGTCCGAAGGGATACCGCTTTGAGACGAGAAGTCGGCGTCCGCCGCTGAACGAAGTCAATGCGGTGCTGTCTTTTGTCTATACGCTGTTGGCACATGACGTTCGATCTTCGATGGAAGCTGTGGGGCTGGACCCTGCCGCCGGGTATCTGCACACCCTTCGCCCGGGGCGGCCATCCTTTGCGCTGGACATCATGGAGGAGCTGCGTGCGCCCCTGTGCGACCGGCTGGTCATTTCCATGTTCAACAGGGATCAGTTTCAGACGCAGGATTTTACGACAGACTTTGAAGCGGTATACCTCAGCGAGAAAGGGCGGCGAAAGGTTCTTGAACAGTGGCGGGCCAGAAAGCGCGAGTCCATTCAGCACCCGTTTTTGAAGGAGAAAGTTCCCATTGGGATGCTCCCATACGTACAGTCTATGCTGTTTGCCCGTGTGCTGCGCGGGGATCTGGATCGATACCCGCCGTTTGTGTGGAGGTCATGACATATGATGCTGGTCGTAACCTATGATGTGGACACATCGGATTCTGCCGGGCAAAAGCGCTTGCGGAAAGTAGCAAAGATCTGTGAACGACACGGGATGCGTGTTCAAAACTCCGTGTTTGAGGTGCTCGTGGACGCTGCACAGCTGGTCGTGCTGAAACAGGAACTGGGAAAAGCTATCGATATGGAGCAGGATTCTGTCCGCTTTTATCGACTCGGCAATTCATACGAGAACCGGATCGAAAGCATGGGACGCAAGCCCCTCGTGGAAGCAGGAAGTGCCTTGATCTTTTAACGCCAACCCCTGCCGTACACATTTTTGCGGCAGGTTGGCGCATGAAATCCATGCAAGATATACAGCTTTTGGATCTCTTCTTGGAAAACCAAAGGAAGCCAGACATAAAACTGTATCATCTTTCGGCAATTTGCCGCAAAACCTCATGACGGACTTGTGGAAAATTGCTGTCGCCCCTCCCGCAGGGGCGTGAGTAGAAATGAGCAGGACGCTCACCCCGTCCGCGACAGGGTTTGTCGCCCCTCCCGCAGGGGCGTGAGTAGAAATCGGGCAGCTCTACGCCGAGGGCGGCGAGGCCGAGACGTCGCCCCTCCCGCAGGGGCGTGAGTAGAAATTGCCAGGCCAGCGCGGCCTCATGGCCGGCGGTGACGTCGCCCCTCCCGCAGGGGCGTGAGTAGAAATCGGCAGCAAGGTTGTCATGTTCGCCGTCGGCGCTCCGTCGCCCCTCCCGCAGGGGCGTGAGTAGAAATAGGTAAAAAACGAAACCGAGCGGGACGCAATGTCGTCGCCCCTCCCGCAGGGGCGTGAGTAGAAATAGGGGCTGACGACTCTGTCACCTTATAGTTGTCCCGAAGGTCGCCCCTCCCGCAGGGGCGTGAGTAGAAATACTACGCCCTTTTGGCTTGCTCCCGGCCTCTTTTTGTCGCCCCTCCCGCAGGGGCGTGAGTAGAAATTCACTGTCATCGCAGATTTCCTCCTTTAAGGAGTGTCGCCCCTCCCGCAGGGGCGTGAGTAGAAATGCGGATGGCCTTGACAATGCCCTGATCCGTCGTGGGTCGCCCCTCCCGCAGGGGCGTGAGTAGAAATAACTCCGGCGCGGCCATTAGGCTGCGCTCCACGTGTCGCCCCTCCCGCAGGGGCGTGAGTAGAAATTCGGGGATGATGCGGAAGCCCTGCTTGTAGGCGATGTCGTCGCCCCTCCCGCAGGGGCGTGAGTAGAAATTTGAATTACGGCCGTGCGAAGGAGTACGGGCAGATCGTCGCCCCTCCCGCAGGGGCGTGAGTAGAAATTGTGCCAAGCTCCGACAGCCGCAGCTTCAAAATTAAGGTCGCCCCTCCCGCAGGGGCGTGAGTAGAAATATTTTCGTCGTAGTAGTTGTACGCCGTGTATGCTGTCGCCCCTCCCGCAGGGGCGTGAGTAGAAATTGAAGAAGACAAGTTTATACTGAAACTGCATTATCTTGGTCGCCCCTCCCGCAGGGGCGTGAGTAGAAATATTCCTTCGGCAGCGCCGCCGTTTAGACGGCGGCGGTCGCCCCTCCCGCAGGGGCGTGAGTAGAAATTTCGTCAGCCCGTCCCAGTCGGATGAAAACGCGAATGTCGCCCCTCCCGCAGGGGCGTGAGTAGAAATGTCGATGGTGGCGGCCCACTCGCGGGAGCTGGGCCAGTCGCCCCTCCCGCAGGGGCGTGAGTAGAAATGTGCAACAATGCGGGGACGCGAACGGACGCGGCAACGTCGCCCCTCCCGCAGGGGCGTGAGTAGAAATCGTGTGACAGCCGGTGTGCCTGTCCGCGCAGCCCTGTCGCCCCTCCCGCAGGGGCGTGAGTAGAAATCTTCAACGGCTTTCTGTATGATTGCCGCTTGCAGCTCCGTCGCCCCTCCCGCAGGGGCGTGAGTAGAAATCCGTCGAATCGCAGGCCAAATGAAACGTTCACTCCGTCGCCCCTCCCGCAGGGGCGTGAGTAGAAATGTCGCTTTCGTCAAGCTGTTTGAACTCCTCTGCGTCGCCCCTCCCGCAGGGGCGTGAGTAGAAATGACCTCGACAAAGCTGAACCTTTTGCAGCTGGTCGTCGCCCCTCCCGCAGGGGCGTGAGTAGAAATGTACTCGACCCACGGGAGCTTTCCGTGCTTCTTGTCGCCCCTCCCGCAGGGGCGTGAGTAGAAATTCCAGCTTTTTGCGAAAATTTTTCAATTCCTGAAATCGTCGCCCCTCCCGCAGGGGCGTGAGTAGAAATAGAACGCCGAGCTTCGGCTGCTGCTGCGGCATTTGGTCGCCCCTCCCGCAGGGGCGTGAGTAGAAATGCAGACCGATTTTGCAGAACGGCTCGGCACGACGCGAGTCGCCCCTCCCGCAGGGGCGTGAGTAGAAATGGTGTACTCGCGGAGAAATTTCACATCCTGACCAGCACTGGAGCGCTGAATCTCCAGTTATTTGACTGCAAATACGAGGATGTCCGAAAGGCAGCCGTCTTGCAGACGCTTGAGGCAATCTTCTCGAAGCATTGACACGGAAAACGAAGAAAGGAAAAAGAGGAAAAAGATGACCAGACAATATCAGATTCAAAAAATCACCGGGAAACCGGACTGGAATAAGATCGAAAAAGCGCCGATCGACCAGAAACTGTGGCTACCCTGTGAGCAGATCAGCGCCTACGCGCAGCTTGCGTACGATGACAGCCGGTTGTATGTGCGCCTTCACGCGGAGGAACCAACGATCCGCGCAGAAAATACCGGCATGCTTGACCAGCCGTGTCAGGACAGCTGCCTGGAGTTTTTCTTCAGCGCCGCAGAGCAGGATGCGCGATATATCAACATTGAGCTGAACCCCGGCCTGTGCATCTATTTCGGATTTGGGACCGGAAGAGAGGATCTGATGCGGATCCTGCTTCCGGACGGCGCAAAGACCTTGCATGCAGCCAGCGAAAGAACGCCCAGTGGCTGGGATGTGACGTATGAGCTTCCTTTTCAGCTGCTGCGGCTGTTCTTCCCGGATTTTGCTCCGTCCGGAACAATCCGGGGCAATTTCTACAAATGCGGCGATCTGACCGTGCAGGAGCATTATCTTGCGTGGAACCGCGTGGACGCGGAACGGCCCGATTTCCATCTTCCGAAGTACTTTGGAGCGTTGATTTTTTCTGAATAAGCAAGCAGCCCAGCTCTGAATTCCGAGTCGGGCTGTTAAAGATGGCGGCATCTCATTGTATCAATGGGATGCCGCCGTTTTGCTATCATACAATACACCTCCATTCTCAACGCCCTTTTTGAGCGCAAAAAAGGCGCTGGTCATTGGTTCGTGAAAACCAACAATCCA
>ULYL01012495.1_pt1 | contig 11390 bp, 7 predicted proteins | sample 1962211 | NCBI WGS metagenome assembly ULYL01 (sample SAMEA4835864, study PRJEB28245) | human gut metagenome | biome: gut microbiome; material: fecal sample | place: Denmark | collected 2008
TTGGCATAGCGATTCTCCAGCGGAGCGAACTCCGAGGTGATGTCCCTAGCCACCAGGCGATTACCCTTGACATCAAACTCGCTCACCTTGCCATTGTTGCACATCACCACCGTGCCTCGGTGATAGACATCACAAAGTCCGAGGTCGGGAGCATTGGAAGGATAAGAAGTGCTGAGCACGCTATTCACCTCTCCCTTCTCATTGAAGCCGATACGGGTGAGGCGATTGTAGGTCACCATCCATAGATTGCCCTTGCTGTCGCAATACATTCTCACGCACCGCTCCTTGAAAGTCTGCCCCAAGAGATTGCGCACTTGCTCATTCTCGCAAGGAGGCTCCACGGGCTGCAAGGTGGTGAGGTCGAGCACCTGCGGTCCTTCCTCAAACGCTATCCAGAGTCGCTTGAAGTGGTCTTCATACACGCTTCGGCAGCTGTTGCTTCTCAATCCGATGCGCTGGGTGCCCAACCCGAAGTTGACAAAGTTATAACCATCGTAGCGCACCAATCCTCCGCCGTGCGTACTGATCCACACGAACCCGAAGGAGTCTTGGAAGATGTCGTCGGCGAAGTTGTTGGGCATGCCCGAAGCCATGTTGAGATAGCTTACGTTATACATACCGGGCATTCCACCTTGAGCCATACTGCCCAAGGCTATCATCCATAAGACAACGAAGGTGAATAACTTTCTAATCATGATTGATGATGAGATCATTTGCCTATGGGATGGGCATATACTTTTAACTTATTCATTATCTTACTGTTTCTCTTTTCTATCTTCAAACTTAGCATAGACAACCATTCCAAGCCCTAATAGAGCAAGAGCAATATACATACTATAAAGACTCCAATTCATAATATATCTCCTTTTAATTTAATAATCAGTTTTTATCTCTTTTCAAGAAAAAGACGCCTATGCCAAATAGTAATACCATAATCAATATAGCACCTACTACCGACATAACGGTATCAACCTTGACGAACATATTCGTCAAGATAAATGCTGTTACTATATACTTCGCAACATCCAAGAACCATTTCCCGATTTCTTTGTTCATCTTTACGATTTCAAAACTTTGCTGCAAAAATACAAAGAATAAATGAAACGAAAGAAAAAATTGGCAAATAAATAGATACACAATGGGAGATAAGCGCAAAGAAAAGAATGAAAAGCACTTAAAAAGAAAAAAAGACCACCCATTACAGGGTGGCCTTATGCCAGGTATTCGAGACCTCATCATACTCGATGTAGCCTCTGTGTTTCCATACTCGCAAGGTGGACTTGCCATCTCCCCTCCTACCTTGCATCGCCCGTATGCTCACAAACTGATCGTAGGTGAACTCGCTAGGCAAGAGGGCTAGGAGATTCTGCGGTGCAGCACTCACCTGCTCCTCCTCGGCTAGGATTTCCTCCTCCAGCTGCTTGCCGAAGAAGCGCATCTTGCACCATAGGTCCATCTGCTCGCTCCATCTCACGTAGTCGGCGATATCCTTCGACCACTTGCAGCCCCCTGCCACATAGAGCACCATCGCCTTGAGGTAGGCTATCACGTTGGCACGATAAGAGAGGATGCGGTAAGCCTCACTCTCATAGAGCGTGGCACGACGGTCGTTCTCGGCAGTCAACTCCTTGGCTAGCTTCAACGCCTGCGGACACTCGACAAGACCGTTTGTCGCACCCAGACGAAGGAGATAAGGACGAAGTTCTTCGGTGAACTTGTCATCATAAATGCCAAAGACAGGAAGCGTGGGTTCGAGGGGCTTGATGATGGTGGAGAGATAGAGACGGGAGAGCGTTCCATCGTTCACTGCCTTCTGGAAGAATCGATGGGCATTGGGGATGGTGGTCGAGGCATTGAAGTTCCATCGCAATGGGGCTATGCCCGTGATGGCGTCCACGCCCACACGCTCCTGTCCGTGATCAGCATTGTCGAAAGCCTTGCGGATGAGGATGCTCACCTCATCGATGGTTCCCCTGGAGGTCACCTTCTTCAGTTGCTCCACCTCATCCACACGTGTATAGACGAATCGCTGTCCGTTCTCATGAGCATCCACCACACGCTGGTTGAATACGGCATCGGTAAGGTTGTCGATGAGTATCTGTATGCAGATGTCGGCAGGTCGAGGGTCCTTCGCCTTGGTCTTGTTGGGTGGATTCTTGCGCTTCCACTCCGCCTCACGCAGTCGGTTGGGCTTGTCGGTCTCCTTGATGTCGGCGAGGATGATGTCGATCGGTTTCTTGATGGCTCCCTTGCCCACGCTCATGGGGGCTATTCCCCTTCATTTCCAAGAAAGCACGCATAAAAATGACGAGACTCCCAAGAAGAAACACCGCTGAGACGAAGCCCCCCCAGATGCTCCTGGCATTTGCGGTCGTTAGCATGGGCGTGCTCCTCGTCTTCGTCTCCTTCAGCGTACCGACCACTGGCATCATCGACGCCAGCGTACTCGCCGCCTTTGGCGAGATGCTCACCTTCGCCGGCTCCCTCATCGGCATCGACTACCACTACCGCTACAAGAGCGAGAGGTATGGCGAGAGTGGGGAAACGGCAATAGAAAGGTGATTTCAAAAAAGAAACAAGCAAGAAAATGGGGGCGATATATACCCACCATTTCTTGCTTGTTTTTTATGTATTCTTGCCTTGTAACACATGATAAGGCTTACTTCTTCAAACTATCTATCTGCTCCTTGGTCAAGCCCGTGGCTTGCATGATTTGTAGGTGAGGTAATTCCAAAGAGAGAAGAAAGACGGGGTACTTGTCCAAGAATGGTATTTCTTTCAAATGCTCCATATTGTTCAATACGTAAATCCAATAATCGCAAGGAAAATAGAAATAATTTGGTTAAATGTTTGCTCATCCCACATTTTTTTCGTAAGTTTGCAACCTAAAGACAACAAGAGACACGAGTATGATGAGGACATTCAATACGACAGGCAAATGTTGAAGTCCATCATCTTTGGTGGCAAACGTGTCTCATTCAAATAGACAACAGATGAAGAAAACAATACCAGTAATAGGCATGGCATGCTCGGTATGCTCTGCCAACGTAGAAAAGAAGCTCAATTCGCTCGAAGGCATCCACTCTGCCTCCGTCTCCTTGGCAGGTCGCACCGCCCTCGTGGATTACGATCCCGACAAGATTACGCTCGAAGACATGAAGCGTGAGGTGAGCAATGCCGGCTACGACCTCGTCATCGAGGAAGACCGTAGTGCGGAGGAAATCACCCGCCGTGAATATACCTTGCTCAAGCGCAAGACCCTCCTCTCCTGGCTCTTCTCCATCCTCGTCATGGCGTTTTCCATGGGGTGGAGTGACAACCAGATCTGTCTCCTCCTCGCCCTCTTCAACATGTGGTACTGCGGCAGAATGTTTTACGTATCGGCATGGAAGCAATTGAAGCACGCCACTGCCAACATGGATTCGCTCGTGGCACTGAGCACCCTCATCGCCTTCCTCTTCAGCGTCTTCAACACCTTCTTCGGCGACAGTGTATGGACGCCTCGTGGTATCGAGTGGCACACCTACTTCGATGCCTCCGTGATGATCATCACCTTCGTCTTGACGGGCAGATGCCTGGAAGAGAAGGCTAAGGATGGTACGGCGAGCAGCATCCGACAGTTGATGGGATTGCAACCGAAGACCGCCCGACTCCTCCGTGAGGGAAACCTGGAGGAAGTGCCTATCTCCACCATCGAGCGTGGCGACATCATCGAGGTACGTGCCGGCGAAAAGATTCCGGTGGATGGCGTGGTGACCGAAGCCGAGAGTTTCATGACCCCCGATGCCGCCTACGTGGACGAGGCAATGATCACTGGCGAACCGACACCGTCCCAGAAGAAAGTGGGCGACGAGGTATTGGCTGGCACCATCCCTAGCCAAGGCAAACTGCGGATGCGTGCCAAGCAGATAGGCGAGAACACCGCCCTCGCACAGATCATCAAGATGGTGCAAGAGGCACAAGGTTCGAAGGCTCCCGTACAGCGCATCGTCGATAAGGCGGCACTGGTCTTCGTGCCCGTGGTCACCTTCCTCTCGCTCGTCACCTTCCTCACTTGGTGGATTGCAGGCGGCAATGCAGCCCTGCCACAAGCCATCCTCTCTGCCATCTCGGTATTGGTCATCGCCTGTCCGTGCGCCATGGGACTCGCCACCCCTACCGCCCTCATGGTGGGCATAGGCAAGGCGGCACAGAAGCAGATATTGATCAAAGATGCCACGGCACTGGAGAACCTCCGCAAGATAAACGCCCTCGTCATCGACAAGACGGGCACACTCACCATCCCTAACCAAAACGTGGATTTCACCAAGGCCGACTCCCTCGACCTCGAAGCCAGGGAGACACTCAAGCCCCATGCCACCGAGGCGATGACTCGCTTGCAGCGTGAGGGCATAGAGGTGTATATGATGAGTGGTGACAAGGAGAACGCCGCCCGATACTGGGCGATGAAGGCTGGCATCAAGCACTATCAGAGCCAGGTAAAGCCGGGCGACAAGCAAGCTCTCGTGGGAAAGCTACAGGCTAGCGGCGACAAGGTGATGATGATAGGCGACGGCATCAACGACACCCAAGCCCTCGCCCTCGCCGATGTAAGCATGGCGATAGGCAAAGGCACCGACGTGGCGATGGACGTGGCTCAGGTCACACTGATGGGCGACGACCTGATGGCGATACCCGATGCCGTGAAGCTCAGTCGCAAGACGGTGGGCATGATATGGCAGAACCTCTTCTGGGCGTTCATCTACAACATCGTCTGCATCCCTCTGGCAGCAGGAGTCTTGCATCTCTTCGGCATCGACTTCCAGATTACCCCAATGTGGGCGAGTGCCCTCATGGCTTGCTCCAGCGTGAGCGTCGTACTGAACTCGTTGAGGTTGAAGCTAGTAAAGTAGGCCCTCCACGTATTCCCACAACTTCTGGTAGAAAGGATGCTTCGTCATGGTGCTCTTATCGCCCAAGATGATGAGCTTCATCCTGGCTCTCGTCATCGCCACATTCATACGGCGGAGGTCCTTGAGGAAGCCTATCTGTCCCTCGTCATTGGAGCGAACGAGGGAGATGAGGATGACATCACGCTCCTGTCCTTGGAAGCCATCCACCGTGTTCACGCTGATGAGACGGCGGTAAGGCTTGAAGAACTCGTACTTCTTGAGAAGTCGCTTCAAGTACTGTACCTGTGCACGATAAGGCGAGATGATGCCCACGTCGATGCTCTCCTCCAGCACCCTGCGCTTGCCCACCTGGGTGAGGTATTCGGCTAGCGTGAGGAGGGTGAGGTCGGCTTCCGCCTTGTTGATACGTCCGAAGCTCTCGCCAACAAACTGCTCGTGAAAGTTCATATCATCACGCTTTTCGCCCGAAACCACATCGTCGCCCTCTATCGTCACTTGGTTCTCCTCGTTGCTCGTGTCAATCCACGTGATAGGACTATCATCTTCGAGGATGCTGCGATACTTGATTTGCGGCGCACTCTCCACCTCACCATGGTAAAACCAGTCGCTGGAGAAGCGCATAATCTCCTCGTTCATACGATATTGTATCTTCAGGAGAGTCACCACCTCTGGCTTATTCTCGGCGATGCGCTCCATCAGCGTTTTTCCAAGTCCTGCCCTCAGGGCGGCGATGCTCTTCACTGTAGGTGGCAACTGACAGTGGTCGCCTGCCAATATCACCCTCGAAGCCCTGCGCATCGGTATCCAACAGGCTGCCTCCAGGGCTTGCGCTGCCTCGTCGATGAAGAGGGTACCAAACTTCATGCCCTCCAACAGGCGGTGGGCCGAACCCACCAAGGTGCAAGCGATGACACGTGCCTCGCCCAGCAACTCGCTGTTGATGCGGATCTCCAGTTCGGTGGCACGGCTCTTCAGTCGCTCCAACTTCTGATGGTAGCTTTCACTACCTTTCTTGCGGTTCTTGCGCAACTCCCTGATAGCCTTGCGTATCGCCCAGAGCTGCGGATAGTCGGGATGCGCCTCGAAGCGACGCTCATAGGTAAAGCCGAGCATCTTGTCGTTCACCCTCGTAGGATTGCCGATGCGCAACACGTTGACACCTCTATCCACGAGTTTCTCAGAGATCCAATCCACCGCCATGTTGCTCTGTGCACATACCAGCACCTGGCTCTCTCGCATCAGCGTCTCGTTGATGGCTTCCACGAGCGTGGTGGTCTTGCCTGTGCCAGGAGGTCCATGCACAATGGCAACATCCTTCGCCCACAACACCTCGTTGACCGCCTTCTCCTGAGTAGGATTGAGCCAAGGGAAACGCATCGGTTCGAAGGTAAACTTGGCTGCCTTCTGGTGCGAGTAGAAGAGGTCGCGGAGATAAGCCAGTCGGTTGTTCTTCGCCTTCATCGTGCGGTCGAGTGCCTCAAACATCAACTTATAGCTCGTCTCATCGAAGGAGAGTTGTATGCCTATCTCTTCGGTGGCTTGCTGCAGGTCGAGGAGCGGTGCGGAGTCGGGTACGGTAATCACCATCCGGTCGCCATCCACATAGTTCACAGTGCCAGTGAAAGAGAAATATTTAAGTGTTGAATTCTTCACTTTTCCCTCTTCGTTCTTCACTTTAAAGAACATGACGGGGCGACCGAACTCAAAGTTGTGCTCGATGTCTTGGTCGGAGGTGCGAAACACCTCGATGGCTCTTTGGTTGAGCGAGTTGTAGAAGCTCTTGCCCACTCTCAGTGGATACCAGGCATCGCCACGCTTCACCTTGCGCTGCATACCCATCTGTTCGGTGAGCTTGCGGAAGGCTTCCTTCTCGGTGTAGTACTCCAGTTGGAGCAACGTGCGCTGCTGCATGAGTGCCTGTATGGGTGAGGTTTGTTCCATTAGCTTATCGTTTTTGATTTGCAAAAGTACGGCATTTCTAGCGAATATGGAAAGATTATCCGATAAATATATTTAAAATACGATGAGGTTTCCTTAGTTTTCTGAAAAATATCCGTACATTTGTGGAATGAAAAGAATTGAAATGGCAGAAGGAAAGAACCAGAGACGATAGAATGAAAGAACTAGAAACTGAAAAAGAAGCGACGATCGCATTGGAGAAGCTTAGCATCGGCTACGACACAAGGCACGGCAGAAAGGTCGTCGCCCAAGACATCTGCGCCCATCTGCAGCGTGGCGAACTCACCTGTCTGATAGGAGCCAATGGCGTGGGCAAATCCACCTTGCTCCGCACACTCTCCGCTTTCCAGCCTCCTCTTTCTGGCGAAATCCGCCTCCTCGGCAAGCCCTTGGTGGAATACTCCCCAAAGATGTTGGCTCGCCTCCTCGCCATGGTACTCACCCACAAGACGACCACCGACAACCTCACGGTGAGGGAGTTGGTAGGCATGGGACGCTCGCCCTACACGGGATTCTTCGGCACACTCACCACTGAGGACGAGACGATAGTGGAGGAATCACTCCGCTCGGTGGGCATCCTCGCCTTACAGCACCGCAAGCTCCATACCCTCAGCGATGGCGAATACCAGAAGACGATGATAGCCAAGGCTTTGGCTCAGCACACTCCCCTCATCTTATTGGATGAGCCGACGGCATTCCTCGACTACCCCAGCAAGGTGGAGACGCTGCAGATGCTGAGACGATTGGCACACGAACTGCATAAGTCCATCTTCCTCTCCACACACGACATCGAGCTCGCCATCCAGTTGGCAGACAAGCTTTGGGTGATGGAGGAGAGCATGGCAGCCCCCCTCCCAGCCAAGAAAGACGCAGGCAGTCATCTTGTAGTGGGAACTCCACGACAGTTGGCAGACGACGGCACCCTCTCGCGCTTCATCGAAAGGGATGGCATCCACTTCGACACAGCCTCCCTCACCATCCACATCAGCACCAAGTGAGATGCACACCACCATCAGGCAAAAGCGTTACTGTGTTACAGTGTTACAATGAATCATCTGCGAATTCTGTGCCCCCACCCTCTGCCAATATTGAAAAAACAATAAAAAGACATGGCAATTGATGGGATTCTAGATAAAAATACATATCTTTGCACTATCAATAGTGTAAAAAATACATTTGTATCACCAACTGAATCAAATCATAACTAAACAACAACAATAACAATGAGAAAAAGACTATTCATCACAATGAGTATGGCAGGACTTGCCATGGCTGCTCTCGGCGCACAGAAGCCGAAAACCGCCAAGACACAGTCTAAAGTGGCTGAGTCTGCTCCTACCTACACCGAATGGCATGACCTGCAGGTGAACGACATCAATCGTTTCCCTCTCCACACCTCTTTCTTTACCTTCGCATCAGGCGAGGTTTCGGCTAAGGGCGAGGGCGACAAGAAACAAAGCAAAAACTTCCTTTCTCTCGACGGCACCTGGAAATTCAACTGGGTGGAGAACGCCGACCAACGTCCTACCGACTTCTACAAGGCTGACCTCGATGACTCCAAGTGGGGCAACATCCAGATGCCAGGCAACTGGGAGATGCTCGGCTTCGGCCAACCAGAGTATGTCAACAACGGCTTCGCATGGCGTGGTCACTTCGACCAGCAACCTCCAGCCGTACCTACCAAGGACAACCACGTAGGCTCCTACCGCCGCATCATCGACATCCCTGAGAATTGGGACGGCAAACAAGTGATCGCACACTTCGGTAGCGTCACCTCCAACATCTATCTCTATGTGAACGGCAAGTTCGTGGGCTATGCCGAGGACAGCAAGATAGCTGCCGAGTTCGACATCACCCCTTATATGAAGAAAGGTAAGAACCTCATCGCCTTCCAAACCTTCCGTTGGTGCGATGGTTCTTGGTGTGAGGACCAAGACTTCTGGCGACTCAGCGGCGTGGCTCGTGAGAACTACCTCTATGCCCGTGATGCCAAGACACAGATAGAAGACATCCGTGTGACACCCGACCTCGTGAACAACTACAAGGACGGTGTGCTCGACATCAAGGCTACCGTGAAGGGCAACCCAGTAGTGGTATATCAGTTGCACGACAACGTGACTGGCAAGATTGTCATCCAGAAAATCATCAAGTCGGCAAATGGCAAGGCTGACTGCACCCTCCAGGTAGCCGACCCTAAGAAGTGGACAGCTGAGACACCTAACCTCTACACACTCAACGCCATCGTCTGCCTCCCTGCTGCAAAGGGCAAGGGCATGACTGGCATCAGCACTATCCCTGTGAAGGTAGGTTTCCGCAAGATAGAAATCAAGGACAAGCAGTTCCTCGTCAATGGACAGCCTGTACTCATCAAGGGTGCCGACCGTCACGAGATGGATCCTGACGGAGGTTATGTAGTGAGCGTAGAGCGCATGATACAGGACATTCAAGTGATGAAGCGCCTGAACATCAACGCCGTACGTACTTGTCACTATCCAAACGACCCTCGTTGGTACGACCTCTGTGATGAGTATGGTCTCTACATCGTGGCTGAAGCCAACCAGGAGAGCCACGGATTCGGCTACGACGACGATGCCGCTGCCAAGAAACCGATGTTTGCCAAGCAGATATTGGAGCGCAATCAGCACAACGTGGCCAACTTCTACAATCATCCTAGCATCGTAACTTGGAGCTTGGGCAACGAGACGGTGATGGGCGACAACTTCCTCAATGCCTACAAGTGGGTGAAGAGTCAAGACGCAAGCCGTCCTGTACAGTATGAGCAGGCACACCAAGGCGAGGGCACCGACATCTTCTGCCCTATGTACTACTCGGTGAAGAACTGTGAGAACTATAGCAAGAACCCTAACAGCAAGATGCCACTCATCCAGTGTGAGTACAACCACACCATGGGTAACTCTGGTGGTAACCTCAAGGACTACTGGGACTTGATTCGCAAGTACCCTATCTTCCAGGGCGGTTTCGACTGGGACTTCGTTGACCAAGGCTTGCACCGCCACATCGTGAAGCCTATGAGCATCAACCCTGAGAAGATGAGCAACGAGGAGATTCGCAAGATAGAATATACCTACGGTGGTGATTACAACAATTACGACCCTAGCGACAACAACTTCAACTGTAATGGTATCATCGGTCCAGACCGCCAGTTGAACCCTCACGCCTACGAGTTGGCTTACCAATACCAGAACATCTGGGCCACCATGAAGGACGCTCAGAAGGGTGAGGTAAACGTATATAATGAGAACTTCTTCCGTGACCTCAGCAACTACGCCTTGGCATGGACATTGGTAGAGAACGGCAAGGAGACACAGAACGGCACTATCGCCGACCTCAACGTGGCTCCTCAGCAAACTCAGACCATCACCATCCCTTACGACCTCTCCAAGGTGAAGGGCAATGAGGTGTTCCTCAACGTGGAGTTCCGCTTGAAGAACGCCGAGCCTCTGATGCAGGCAGGACAGGTAGTGGCTTACAACCAGCTCGTCGTGAAGGAGAAGCAGTGCTGCGGCCATTGCACCGACAAGATGGCTAAGGCGAAGGACGGCAAGAACGTGAAGTCGAAGCTCATCGACAAGAAGGGCACTGACGAAATCGCCATCACCACTGCCGACCTGACCTTGAAGGTAAACCGCACCACCGGTCTTATCTCTGAATACACCTACCAGGGCAAGTCACTGCTCGGCGAGGGCGGTACACTGAAGCCAAACTTCTGGCGTGCTCCTACCGACAACGACATGGGTGCCCAGTTGCAGAAGAAGTTCAAGGTATGGAAGAACCCTCAGATGAACATCAAGGGCGTGAGCGTAGAGAAAGACAAGAAGGCGAACACCTACAGCATCTGCACCGTATATGACATGCCTGAGGTGAAGGGCGAGTTGGAAATCCGTTACCTCGTGATGCCAAACAGTGGCGTGGTGAAGGTGACAGAGATCTTCAATGCCACCCAGGGCGAGAAGGTGAGCGACCTCTTCCGCTTCGGTATGCTGATGCAGTTGCCTTACGAGATGGACAAGAGCCAGTACTACGGTCGTGGTCCTATCGAGAACTACAGCGACCGCAAGGAGTGCATGAACATCGGTATCTACAGCGACAACGCCGACAACCAGTACTTCCCTTACATCCGTCCACAGGAGAGTGGCACCAAGGCAGACATCCGCTGGTGGAAGCAGACCGACGCACAGGGCTTCGGCTTCATGGTGAAGGACTGCAAGCCATTCTATGCAAGTGCCATCCACTTCGACACCGACGAGTTGGACGATGGCAATGACAAGGAGCAGCGTCACAGTTTCAACTTGCAGAAGTCAAAATACACCAATCTCTTCCTCGATGGTGAGCACATGGGTGTAGGCGGCGAGAACTCTTGGGGCGCATGGCCACTGGAGAAATATCGCATCCACTATGGTGACAAGAGCTTCAGCTTCGCCATCATTCCTTTGAAGAAATAGGAAAGAACCCATGAGATTAAGGCTCATGAGACCCCAAAATAGAGCATTTGAGCAATAATCCAACATATTTAATCAG